>Ga0208975_1000031_pt1 | contig 79809 bp, 67 predicted proteins | sample GreLakmeER78MSRF_FD_187700 | JGI IMG/M metagenome (GOLD analysis project Ga0208975, IMG submission 187700) | Freshwater lentic microbial communities from great Laurentian Lakes, MI, USA - Great Lakes metaG ER78MSRF (SPAdes) | ecosystem: Environmental > Aquatic > Freshwater > Lake | place: Great...
AGTGAGGCAAAGGGATTTGAATACAACTGAACTGATTCAGTGCCCGCAGAGGTCGAAGGCCTGCTTTGCGTAGCAAACAATTCTCTGTGGCAACAAAATAAAAAAGGTCCAGCAATATGCTGAACCTTTTTTTAAGTGGACCCGCAGAGAATCGAACTCTGGTCCAAACAAGCACTAATTATGCTTTCTACATGTGTAGCCGATTATTAATTGTCGGGAAAAAGCAGGTTAATCTGCAGACCAATTTTCTCCGTAGTTACTAATAGTGCTCCGACGCCGTAACATCATCTCACACTCCCCGTATTTATGGTGCTCCTGGTCCGGACGTTAAAGGGAGAAACTTCCGGGGGAACATCGCTTGATTAATCCTGAGGATTAAGCAGCAAGGGCGTAGTTAGACTCGCCTGTTGTAGTTTGAGAGTTGATATTTACGTGCCATATTCACAACGCACGACATGCTTACACAAATAGCCACCCGCTGTCAAAACCGGTCGGGCCCATTTGATTTTACAAATATATGCCTTATTAAGTGCATTTGTCAAGCCAAAAATAGAAACCAATATTTAAAATTTATTGTTGAATGCTTACTAGGGCGTGTCCGCCAAGGCGGACCGGGCTTTACGCGCTACACGGTAGCCTGCTGCAATCCCTCACGCAAAATTAAAATCGACTAACTTTTCTGCTATGCTAGTCATTACATTTGTTGCATGAAAATCGGAATACTAAGAGAAGGAAAAATGCCCCGCGATAAACGTGTTCCGTTTACTCCAGCACAGTGTGTCATTTTACAAAAAGAATTTGGTATTAATTTAATTGTTCAGCCCAGCGCTTGGAGGTGTTTTGCCGATGTTGAATATACAGCACTAGGAATAAAGTTACAAGATGACGTTTCTGATTGCGATGTGCTCATTGGAATTAAAGAAGTTCAGAAATCCGAATTCATAGCAGGAAAAAAATATTTATTCTTTTCACACACCATAAAAAAACAAGCACACAATAAAGAATTGATGCATAAATTAATCGAGCAAAAAATTCAAATGATCGATTATGAATGCCTCACCGATCCAAATTTTAATCGCATCATCGGTTTTGGATATTTTGCTGGCATTGTGGGTGCTTTCAATGCTATTCGTGCCTATGGCAAACGCTTTTCACTATTCGAGTTAAAACCCGCTTTTCAATGTCACGATCTTGTTGAGTTGCGTGAAGAACTTCGCAAGGTGCGTTTAACAAATATCAAAATGATTGTCACCGGAAATGGGCGCGTAGCAAACGGAGCAATTGAAATGATGGGCTTACTCCGTACCCGTCGCGTTACCCCATACGAATTTATGAATTACAGCTTTCGAGAAGCGGTTTATACACAATTACATTCAAACGATTACAACGAATCGAAAACCGGGTTACAATGGAATAGAGAAGAGTTTTATGCGCACCCTGAAAAATTTAAAAGCACATTTGCAAAATTTACTCCGCATTGCGATATGCTCATTCATTGTTCATTCTGGGATCCGCGGGCTCCGAAATTATTTGAGAAAAGCGATATGAAAAAACCCGATTTTCGTCTCAGTGTTATTGCCGATGTTACCTGCGATATCAACGGCTCAATTCCTTCCACTACAAAAGCTTCTTCAATTGCCGAACCTTTTTATGGGTACAACCCATTGACAGAAAAAACAACTGATTATTCATTTGATAACGATGTCATCACCGTCATGGCGGTCGATAATCTTCCTTGTGAAATACCGCGTGATGCCTCAGAAAGTTTTGGAAAAGAATTAATGGAAAAAGTTATTCCCGCACTTTTAGGAAACGATCCTGATGGTTTAATTGAAAGGGCAAGTATTTGTAAAGACGGAAAACTTACTCAACGATTTGAATTCCTTAGCGATTTTGCCTATTAACTGGAGCAATCTGATTTGTAAATTTAATTCAGCAAAAAAATCAGCACTTCATTTCAGCTATCCTTTTACACCCAATTCAATACCTAAAATATTCGTCCATCAAAAACTGTAAAAACGCCTGTCCTTGTTGTTTTAACTTTTTGCCATCTTCTTTCGAATTAACTTTTTCAAATTCCGTCCTATTATCTTTTACATTCCAAGCCATACTTCCTTCTGCTGCAACAATACCAAACCCTTCATCGAATGCGTAGTAAGCGTTGTGTGTTGTATACGGATTAAATAAATTTTTACTGTAAATAAAATTTTCAGCATCCATATTTAATTGATGCAGTAGGGTAGAAGCTAAATCAGTTTGTGATGCAATGCAATCGTTTAGCAGTCCTCTGTATTCAGGTTTAATAACATCACCAAAAAATAATAATGGAATGCGCCGGTATTCTTTTTGATTAAATGCCCAGTTTTTTGGTGAATTGTGACTGTGATCTGAAACAAAAATGAATAAAGTGTTTTTATACCAAGAACTTTTTTTTGCTTCCGCTATAAAATTAAAAATACAACGGTCAGCATAGTAAGCCGAGTTGATATATAGTTTTTCTTTTTCACCCCAGTGCAATACCTCTTCCATCGGAAAGTCAAAAGGACCATGTGTACTTTGCGTAAACATTCCAGCAAAAAAAGGTTCTTTTTCTTTTTTCAATTCTACTAGTTGTCGGTCAAATAAGTATTCATCGGCAACACCTAATTTTCCTCTTGGTAAATTTTCGTCAAAATCTTTATCCTCCAGTATACGATCAAATTTATTATAGTACATATAGGAACGAATATTTCCATAACTTAATTGACCACCAAACATATAGGAAGTATGATATCCCTCCTTTTTAAAAGCCGTATTTATACATGGCAGGTGAATGTATTTTGATGGTTGTGTTATAATAGATGTTTTTGGCTGTGAGGGAAAGGCGGAAAAAACAGCGGCCATTCCTTGGTCAGATAGACTACCACTTGCAAAACAATTCGTAAATAAAATTCCATTTTTAATCAGCTCCTCAAAATGTGGTGTGATACCGTCATAGCCACCACAACTTTTTACGAGATCCGCTGACCAACCTTCCAATACAATCAATACAACGTTTGGACGATCGGTTGTTAGTACATGAACTGTGGTATCTTTTTTTGCAAAATTCATTTCAGCAAAAATTTTTTTAACCTGGTCTTTTGGTAAAAAATGGTAAGGTTCTCCAGCATGCGCATTTTCAATTACATTACTTAATAAATAGAATGTGGAATTTTCTGCTGTAACATTCAAAATATTTATTTTCGAGTAAACGGCATCACTCACTTGAATCGGTATGGTGAAAATTCCACCACGCATTCCGTAAAAAATAAAACAGGGTGCAAAAAGAACAAATGCAATAGATGGGACTATGGGTTTTCTTTTTAATTCAATCGTTACAGGAACAAATTTTCTCGATAGAAAAAATCCAAGCCAACTCAATACTAAAATTGCAATTGTTCCAAATAACAATTGTTTCCCAGATGCCGTATGTAGTACTTCTGATGGGTTACGGAGGTACGAAAATGTTTTGAATGTAAGTTTGGTATGCCATTCGTCATATATGGGAAGTTCCACAATGGTAATCATACTCACCATGGAAATTAACAGCGCCGTTAAGTACCTGCTTATTTTTAAAAAAATTGACTTTTCTGAAAATAAGCCAATTGCGAATAGAAAATAAGGAATGATCATGAAGTAACATGCCATTGCCGTATCTAAGTAAATAGAATGGTACACAACAGAAATTGTTTCTGAAAATCCTGCTCCAGTTAATTCATTTCTATTCCAAATTAGAAAAATAAAACGAGTGATCTGGAAAAAAATCATCCAGAATAAAAATTGTCGAATAAAAACTAAAAGGAATCGTTTTGACATTAAGGATTATCCAATTTCAAAAGTAAATTTTATCCTTTAAGAATTGTAATTGTAGCATTTCTATCTTGTGCACCAAATACAGCATTACCCGCTACTACAACATCTACTCCTGCAGCTTCAAGTGCTCTCGCATTCGATGTATCCACACCACCATCTACTTCTATTAGCGTAGAAAGTTTTTGACTAACAATCATTTTTTTTAAGGCACGAACTTTTTCAATTGTATGTGGAATAAATTTTTGTCCACCAAACCCTGGGTTCACACTCATAACTAAAACCATATCTATTTCGTGTAACATATCTTCAAGAACTGAAACAGGTGTCGATGGATTTAACGCAACACCTGCCTTCATTCCTAATGATTTTATCTTTTGAATGGTACGATGCAAATGTGTGCAGGCTTCAAAGTGTACAGTTAGCATGTATGCACCATGTTTTGCAAATTCCTCTAAATATTTGTCTGCATCTGCAATCATTAAATGAAAATCTAGTGGCTTTTTTGCATCTTTTTGTAATGCTTTCATTACCGGAAATCCAAATGAGATATTTGGAACAAAAACACCATCCATGATATCAACATGAAACCAATCTGCTGGAGAATTGTTTATAAAGTTGATATCATCTGCTAAATGACCGAAGTCTGCTGAGAGTATGGAAGGGGCTACTAGAATTGGCATATACAAATTTACTAATTTATGGAATAACCTTTACTGCTAAAATTTGATTTATTTAATTCCTTTTCAATTGTACCTAACAATCATTTTGATTATTTCATTTTTGAATTACGATTCATCTCGTTGCTTGAAAAATAAGTTTAACAAAAATCCCAATTCTAAATTGAATTGGGATTTTTGTTTTTAAATAATTTTGCTGTAATTTATTCAGTTACCATTAATTTTCCTTTTCCTGTTTTTTCTCCTGCGCGAATAGAATAAAAATAGGTTCCAGCCGCAAAGCCATTTAGGTCAAGTTGCTGAATAGTTCCAACTGTTGCATTAGGTAATTGCTTTACGATTATAGTTTTTCCAGTAATGTCAGTTACAGTAATTACTATTTTTTCTGCAACACCAATGTCAAAGCGAAAATTTACTTGGTCTGTTGCTGGCACTGGATAAATAAATACACCAGCTAGTTGTATTACCTCTTCTATGCCCACTAAATTTAGAGCGTTGGATGCTGTATCGTTTGTGGTATTTACATCACTAATTTTAGACGTCCAACAGTACAATATATCTGCACCACTGTATGGAGGTATAAGTGGTACTGAAAAATTAAATAAAATTTGGCCAGCTGCCGGAATCAATGGACCGTTATAAGGTTGGCTCACAATTGTTGGATTTCCTGCAAGTTTATAATTTACCATGATGTTGTAGTTGTCGGGTGTAGTGGAATAATTTTGAATCCAGCAGGAAACAGTTGTTGGGGAACTTACTGTCGATAAGTTTGCAGGCGAAAAAATACTTGCAGCTCCCACATCTTCGGGACTCGCACAAACATAATCTGCTCCTATAAAGAAATCGGCATTTTGATAATCGCGGTAAGTTGACCAAATGTTTTGAAAGGTCTCATATGTTTGTCGCGAAAAGGGTTGTGTTAAATCGGTGCAAATTGAAACAGAATTATTATTTGCCATTTCCCAATTCACATATATTCCTCCACTGTAGATAACTACATTTCCTGCAACAGGAACAACAGTTAAGGTTGAAGGAATTATTTGTGTCCCATCTACAAGCACAGAATCTAATAGTGTTCCAGGAGAGCCTTGAGGACCATTGTCAGCATAAATTTTTGCAAAAAAGGCAGGACCGCTAGGTGGTGCAGATGCAAGGATGAAATTTGTATTCAGAATTCTAGCAGGATAGGTTGGTGGTTTTATGTAAACGCCTACGCCACCTTGGCCACCAGCCCAGGAGATGGAACTTCCAATAGGATTAGTTTGGTCAACTGTGTAAGAAAGTCGAATGGATGCAGCAGTTGTATCTTTTACAACAACTTCTTGATAAATGGAATCATTGACAGGTATAGCATCTGTTGGAAGTCCAGAAATTCTCGTTATAAAAAACCGAGTTCCAGTTGTTGTTGGTGTATAAAGATTTGGAAAACTGACGAGCTGATTTTGTCCTGGGTTAAGAGCTCCAGTAAATGCGTTACTCGTTACATATTGAACGTTCAGCATATCTTTTATTTTTCCATTGACCGTAACTGGCCCAAATGCAAGGTTTCCCGAATTTTTAATGTTGGTCACGAGTGTGTGTGGACTTCCATTATTTGCAAGAAAAATGGCCCCGTTTCCATCTTGGTGGTTCCATGCTACACTTGCATCGCTCACTTGTAAAATATTACCTGTAGGGTAATAATATTTAATCGAGTAATTTGCTGGTGGAATATAGGTAAGGGGCTGTAATCCCATTGTGCCTATGTTATTCTCAATGCCACTAGAGTAATTACTAATTGAATTTCCTGTACTGGATTGGAAATTAACTGTGATGGACGAATCTGATTTACAAAAAATAATCTCAAACGTAGTAGAACCATTGTAGGTTGGAAAATTTTGATCCCAAAAAGGAACGTTTAACCATTCCACACAAAAGGAATCTTGAGTTGCTTTATAATAGCACTTGCCAGGATTATTTACTCCTAGAAAAGTTAAATCGGCCATCAAACCAGCAATGTAATTGTTCACACCACCAGTTTGTGGAATAGGAGGGAAGTTTGCCGCAAGATTGCCAGGCCCAAATTCTACATATCCGTTCGAACCAATCCATACTTTACTTTCATTGTACCAATAAAATGAAAATGGAAATCCAATTTGAATGGGTCCAACAAAATTATCATCACCCAGTCCATTGACTAAAGTACCTGTAGTAGAAATGTCCCACCAAACGTGTGCTGGTCCACCAGGTTCATTGCTGTCTTTCCATGTGTATCCGAAAGCATCGGGCCCACCTCCAAGTGCATTTGCAAAATGGCTTACTAAAACGAATGCGGCAATTAAAATTTTTTTCATATTCAATGGATTTAAATATTCCGATGTTATTTTTAATTAATTAATGATAATTTAAATTTAGTTTAAAGACTTTTTCTTAGGCTATAAAATTAACGAAAAAAAGAGAGTATTTATACTCTCTTTTTAATAATTGAGCATAATCAAATGCTAATACTCGTGTATTTATCCTAAATATGTTTTCAAAAGTTTACTTCTTGAAGTATGTTTTAAACGACGAATTGCTTTTTCTTTAATTTGACGAACGCGCTCCCTTGTGAGGTCAAAGCGTTCTCCAATTTCTTCTAAAGTCATTGCATGCTCTCCATTAAGACCAAAATACAGGCGGACAACATCGGCCTCGCGTGAAGTAAGTGTAGCAAGCGCACGTTCAATCTCTTTACGAAGCGATTCACTAATCAATGCGTTTTCTGGACTTGGAGAGTCCTCACTTTGCAATACATCATACATATTGCTTGTGCTCTCATCGCTAGATGCAAATGGGGCATCCATTGAAACGTGGCGACCAGCATTACGCATGGCATCCTTTATATCTTGTGGTGAAAGATCAAGCACAACTCCAATTTCATCCGCACTTGGCTCTCGCTCATATTCCTGCTCCAGTCTTGCGAATGCCTTATTAATTTTATTTATGGAACCGATTTTATTTAAAGGCAATCTTACAATTCTAGATTGCTCTGCAAGTGCCTGAAGAATGGACTGACGAATCCACCAAACTGCATAGGAAATAAATTTAAATCCACGGGTTTCATCAAAACGCTGAGCTGCTTTTATTAATCCTAAATTTCCTTCATTGATTAAGTCAGGAAGCGATAATCCTTGGTTTTGGTATTGTTTGGAAACAGATACTACGAATCGTAAATTAGCATTAACCATTTTAGTTAGCGCAACTTGATCACCTTTTCTTATTTTTTGCGCTAGCTCAACTTCTTCTTGTGCTGTAATTAAATCTACCCTACCAATTTCTTGCAAATATTTATCTAGAGAAGCAGTCTCGCGATTAGTGACTTGTTTTGAGATTTTAAGTTGGCGCATTTTTGGGGTCGGCTTAACTGTTTAAACAAAAAGAACTTAGGAATTTCAATATTTATTCCTTTAAATTTTGACGTTATTGCATAAACGAATCAGATGTAAAAAGGTTACATTATAAGGTAGAATACTTTCAATAATTTGCTGATCGCAGTGTTTGGACCTCTAAAATTGACTTTTGGCAATTTCCTCATAAATAGAAAGCCCACAACCAATTTAAGGTTACGGGCTTTCTATTGAAAGAAAATTATCTAATTTTTATCCAACTATTCATGTTGGATAATGTTGCGGTTATTTACCTGTAGGACGCGCTGGTCGCTCTGTCATTCCTTCAGGTTTTGGCATTAAAATTTTTCTTGAAAGTTTGAATTTGCCGGTTTTCTCATCTACTTCAATGAGCTTAACTTTTACTGCATCGCCTTCTTTCAAAATTCCATCTAGGTTTTCCAATCGTCTCCATTCTACTTCTGAAATGTGCAGTAAACCATCTTTACCAGGAAGAAATTCTACGAATGCGCCAAATGGCATAATGGTTTTTACTTTCCCATCGTAAATTGTTCCAACTTCTGGAACTGTTGTGATTCCTTTAATACGAGATACTGCACGATCGATAGAATCTTTATCAGCACATACGATATCAATAATACCGAATTCACCTTTTTCTTCGATTACGATTTTTGCACCGGTGTCACGTTGAATTTCCTGAATTATTTTTCCGCCGGGCCCAATTACTTGTCCGATGAACTCACGTGGAATTGTAAGTTGAACTAATCTTGGTGCGTGTGCTTTGAATTCTGCTCTTGGCTCACTCATTGTTTTGTTCATTTCACCAAGAATGTGTGCTCGTCCTTGTTTAGCTTGTTCTAGCGCTTGAGCCATTACTTCGTATGGAAGTCCATCCACTTTCAAGTCCATTTGAACAGCGGTAATACCATCGCGTGTACCACAAACTTTGAAGTCCATGTCACCCAAATGATCTTCATCACCTAGAATATCAGAAAGGACAGCAAATTTGCCTGTGCTGTTTGTAATCAATCCCATTGCAATTCCTGAAACGGGTTTCTTTATTTTGATACCACAATCTAAGAGCGCAAGTGTTCCTGCACAAACTGTTGCCATAGACGACGAACCGTTTGATTCAAGAATATCAGACACAATTCGTATGGTGTAAGCATTATCATCTGGTAACATGTTTTTTAATGCACGCAAGGCAAGGTTTCCATGACCAACTTCACGACGACCTGTTCCACGCATTGGTTTTGCTTCTCCTGTTGAGAATGGCGGGAAGTTATAATGCAATAGAAAATTTGCGTTACCCTGTACTACTGCAGTATCAATTAATTGAGACTCTAATTTTGTTCCAAGTGTAACTGTTGTCAATGATTGTGTTTCTCCTCGTGTGAACACAGCAGAACCATGCGCCATCGGAAGGTAATTTACTTCTGACCAGATTGGACGGATATCAGTAAGGCCACGGCCATCAAGACGAATGCGATCGTCAAGTACCATATTACGAATTGCATCTTTTTCTACGTCGTGATAATATTTTTTTGCATGTGCCAGATTTGCATCTGTTCTTTCTTCCTCAGGAAGTGAAGTCCAAAATTCTTCAAACACCGCTTTGAAATCTGCTTTACGCTGGTGTTTATTTGGATTTGCTTTTCTTGCAACCGTTAACACTTTGTCGTAGCAAGCTGATTTAATTTTATCACGAAGCTCTTCATTATTGGTTTCGTGTGAATACGTACGTTTTACTTTTGATTTTTCAACTTCAGCAGCAAGTTCGTTTATGCACTTGATCATTTTGCGAATTGCTGTGTGGGCAAATTTTATTGCTTCAAGCATATCCGCTTCTGAAATTTCTTTCATTTCACCTTCTACCATGAGAATATCTTTCTCGGTAGCAGCAATAATCATATCCATGTCAGATTCTTTCATCTGCTCGATTGTTGGTTGAGCAATGAATTGACCATTGATACGTCCTACACGAACTTCAGAAATTGGTCCGTTGAATGGAATATCCGAAACGGCAAGTGCAGCAGCAGCAGCAAAGCCGGCCAAACAATCGGGCATGAACGTTTTATCAGAAGATATTAAATACACGAGTACTTGTGTATCGGCATGATAATCGGATGGAAATAATGGGCGAAGTGCGCGGTCAACAAGACGGCAGGTTAAAACTTCTGAGTCAGAAAGTTTTGCTTCGCGACGGAAAAAACTTCCTGGTATTCTTCCAGTTGATGCGAACATTTCGCGGTAGTCAACTGTGAGTGGCATAAAATCTACGCCTGCTTTTGCATCTGGATTTGATACTGCCGTTGCGAGTAACATTGTGTTGCCCATTGATACAACTACAGAACCATCGGCTTGCTTTGCAAGTTTGCCAGTTTCAATACTGATCATGCGGCCATCGCCGATGTCAAATGATTTTTGAATTCCTAATTTCATTTTCTTTTTTCTTTTTAATTGCAGCTCGTCAGCGGTTGAAAAAAGAAAGCATCCCATCTGACTTTAAGGGATGCTTTCCGTTATTAATTTTTCTTGACATTTATTTTCTGATATCGAGTTTTTTCAGAATTGCTCTGTAACGTTCGATATCGTTTTTCTTGAGGTAATCTAAAAGTGCTTTACGTTTTCCTACCAATAAAACCAAAGAACGCTCTGTGCTTTTGTCTTTGTGTTTAATTTTAAGGTGACCAGTTAGGTGGTTGATGCGATGTGTAAAGAGGGCGATCTGTCCTTCAGAAGAACCGGTGTCTTTTTCCGATTTTCCGAATTTTTTGAAGATGTCCTTCTTAATTTCCGACGTCAGGTACATAAGATTTGCTGTTTGTGGATTAAGATTTTCCTGATTTTCAGGAGTGCAAAGATAGAAAAAAAAGAAGACCTAAATGACAAACCAAGACCTCGGTAATGAGAATAACGGGCTTGTTGGGAATAAAAATTTTGATTTCAGCGTTAATTATTAACGAAAAATGCGGGGAATGCATCTAAAGTACTACTAATCAAATTTTTATAAAAAAAGAATTAGTTCTTGAAAATCTCTAATAATCCAGAAATCTTTGACTTCAACTCATTTCTGCTCACTATGGCATCCAAAAATCCATGTTCAAGTACAAATTCCGCTGTCTGAAATCCTTTTGGTAGATCTTTTCCAATAGTTTCTTTAACAACACGCGGTCCAGCAAATCCAATCAGTGCACCAGGTTCTCCAATATTAATATCACCCAACATAGCATAGGATGCAGTGACTCCTCCGGTAGTTGGATCTGTCAATAAAGAAATAAATGGAATTCCTGCGTCGTCGAGCAATGAGAGTTTGGCCGAAGTCTTTGCCATTTGCATCAACGAATGTGCCGCCTCCATCATTCGAGCTCCACCTGATTTAGATATAATCATGAAAGGGATTTTATTTTTTAAACTAAAATCAATTCCCCTTGCAATTTTTTCCCCAACAACTGAACCCATTGATCCACCTATGAAAGTAAAATCCATACAACAAATAACAAGTTCATTTCCGTTTACTTTTCCATGGCCGGTACGTAAGGCATCTTTCAATCCCGTTTTTTTCATGGACTCCACCAAACGGTCTGGATATTTTTTGGTGTCTGTAAAATTTAAGGGGTCGGTCGAAATTAAATTGGCGTCTAACTCATTAAATTCGTTTTCATCGAATAATATTGCAAAGTATTCTTCAGAGCCTATTCTTGCGTGATGTTTACAATTAGTACAAACAAAATAATTTTCTACATGTTCATTTGTAGGAGAAACTTTTTTGCAAGAGGGACATTTATACCATAACCCTTCAGGAGTTTCTTTCTTTTCATTAGTAGAAGTTGTGATTCCGCCCTTAATTCTTTTAAACCAGCTCATGAATAAAAAATTATTTATGCAATAGTGATTGCAGTAGATAAATAAACATCCTGTATAGAATTCAAAAGTTGAATTCCTTCCTTCATTGGTTTTTGAAAAGATTTTCTTCCTGAAATTAATCCATGTCCGCCAGCTCTTTTATTAATAACAGCTGTTGTAACTGCTTCCGCTAAATCGGTTGAACCCTTTGATTCTCCACCAGAATTAATTAAGCCATTTCTTCCCATATAGCAATTTGCAACTTGGTAACGGCATAAATCTATAGGATGATCGGAACTTAATTCGGAATAAACTTTTGGATGTGTTTTTCCAAAGTTAACGGCTGTGTAGCCACCATTATTGGTTGGCAATTTCTGTTTTATAATATCAGCTTGAATGGTAACGCCCAAATGATTTGCTTGTGCAGTTAAATCTGCCGCTGCATGAAAATCAACGCCATCTTTTTTAAAATCGGAGTTTCTTAAATAACACCACAGTATTGTTGCCATTCCTAATTGATGGGCCTCTTCAAATGCATTTGCAACTTCAACAATTTGACGTGCCGATTCATCTGAACCAAAATATATTGTTGCACCTACAGCTGTTGCACCTAAGTTCCATGCTTCAGCTACGGATCCAAACATTATTTGGTCGTATTTATTTGGGTATGAAAGAAATTCATTGTGATTTATTTTTACAATGAATGGTATTTTATGTGCGTATTTACGGGATACCGATGCGAGTACACCATAGGTTGTTGCCACAGCATTACAGCCACCTTCCATTGCTAATTTCACAATGTTTTCCCCATCAAAATAAATGGGGTTTGGTGCAAATGATGCGCCTGCAGAATGTTCAATGCCTTGGTCCACTGGTAGAATGGATACATAACCAGTATTCGCTAAGCGTCCATGACCATAAATGGATTGCAAACTTCGTAATACTTGTGGATTACGATTTGTTGGGGCAAACATACGATCTACAAAATCAGCACCAGGAAGGTGGATTTGATCTTTGGTAATTGTTTTGCAGGTGTGATTCAGAAGACTATCTGCCTGTTTGCCAAGAAGTTCATTAATTTTAGAAAGGGCCATTGTTTTTTTTAATAAGGCGTTTCAGAAACGCAAAATTACTAAAATTGTTCGGTTTCGTAATACTAAGTTAGCGCGTTGTAAATCAGTGTTTTATTGTTAACTTGGTTGCGTTCGGCATTTAGGCAATGCTTAAAACGGGTAACCGATTCCAAAATTTAAATTACTAGATAATTTTCTTTGACTCGGATTATACCAGCGTTCCCCAATTGGGTAGGATGGGTCACGTAATTTAAAGGCCCAATCTAGTCTAACAATGAAAAAACTTAAATCATACCGAAGTCCGAATCCTGGTCCGAATGCTAGGTCATTTAAAAAATTCATTTTCTTGAAACTGAAATCTGCATTTGGACGCGAGCTGTCTTTTTTTAATACCCAAATGTTCCCTCCATCAATAAATGCAGCACCATTTAAAGTTTTAGTTATCCTAAAACGCAACTCAAGATTATATTCCAATTGAATGTCTCCAAACTGAGCATATTTTTGGTCACTTGGAATAATATAGGAACCAGGTCCAAGTGTTCTTGCTTCCCACGCACGAATGCCATTTGCTCCGCCAGAGTAAAAACTTTTTTCAAGTGGTAATGTTGGGTAATTGCTCAGTGGTAAGCCAATCCCTAGTGCTGATCTTCCTACGAGACGTTGGTATGCTCCAATCGCTTTGTTGAAGCGCCCGTCAACAAAAAGTCGGATATAATGTGAAAAGGGAATTTTTGCAATTTCATAGGACCCATTTGCATCTGGATTTATTTTTGAAAGTTCAAAAAATTCTCTTAATAAAAGACCTGAAGATTCTCCGTCAATTTTTAAAAATAAAATATCTCCATTGTTATTCTTTTGCTTATTAAGGATATAAGTAATACGTAAATTTTGAATTAAATGATCTGTAAAACGATACTGTAAAAGAGGATCAGGGTTTTGTAACAATTCTAATAAGCCCGCTTTGGGCTTCACTTTTACAATGTTTAGTTCAATTGGGAAAAATGAAATTTTTCCGTTCTTTAAATATTTAAATGTATAGCCGTACGATACGTTTGCTAAAGTACGGTCGTAATCTGAACGACTCTGGTAATTGAAAGAAGAAAGAAAGACAGTTCTGCGATCCTGTGTGGTCATTTTTTCCGGTAATTTTTTCTTATTAACTAACAAGGAAAAAGGAAAAAATTCTCTTGGAATATTTAATGAAGCATCTGCCCCTATTTGAATTGTATTAAAACCTAGATTCTCTGAATTTGAACTTGCGTTGATGGTTTGCTGTACCTCTGTTCCTCCTTTTATACCTAAACGCAGAATTTCTGCACCACCATAAAGATTGTTATTCTCATAGCTAACAGATCCCCCTATACCTAAATTACTGCCACTGTTCGTTGTTCCTTCAAATTGAGCTGTATAGCTTTGCTTTGAAAATGGAAATAATTTAATGTACATATCCAACTTATTGTCACCTACCTCAATAGGATCAATCACTACTTGACGGAAAACGCGCAGGTTGGTCAACTGTCGGTAAGTTGTCTCATAATCAAGCTGTCGAAAAATGATATCCTTACGAAAAGAAATTCTTTGTTCTAATATGTATGGTTTGAATTTCAGAATTTTTTCAATATTGGTTCCATATATTGAATCTTTGTTCCGAAGAAATAATAGGTTGCGGTAAAGTGTTGTATCATAATTTGAAATGTCTTTATCTTCTCTTAATTGTTGTAAATCAAAAAGAGATTTTATATAAATGTTGCGGATTGTAAATTGTTGGTGATTTACGTTTGCAAAAGAACTGTCGTTTAGTTTAAGCTCTTGTTTATTTATTGTTATTTGTACATCAGCTTGGTGTGACCCTAATGTAGAGTCAATAGAAAATCGGATATAATCTTTTGAAAATTTATAATAGCCTTTATTCTTCAATAATTTTGTTATTCGATCGCGCTCGGCTTCAAAGGAATCAAAATCATAATTCATATTACGTTTGATTTGACAATATTCGGTTCCAGTATCGGACACAATAGCAATAGCAATTCCCTCGTCCTTAATATCCCAAGCAATACTGCGTAGTGTATAAGGTTGTGATGGGTGAATAATGTAACATTGAATTGCTTTTTGCCTTCTGTTTTTTTGTAATTGGGGATAAATTACGGTATCGTCTACAGTGCTTCCAAAATACCCTTTGTTGTTTAAATAGGAGACAATCTGGTTTACAGATCTATTGGTTTTGTTACTGTCAATTAGGGAGGGCGCTTCTCCAATATTCATTAAAAATTCACCTAAAGTCTTGTGTTTTTTGGGCTCTTTATTTTGCTTTTTGCCTTTTGAATTTCCATTATATTGGAGCATCTTTTTTGCAAATCGTTCATCGCGGCGTATTTTCCTTTTTAATTCACGCTTTGGATTTGCAAAATTATTTATAATGAGGTAGAGAGGGTAGCCAGATCCATCTGTTAACAAGCCTTTTTTTCCAATACTGCCTCTTTTTAGTAAGTGAATGGTATTTAACCCCAATAATTTTCTGTTCGGTTTTTGCTTGACGTAACCGTAAAGATCGTCCTTACTGATTGCAGGATTATCGCATTTGATAATTACTTTTTTGAGTAACACTTCTCCATTTGCCAGCCGCTTGGTGCTGCAGCCCATTCCTAAAACGCTTGCAAAAATAACGAGCGCTTGAAGCAGGAAGTATGAATTATGTTTAGACAAGTTTAAGATTTGAATTTCGGTGTAACTTTACAAAGATAATACCACTTTTAGTTTACTATGATTTCTAAATCTCAATTAACGTTTATTCGATCACTCCAGCAGAAAAAATTTCGTTCTGAACATGGTCTTTTTGTTGCCGAAGGTGATAAACTTGTGCTTGAGTTATTGCAATCTAATTTTGTCTTGCATTCTGTTTATGCTACAAAAGAATGGCTTAATAAGAATGCAAAATTGTTACCCAAAGATTGTCAAAAGAACGATGCAAATGATGATGAGCTTGCAAAAATTTCATCTTTAGTGTCCCCTCAAGCTGTAGTTGCGGTCGCAGCGATTCCAACCTTTGAATTAGAAGATGAATTTATTCTAAATAATTTCAGCATTTTTTTAGATGGCATTCGTGATCCTGGAAACTTGGGAACAATTGTACGAGTTGCCGATTGGTTTGGAATAAAAAACATTATTTGTTCACCTGATTGTGCGGACGTGTGGAATTCGAAAGTTGTACAAGCATCTATGGGCTCTATTTTGAGAGTTAATGTGCATTTTTTTGAAGCCAAAAATTTTGTTGATCGTTTGAAGAAGTACGCTTCATTAAATAAAATAGACTTTCCTCCTGTTTATGGAACTTTTATGACAGGAGAAAATATTTTCTCTACTAAATTTAGTGCCTCAGGTATTGTTGTTATTGGAAATGAATCCAATGGAATAAGGGAGGAAACGGAACAAATGATTACCAATCGAATTACAATTCCATCTTGGAAAGCGCAAAACGATTTGAATGATAGGCCAGAATCATTAAATGCAGCAATTGCTATGGCTATTGTTTGTTCAGAAATTAGAAGAAATTAACAAATAGTTTGAAACAAGTTTTTTAATTTTACTTTCTAATAGTAAATATAAATAACGAGCTATGAAAACATCCATTTTATGTAAAAGAACGTTAGCAACTTTTTTATGTGCCTCTTTACTTTTTACATCTTGCAAAAAAGATAAAAAGGATAACGATACTTCCTCCGCTGGCGAAAACTCAATGGCCGAGGCATGTTATAATGATGTTATAAATATTGCGGATGAAGCAGGCAGGACAGGAACTTTGAGTAATTATCGTTTGGGCGAAAATCAAGATGGGCTGCTCAGTGCTTGTGCTACAGTTACATTTGATTCTACCAATTCTACAGACCAAGACACAATTCATATCGATTTTGGGTCGGTCAATTGTTTGTGTAATGATTCACGGAATCGTAGAGGCGAAATTATTGTTTATTACCAAGGCCAGTACCGCGATTCTGCTTCAATACATACAATTACATTCAACAATTATTTTGTAAACGATAATCAAATTTTAGGAACTAAAACGGTAACCAATCTTGGGCATAATTCGCTTGGTCATTTGGTTTATGACATTACTGTTGTAGGTCAAATTGTACTTGCAAACAGTGCGGGTGTTATAAATTGGAATTCACAAAAGCAACGCGAATGGGTACAAGGCGAGTCCACACTAATATGGAACGATGATATTTATTCTATTACTGGAACAGCTGCAGGAGTTGGTGCTAACGGTCAAAGTTTCACGGTCAATATTACGAGCCCTTTGATTCGTAACATGGCATTCGGATGTAGACGACATTTTGTACAAGGAGTATTTGTTATTACTCCCGATAATCTACCTGCTCGTACTTTGGATTTTGGTACAGGAACTTGTGATGATATTGCAACAGTTACTATCAATAATAACACCTATACTATACAACTCTGGTAGTTATTTTTTCAATAAATAATTTCCGAGGTATCATTTTTGCGCCCAAGGATTGCAGGTGTTTTGTGTACAATTGGCAATCAATTATTTTGCCACCCTCTTTAAAAAATTTTTCAGCATAAGTAAGAAACGCCACTTTAGATGCGTTGTCAACTAAGCTGAACATTGATTCTCCAAAAAAAGAATTCCCAATTAGAATTCCGTAAAATCCACCAACAAGCTCACCGTTTTTCCATGCTTCACCACTTATCGCAAATCCCTTTTTATGTAATTTGAGGTAAGCGGTTTGAATAGCAGTTGTAATCCAAGTTCCTCGCTGACCAGCTCGTTTTACTTTCGCGCAATTAGCAATAACTTTTTCAAATGAATGATTGAACTTGATTTCAAAAACTTCGTTTCTGAGAATTTTATGCATGCTTTTGGAAATTATCAATTCACCTGGTAGAATTACAAAGCGTGGATCTGGACTCCACCACATAATGGGTTCGCTTTCGCTGTACCATGGAAAAATGCCAGATTTATAGGCCAGCAGCAAAGACTCCACGTTTAGATTACCGCCAATGGCAAGTAGTCCATCAGCATTCGCTTCAGATAGAGGAGGGAACGAAATAATTTTTTTAGGAAGAAAATGCACAGGTTGACAAGCTATAACTTATTCTTTATCCAAAAAAGGATAGCGGTAATCAGTTGGTGGAACAAAGGTTTCTTTAATCGTTCTTGGTGAAACCCATCTTAATAAATTAATCATTGCACCTGCTTTGTCATTTGTTCCAGAGCCACGTGCGCCGCCAAAAGGTTGTTGCCCCACAACGGCACCTGTTGGTTTATCATTGATATAAAAATTACCTGCTGCGTTGACAAGTGCTTTGCAGGCCTTTTCAATAGCATATCGGTCTTGTGCAATAATACAACCTGTAAGGGCGTAACTTGAAGTTTTGTCAATTATTTTCAATGTTTCTTCAAATTTTTTATCATCGTAAACATAAATCGTAAGTACAGGGCCGAAAAGTTCCTCACACATGGTCACATAAAAAGGATCTTTCGTGAGTATTATAGTGGGTTCAATAAAATACCCTTTGCTTTTATTGTATTTTCCTCCTGCAATAATTTCTGCTTTTCTTCCTTTTTTCGCGGCATCAATAAACCCAGTGAGTTTGTTAAACGAGGCCTCATCAATGACCGCATTTATGAAATTGCCAAAATCTTCTGTGGGACCCATCTTCATCGATTTCAAGTCAGCAAGAACCAATTCTTTTACTTCCTTCCAACTATTTTTAGGAATGTAAGCGCGTGATGCTGCGGAACATTTTTGACCTTGGTATTCGAATGCGCCTCTTGAAATTGCAGTTGCTACAACTTTTGCTTCTGCACTTGGATGAGCAAGAATAAAATCTTTTCCTCCTGTTTCACCAACTATGCGTGGGTATGTTTTATATAAATGAATATTATTTCCAATTGTTTTCCAAATGTTTTGAAAAACAGCAGTGCTTCCAGTAAAGTGAATGCCAGCAAAATCGGGATGCGAAAAAATAACATCGGCTGCATCAGGACCAGTTGGATAAATTAAATTAATTACACCATCAGGAACTCCTGCTTTCTTGAAAATCTCCATTAATACATTGGCAGAATAAACTTGCGTATTACTTGGTTTCCAAACAACCACATTGCCCATCATTGCACAAGAAGTAGGTAGGTTGCCTGCAATTGCCGTAAAATTAAATGGTGTTAAGGCATATATAAATCCTTCAAGTGGTCGCCATTCCATCCGATTCCAAATGCCAGCGCTAGATTGTGGTTGTTGCGCATAAATTTCAGTCATGTAATGAACATTGAAACGAAGGAAGTCGATAATTTCACAACTCGCATCAATTTCTGCTTGATAGGCATTTTTACTTTGCCCTAGCATAGTAGCCGCATTCAGTTTTGCTCGGTATGGACCTGCAATTAATTCGGCCGCTTTTAAGAAAATACTTGCACGATGTTCCCAGGAAAGGTCAGCCCATTTTTTCTTAGCACTCAACGCTGACCGTATAGCTAAACTCACATGTTTTTTATCACTTCTATGAAAATATCCTAGCGTGTGTTTGTGATCATGAGGCGGCGACATACGAACTTTTACATTGCTTTTTACTTCATTGCCCCCAATATACATTGGTACTTCAATTTCTTTTGAGCGCAATTCTTTAAGCATTGCTTGCAAGGCTTTCCGTTCTGCTGAACCAGGTGCATAATTTTTTATGGGTTCGTTAATTGGCGTTGGTACATTAAAAATTCCTTTCGACATATTGGTAGGTATTAGTGTGTTGCAAAAACTCGATTAATTATTTTATATTGAATTCTAATTTTTTAAAAATAGGCTTAAATATCTTTCATTTTATGGGCAAGTGAGTTGAAGAAATTTGTGAGTGGAGAAAGTAACATTGGCTTGATGAAAATAGGAATTTCGCCTTTAAATATTAATTGTCCAGTGGAACTATTTTCTTCTATAATTTGAAGCAATATTTCCAATGTAAATGAGAATGGTAATTTTCCCTCATCGGTAGAAATGATATTAATTTTTGAATGTGGTGTATTAGATTCAATTTTTAGTGCCACTTGGGCCATACCTGAAATAGTAAAACTACAAGTTGTTGTTGTTGCGCTCCAATTGGTAACTGTGGAAGGCATTAACTTTTCGAAATTCGTAAAGTCGCTTAAAAAAAGAAATATTTCTTCTTGTTTTTTAGGTATTGGGATAATTTCTGATTCGATGGTAGTCATGAAAGAATTCTAATTTATTTTAGAAAATAAAAATATATTATTTTCCCCAAGTCTCTGGCTTTTTTCTCCAATTTTCTAATTCAGCTAGGTCTTGCTCGTTAATGTAGTTGTCGTGCAGAGCTTGGCGGATGAGTGACTGGTAATTGCTTAGTGTTACAAGTTTTACATTTGCAGCTTTGAAATTGTCGGTAGCACTTTGAAAACCATAGGTAAAAATGGCCGCCATTCCTTTTACTTCACATTCGGCTGCGCGTAAACTCTCAACAGCTTTTAAACTACTTCCACCAGTCGAAATTAAATCTTCAATAATTAGTACTGACTGCCCTGCTTTAATTTCTCCTTCAATAAGATTTGCTAGTCCATGTTTTTTGGGCTCAGGACGAACATAAATAAAAGGTAATCCCATTTCTTCAGCTACCAATGCTCCTATGGCTATTGCTCCTGTTGCAACGCCTGCAATTACATCAGGTTTAGCAAAATTTTGTTGAATAATTTCTACAAATTGCTGTCGAATATATGTTCTCACTTTTGGATAAGAAAGTGTTTTGCGATTATCGCAATAAATAGGTGATTTCCAGCCGGAAGCCCATGTAAAAGGTTCCGTGGGTTGAAGCTTTACTGCTTTGATTTTAAGAAGAAATTCTGCAACTTTAGCACCTATTTCAGCGTTTGATACCATATGCAACAAATGTATAAAGTTTTCATCAACAACCATCCAATTTTCATCTGTGATGTTGCTACCCCAATTGTTGAATTACATGGAACAATTATTCTTCGTTTTGATTCTGAATTAATTATAGATTTTATTTTAGAACAAGCTCATTCGTATGATAAATATTTTACGCAGTTTTTTTTGTTGGCCGATAATCCACAGGAAGTTTTTGAAAACCTGCAGGTACGATGTAAATTTATTTTGGCGGCTGGTGGATTAGTTAAGAATACCGAAGACCAGTGGCTGCTAATTTTTCGTTTAGGTAAATGGGATTTGCCAAAGGGGAAATTAGAAAATGGCGAAACTCCTGAAGCTGCTGCATTGCGCGAAGTGGAAGAGGAGTGTGGTATAAAAAAATTGTCAATTATTAAATCATTAACTCCTACTTACCATACCTATAGGCACAATCAAAAAATTGTACTTAAAAAAACTTTTTGGTACGAAATGATTTGTTTAGATCCATCTAATCTTCATGCACAGGCAGAGGAAGGAATTACCGATTTGCGTTGGATGGATTTACCAGCAGTTCAAACTGCGCTCCAGAATACCTATTTTTCTATTGTTGATGTAGTAAAGGAGCGATTAAATTAAGCATGAAAATTTAAAAAGCAAAGCAAATTTTATCGGTCACCAATTTTAATGAATGGTGCTGCTTTAGGATTCGCAATTTGATACAAGTTATATTCTAAATCGCCCGTTGGATTATCGGTAGGCGTTATTAAAAGTCTGCCTTCTCGATCAATAATATAACCTGTTGGCACAGTAAATAAATTGTAATCATCTTTTGTTTTTTGTGTAAAATCATAATGCAGTATCATCCAATTGAATTTTGGATTTGCTTTTAAAAATGCTTTGTAAGCATTGGTGTCTGTGTCTAGAGAAACACTTACAAAATCGATCTTCTTTCCATACTTTTTTTGCAAATTTGCCATGTATCTGAATTCACTCATTGCGTGTTCGTTCCAGGTGGCAAAGAAAAATAAGTACACAAAGTGGCCTTTGTAGGTTGTTAAAGGGTCAATGGATATACCGGCTTTATTTTTTCCATAAAAGTGTACGGCTTCGGTTCCCTTTTTTAATTTAGAATAAAATGAGATTATATTTCGAGCTATTCGACGATGTTCTGAAATTTTACTTCTTGTAGCTGCTTGCAGTAAAATGGAAAGTATATTTCTAGAATTAAAAGCTGGATTATTATAAGATTCAAAAAGTCCTTTCAACATAACGAGCTCCCGAAGTGTGTCATTTTCTATCCAGGGTAATCTTTTCATACTGGATAGCAAACTATCGTAACTTATCGTATTGTTTACGGCAAATAACATGCCTTGGCCTTCTTTTCTTGGTGTCCATTTGTACATGTATTCTTTGAAAAAACTATTGAAGAAGGTCATGTACTCTGAGTTTTGATAATAAATTTTTTTCCCCGATAAATATTTTCTACCACTTTGTATTTGCGAATGCAAAATCCCATCTTCCATCGATGCTAATCCGTAATCCATCCAAGGCATGAAGTATTCATTTTTTACAAATGCATATTGTCGTTTCATCTGCATATGAAATGTATCAAGCACTTCTAAGGAATCTTTTGTTACGAAGCTTTGGAAATTTTTTCGCCAAAATTTATCAAAGTAAATGCTGTAATCATCAGCTAGGAAATTCATATCTGTCGAATCACTAATATAAATTGATAGCGGAACAACATAATCCACTTCTGGGTTTATTTGTGATTTGAAATCGCGGTCTGGGAAATTCAATTCAACAGTTCTTCCTGGCTCGGCGTACAGAAAGCCATGTGTTTTTTTGCACCGAAGAAAGATATACGAAACTTTATCTACCTCCACCTTAAGCGAAAATTTTCCGCTGTCGTTTACAACACTTTCGTCCAATTTAATTTCGCTGTAGGTAATGTAGTCATCGTATTGGTATGCACCAATTACATTTCCTTCCCTGCCAGGGCAAGTTCCGAAAATTGTGCAAGTTTTTACTTGTGCTGAACAATTCAGCACCATAAAAACAAAAATTGAAAATGGAAAAATACTTTTCATCATACTAGCAATCCAAATCTTTTGCCTTTTTTTGTTAGCAAATGAAGAAAATTAAAGTTTAAGATCCACGCCAACTGGGACAAATGGAGATGCGTCACCACCGTTGCGCACTATATCACGGATAATTGTTGAATTTATTGCTGAAAGCTCAGGTGTTGGCAAAATAAATAACGTCTCTATGTCATTTGCCATGGTTTTATTCATTTGTGCAATTGCTTTTTCAAACTCTAAATCGGTAGTTGTCCGCAAGCCCCGAACAATAAATTTTGCACCTACCTTTCGACAGAAATCGATGGTTAGACCACTGAACGCTTCAACTTGAACTTTTTTCTCATTACCAAATACTTTTTCAATCCATATTTTCCGTTTTTCCAAATGGAAATAGTAGTTTTTATGTGTATTTGTTCCTATTCCAACGATAACCTGATCGAATAGAGGTAGCATTCTTTTTACAATGGATTCATGCCCCAATGTAAAGGGGTCAAACGAACCTGGAAAAACAGCTATGGCCATAGTAGAAATTTTAAATTTTGCTTTTAGTCATTTTATAAAGTTACAAAGTAAAAGGTTGGCAGAGAACAGTTTTAAAACTTTTATATTTAGCTGTTATATTTTTTCCTCAAATCCAAAAAAACTAAAATTTACTTTGCCGTATTTTCTGGTATCTAATAAATGGCTACGATCGGTAAAATGAATGCGTTCCGGGTGTTCAATGATTAGCAATCCTCCTTCTTCTAGCATTTCTTTAGCGAAAATAAGTTCGGGAATTTTTCCTGTATTGTTCACATCTTCGTAGGGTGGGTCTGCAAAAATCAAATCCCATTTGCCCTTGGCGCCTTTAATAAATGTAAAAACATCGGAACGAATGGTTCTAATTTTATTAAATTCTAATTTTATTGCAGTTTCAGCAATAAATTTCAAACACCGCGAATCGTTATCCACACAAGTAATAGCTTCGCAACCTCGCGATGCTAATTCGTAACTGATGTTTCCTGTTCCAGCAAAAAGATCTAGAAATTTCGTTTTTTCAAAATCAATTTTATTTACCAACACATTAAATAATCCTTCTTTTGCAAAATCTGTTGTAGGACGAACAGGTAGATTGGAAGGCGCCTGAATTTTTCTTCCTTTGCGTGAACCGCTTATAATTCTTATCATTAATAATAATGTAGTGAAAATAGATTGTTGTAAAAATGCGAAGGAAATTTTTCAAATTCATTTGCAAATCGCGATGAAGTTGGGCGCTGACCAAATTCTATTGAGCGAATGTATTTTTTTGTAAGGTTGGCTAGCGCCGAGTCGGTTTCCACTTCACCTACAATTTCTAATTTCAATTCTTCGGGATTCATTTTCAATTGCTCGCAGGCAAAAAGTAAATAATAAATAAAATCTTCGCTGGTTTGAAAGCTAAAACAATTGGCAAGTAGTAGTTTCCCCCCCTCTGAAATTATTAAATCGAACCGATTGTTCTGAATGTGTGCTAATGCGCGCTTTGTATTTTTATTCTTATTTGTCGAAAGCGTTCGTTCGATAAGTCCAGAAATATGATGGCGTATGCGAATGGTTGGCGAAATACTCTTTAACGATTTTTCTAAAAAACTATCTATGGCATATACATTTCTTGCTTCTGCATTTCTCAACACATCGTTCAATACCAAATCATCGCCCGCTGTTGGTTGGTTAAAATTTAGGTATTCCGAAATTTTACTGCTGTCAAAAAGTGCTGCTGGTACTAACGTGAATTTTTCAGTTACAATGCAAACATCTACACGCTTAAACCCTGAACACAACCACTCGTGCTCTGCGCTGAGTTTATCAAGTTGTTCGGATAGCATGCGTTCGCTTGTCACTTTTCGAAATGCGTATTGTTCAAAAGCAAGAAAATCATTGGTCAGGTTATCTAACACGACCAATGTCAACGAATCTAAGCTCACTTGCATTACTAAACAGAACTTTTCTGTTTGAGTAGTGTCAAATGCAGCATCTTTAAATGCAGTTGTGGCTATAATTGATCGGCGTGTTTCGCTCATCGCTTGTAAAGGTAAGTAATGTATTTGTTGCTCAATAATGATTATTTATTTTTTGCCACGCCTCCCTATTGGCGCACGCATACTTATATTTGCGCATGGATTTTGCGGCTGAAATATTAAAAAAACTTCACTTTGAACCTACATCGCGACAACGTGAGGCATCAATAGCAATAGCTAAATTTTTAGAAAATTCAGATTTTAGACAACTTTTTGTATTGCGTGGGTATGCAGGTACAGGAAAAACAAGTTTGTTGAGCGCACTTGTACAGGCCTTACCCAAATTGAAAATGAAATGCATACTCTTGGCACCCACTGGTAGGGCAGCTAAAGTTTTAGCTGGTTATTCAGGAAAACAAGCATGGACAATTCATAAAAAAATTTATCGCCCTTCTGCTTCTACTGAAGGAAGTTTTTTTTCCTTGCAGTCCAATCCTCATAGTAATACAATATTCATTGTCGATGAGGCCTCTATGATTGGTGAAGGAAGCTCTGAAAAGAGTTTATTCCCAAGTTCTGTTTTGGAAGATTTAATAAGTTATGTGTACCAGAACGAAGATTGCCGTTTGCTCTTTGTTGGCGATACAGCGCAATTGCCACCTGTTGGTTTAGTGCACAGTCCGGCACTCGACCCAGCTTATCTCAAGCGATGTTTTGGATTGAATATTCACGAGGTGGAATTGAATGAAGTTGTGCGACAAGAACTTGATTCAGGTGTGTTACTCAATGCCACTAAACTTAGAATTGAAATTGCTGAATCGTTTGCAGCGGCTGTTCAAGGTAAACTGATTGCACCAAAATTTAATTTAGAAAATTACAAAGACATTCGAAGGGTGATTGGCTCTGAATTGTTGGATGATTTAGAATCGGCCTATCAGCAATATGGTGCTGAAGAGACTATCGTTATTTGCCGTTCCAATAAACGCGCCAATATTTACAATCAACAAATTAGAAAAAGAATTCGCGGACAAGAAGATGAGATTTCGAACGGTGATCACATAATGATTGTCAAGAATAATTATTTCCATTTGCCTGAAGAATCGAAGGCGGGTTTTATTGCAAATGGTGATACGGCTGTTATAAAAAGGATTTCAAAATTTCATGAAATACATGGATTACGATTTGCCGATGTAGCAATCCAATTACTCGATTATCCAGATGAACCTGAGTTTGATACTCGCATCATACTCGATACATTGTACACCGAAGCACCTGCGCTCACGCAAATTCAACAGAAAAATTTCTACGAATCTGTTTCAGCCGATTATGCCGACTTGTCGAAAGGTGGCCGCTATAAAAAGATGAAAGAAGATCCTTGGTACAATGCATTACAAGTGAAATTTGCATACGCAGTAACGTGTCACAAGGCCCAAGGTGGTCAGTGGCAAGCCGTTTTTGTTGAACAAGGGTACATGACCGATGAAATGTTGAATACAGAATTTCTACGATGGCTTTACACCGCATTGACACGAACAACTGAAAAGGTTTATTTAGTCGGCTTCAACGAAGATTTTTTCATGTAATGAGTTAGAATTTGAAAGGTTGGAACGTTGGAAAGTTCTACATCAACTTATCATATTTCGACTTTTCAACCTTTCAACCTTCAAACTTTTATGCTACATTTGGAACTATGTTGAAAAAAGGAGACCCAAAAATTATTCGTGCCTGGACGTTTTACGATTGGGCAAACTCGGTTTATCCGCTCGTAATTTCTTCTGCAATATTTCCAATTTTTTATGAGAAAAAAACCAGTTACATATTTGGAGGTAAATTAATTGACGATGTAACTGTTCTCGGATTTCATTTCAAGAATACTGAATTTTATTCTTATGTGGTTGCACTTTCTTACATCATTGTTGCAATTTCGTCTCCTATGCTTTCGGGTATTGCTGATTATTCGGGTAGTAAAAAAAGATTTCTCCAATTTTTTTGTTACCTCGGTGCTCTAAGTTGTATGTTACTTGCTTTATTTAATCCACAGCATTTAGGTTACAGTATGATTGCTTTATTATTTGCAAGTATTGGTTATTGGGGCAGTCTTGTTTTTTATAATGCCTACCTTCCTCAAATAGCTGAGCCGAAAGATCAGGATAAAGTAAGTGCAAGAGGATTTGGAATGGGATACTTTGGTAGCTCCATTTTATTAATTATCATTTTGGTGATTTCTGTTTTTAATCATTTTATTAGTGTTTCTCAATGTTTTATTTTGGTTGGTTTATGGTGGATTGGTTTTGCACAAATAACTTTCCGTAATTTACCTAAAGGAATAGCGCAGACTCATAAGACCGCAACAAAAGGAAATTTCCTTACCAAAGGTTACAGTGAATTGCGGGTTGTTTTTAAAGATATTCTTACACGTAAGCAATTACGCCGTTACCTCGCTTCTTATTTTATGTACAACATGGGCGTGCAAACAGTCATGATTATGGCTGTTCCTTTTGCGGCTAAAGCAATTCAATGGGATAGTCCCGAACAAAAAAGTAAAAATCTTGTTGTGAGTATTTTATTAATTCAATTTCTTGGCATACTTGGGGCATTTTTAATTTCTAGACTTTCGCGTGTTATTGGAAACTTAAAAACTATTGGCATCGTGATTTTCTTATGGATTATTATTTGTTTTGGAACCTACCAATTTGTTCAATTACCGATGCATTTTTATATTGTCGCTGCAAGTGTGGGCTTGGTGATGGGTGGTATTCAAGCCATGTCGCGCTCAACGTATTCCAAAATGCTGCCTGAAACAAATGACCATGCTTCCTACTTTAGTTTCTTTGATGTTTGTGAAAAAGTTGGCCTTGCCATCGGTACAATTTCTTTCGGCTTGATCGAAGGATTGACAGGTGGGATTCGTAATTCAATATTGTCGGTGGTAGTCACATTTATTATTGGCTTCCTGCTTTTGTTACGCGTTCCAAAGTCCAATGTTGTTCACTAAATATTAATTTTTATTTGTAATGATTGTCGATCTTTTTATTCCATGTTTTGTTGACCAACTCTATCCTGAAACGGCACTTAACATGATCAAAGTGTTAGAAAAAGTGGGCTGTGGTGTGAATTATAATCACGAACAAACTTGTTGTGGTCAACCCGCTTTTAATGCAGGGTATTTCGATTCTTGTAAGGAAGTAGGAGAGAAATTTATCAATGAATTTCAAAACGATAGATACATTGTTTCTCCTTCGGCTGCCTGTTCGGGATTTGTCAAAAATTATTATGGCGAAATGTTTCATAATTCTGCTTTACACAACCAGCATAAACAAGTGCAGAAAAATCTATATGAGTTTTCTGATTTTCTCGTCAACATATTAAAAATTACTGATCTTGGTAGCAAGTTTGATGGTGTAGCTACTTACCACGATTCTTGCAGCGCACTTCGCGAATATGGAATACATAGAGAGCCAAGGGTTTTACTTTCTAAAGTGCGTGGCTTGGAACTTCGTGAAATGGCAAATACAGAAGTTTGTTGTGGATTCGGTGGAATGTTTTCTACTAAATTCGAAGGTGTCGCGGTTGGAATGGCAGAGCAGAAATTAAAAATGGCTGAAGATGTTGGCGCCGAACTTATTATTTCAACTGACCTTTCTTGTTTACTCCATCTAGATGGACTAATCAAAAAACAAAATAAAAATATGCGTGTCATGCACCTTGTAGATGTGTTGGCGCAAGGGTGGGAATAGCAAAGCGATAAAAAATTTTAAAAATATTTTTGTATTTCCCTAAAAATATTTTTCTGAAATGTGCTTGGTGCAACCTTTATTTAAATACTGCTGGTTTACCTAATTCTATAATTTTTGTAGGCCCCAATTCTCCAACCAAAATTTATTTCCACCCACATTAAAAATTTCATTTTAATACCCCATTTCTTTTTGGTTGGATCAAAATCAAATTTCCAATTTTGTTTCTGCACGCGTTCTTGCATCACTATTGGATGCGTCCCTGCAAATTTTGCGAGCGAATCGATTTGTGAATAATCAAATTCTTTTGCAGCAGGAATATTTTCCTTCATCCATTTATCGTCGTGCCACATTTTATGAAATGACTCTTGTTTGGCTTGCATTGCAGCTGGCGGCTTCACCCAACCATAATGATAAACAAATGCGTTAATGGGTTGAACAACCAACTTGGAATTATCTGATTTACGGAATCCTTGTGCGTCTTTGTAAGAACGGATCTCCTTATTTTTTCTTACGATTCTAATTTCTTCACGGTACCATTTCCTGGAATCGCCCACAAAATCATATGATCCATAAAAATGAGTGTAATTTAAAAGCAATCCCTCTACGCGCGTATCGTCTTTCCATTTTTCCATTTCCGATTTAATTGTCGGAAGGTATTTTTCGTGCATAACTTCATCGCCCTGAATGTAAAAACACCAATCTGCTTTTTCGGAAATTGCATCGTATGCTTTGTTGGTTTCCGCTGCTAAAACCTTTCCTCCCTCTCGCAAGGAATCATCCCAAATGGTTTCTATAATTTTAATTTTTGAATCATTGATCGATTTTATTAATTGTAAGGTTTCGTCTTCCGATTTCCCTACGGCTACAACAACCTCATCACACAAAGGAAGGATTGATTTGATCGCCTCGACTATTGGATAGTCAAATCGAATTGCATTTCGTACAATGGTAAATCCTGAAACGAACATTATTTCAAATTTCGAATATTTAAAATAGGTGCAAATTAAATTCCTGTAAAATTCTGAGGAGAAATGTTTTTTAATTCAGCTTTCACTAAATCAGAAATTTTTAATGTATCTATAAAACGATGAATAGATTCTTTAGTTATCGCTTCATTTCCTCTTGTCAATTCTTTTAATGCTTCGTAAGGTTTTGGATAACCTTCTCTGCGTAGAATAGTTTGAATTGCTTCAGCGACAACGGCCCAATTTTCTTCTAAGTCTTTTGCTAATGCAGTTTCATTGAGTATTAATTTATCAATTCCTTTTGCTAATGATTTTAATGCAATAAGTGTATGCGCAATTGGGACACCAATATTTCTTAGGACAGTAGAATCAGTTAAATCTCTTTGTAATCTAGAAATAGGAAGTTTGGCACTTAAGTGTTCAAATATTGCGTTTGCCCAACCGAGATTTCCTTCTGCATTTTCGAAATCAATAGGATTCACTTTATGCGGCATGGCTGATGAACCTACTTCTCCTTCTTTAATTTTTTGTTTGAAATAATTCATAGAAATGTATGCCCAGAAATCGCGACTTAAGTCTATAAAAATTGTATTGATGCGTTTTAGTCCATCAAAGTAGGCAGCAAGATTATCGTAATGTTCAATTTGTGTTGTTGGGTGCGATCGTTTTAATCCCAATGAGCTAACGAATGCATCGCCAAATTTTTTCCAATCATTTTCAGGAAAGGCAACATGGTGTGCATTGAAATTTCCTGTTGCACCACCAAATTTTGCACTGAAAGGTACTTGGTCTAACAAACGTAATTGCTGTTTCAATCGTTCTGTGAAAACTCGAATCTCTTTTCCAAGTCGAGTAGGGGAAGCTGCTTGGCCATGTGTGCGTGCAAGCATTGGAATATTTTCCCATTCGGCTGCTTTCTTTTCCAATTCAATAATTACTGAAATGAGTAATGGCTTCAATATATTTTCGTGTGCCTCTTTTAATAATAATGGCGTAGCGGTATTGTTGATGTCTTGTGAAGTCAATCCAAAATGAATAAATTCTTTGTATGCCTCCAAGCCAATTTCAGCAAACTTTTCCTTCATCAAATATTCAACCGCCTTCACATCGTGATTCGTTATTTTCTCTATTTCTTTTACACGCTCGGCATCTGCTGGAGCAAACTCTTGGCAAAATGTTTCTCGCATTTTTGTACAATCGGCATCTGTTACACCTCTTAATTGTGGCAAAGGCAAACAGCAAAGTGCGATGAAATATTCAGTTTCAATTTTTAAGCGATAGCGTATCAAAGCACCTTCTGAAAAATAGGCGCTTAACTCTTCGGTTTGACTAGCATAACGGCCATCAACAGGTGAAATAGACCAAAGTGGATCGATTGTCATACATTAAAATTGAGCAACGAAGTTAAGAAGAAAACCGATTATGCACTTACAAAAAAGGGCCATCATTGCTGATAGCCCTTTTTAAAAAACATAAATGTGATTTATTTCACAATCAACTTTGTGGTATTTGCTGCTTCGCCGGTACGAACTTCAACCATATAAATGCCGCTAGCAAGCTCAGCTGTGTTTATTGGGAGTATCAATTGACCAGTTAACTTACCATAGTTGTGAGTTGCTACAACTTTTCCTGTTATATCAGTAATTTTTACCACCACATCTTGCGGTGTGTTTAAATCTAATTTTAATTGTGTTTCCCCAGCAGAAGTAGGATTTGGGAAAAGATGTACATCATATCCGAGATTTGCTGTTGAAATTCCAGCAATGTATCCGTTTGTTATTGCCTGCGCAATAGTTGTTGTAGATCCATTGTCAATAATTCCTGTTTGTTTAATTAACATACCGATTATATGCATGCTATTGATATCCCAAGTTGCTGGAATTATGAAAGAATAAGTGAATGTTTGTACATAACCAGGACTAACACTAGCAGGAAAGCCAGAACCTCCTAAGAAGGACGGAGAGATAGCTCGTGCAACATGGTCGTAACTCATAAGTGTATAGGAAACTGTTGATCCGAATAATTCAAATCCACCCATCGGGCCTGCAGCATTATTTCCATAAGCGTTAGCTTGAGAATATTGTGAAGTAGTTCCAGTTACATCATCTTCAGTTAATACACAAGCAACTCTGTATGCAGATGATGCAGAACCACTGAATGTGTAAGTAATGGAAACATCTAACTGACCTGTTGCAGAATTGTATTGTGCACCATTGACCAATGTAGCAACTGGTGGAATAACAACTTGTGTCATGAAATCTGTTTCAACCTGTGATGGATCAAGAGAAGGTAGTCGATCAACAATTGCACTTGGATATCCTGTAATCAATGGGGCTATTCCGGCATCGTAAGTAGCATCAACCATTGGATCTCCATTGTGAACAGCTATTCCAGCCCAAAAGCCAGTGTATGCTGTTTCCATGTAATCCATGAAAACGGCTCCGCGTGGACACCACTGACACCATGTTCCTGTTGCTTCTTCCCCAACAACAACTTTTCCAGCTGCAGGAACAACTGTAATAGTTACATTTTGAGTTAAGGTGTTATCAGATAAATCACCATCTGCACCATTTCCGTTTACGTTAGAAACAGTTACTGAAAGCAAATGACTTCCAACCGCAAGAGTAGCAGGCGTTGTAAAGTTTACTTGGTAAGAACCCAATGATGCAATATTTACTGCACTAACCGATTGGTTAATTGTTCCGCTATTGTAATTGTATGAAATATCAAATGAAGTTATTGCATTTATTCCAAGGTTACGAACAGTAGCAGCAAATGCTTTTGTTTGACCAACAATTCCTGTGAAAGTTGCCGGTGCTTGTGTCGCAGGATTTAATGCTCCGATTGCAACAATTGCTGCGTTTATAGCAGGAAGTACATAAGGTGTGTGAACGTAACTTACATTGTCAACATAATATCCTGCCTGACCATTTCCATTGTAGGCAGCCATGTTGCAAGGGAAGATATCAATTGAAGCAATCTGGTTTACTGTATTAGAGAAAGTAGAAACCAAAATGTTATTGACGTAAACATTCCATGTGTTTGTGTTCAGATTAATATCAAATTTTAAAGTAAACCATTGGTTTAACGGACAGGTTGTCTGCGCCAGTATTCCATTAGTATTTGACATGTACATATCTCCTACTTGGTTCATGTAACATTCCATTGCCCAAAGTTGACCAATTACAACATTAGCTTGGAAATTGAAATATGCTCCTTTACCTGGCTCGATAAAAATATCCATCTGGTAAGCAAAATTTCCTGTATTGTAAGCACCTCCGAATGGAAGTACACAATCCTGTGGACCGCCATTGGCAAGAGTAGAAACATAATGAACAGACTTTGCCCCTGCAGGAGTGTTGTTCATTGTGTTATTTACTTGTGTGTCTTCAGTTGTACTTGAAGCACCGCTCCAGGTTGTCCATTGTGGCTGAGGCCCAAGGTAAGCGCCAACATTGTAGCTTTCGAAATTGTCAGAGAAAGAAGATTGCGCGAATAATGCTGAAGAAAAAAGCGCAGTGCTAATAAGAAAGTAGATTTTTTTCATTTGATATTTATTTTTATAATTTAAGAATATGAATAGAATATATAATTCCGCAATAAATTTAGATAAATTTATTGTTATAATAATATAAAAAAAGGTTTTTTTATAAAATTAATTCTACACAATATTTTGTTATTTTGTTAATAAACTAATTCAGCAATTCTCTAGTAGGGTCTTTTTTTTAGCCAATTATGATTTAATTTAGTGCCCTCAATGGAAAACTTCATTGTTTCAGCTCGAAAGTACCGTCCTGCATACTTCAATAGTGTTGTGGGACAATTGCCTATTACTACAACGCTAAAAAATGCTGTCAAAAACAATCAACTTGCTTCGGCATTTTTGTTTTGTGGTCCACGTGGCGTAGGAAAAACTACCTGCGCGCGAATTCTTGCTAAAACAATTAATTGTACCCAACTCACAGCCGATACTGAGGCCTGCAATACTTGTGAAAGTTGTACTTCTTTTAATAATGGGCAAGCAATAGATATAATGGAGCTCGATGCCGCTTCAAATAATTCTGTTGAAGATATCCGGAATTTAGTGGATACAGTTCGTATTCCTCCTCGGCTATTAGAGAGTAATCCGAATGCAAAAAAGGTATATGTAATTGATGAGGTGCACATGTTATCTGCGGCCGCATTTAACGCCTTTTTGAAAACACTTGAAGAGCCACCGCGCTATGCTATTTTTATTCTAGCAACTACAGAACGTCACAAAATCATTCCAACGATTCTATCTCGTTGTCAGATTTTTAATTTCAATCGTATTCAGGTTGAAGACATCGCCAATCACCTTGCCTTTATTGCAAAAAGTGAAAATGTAGAAGCAGAAATTGATGCCTTGCATATCATTGCTCAAAAAGCAGACGGCGCCTTACGCGATGCCTGTTCTATTTTCGACCAAGTGGTAAGTTTTACCGGTGCTAATTTGACCTATAAAGCCGTCATCGAAAATTTAAATGTTCTCGATTATGATTATTATTTCCGAGCTACCGATTTTTTGTTCGAAGAAAATATTCCCGGGTCACTCCTTTTATACAATGAAATTTTAAGTAAAGGATTCGACGGACATAATTTTATTGCGGGGCTTGCTGAACATTTCAGAAATTTATTAGTTTGCAAAGATTCCTCTACAATTAGTTTATTAGAAGTGGGTCAAAATATTCAAAAACGATATAAAGAACAATCAGAAAAAACTTCAACGCCTTTTTTATTGCGCGCTTTGAAAGTGGTTAATACTTGTGATGTAAATTTTAAAAGCGCGAGGAACCAAAGGTTGTTAGTTGAATTTGCCCTTATGCAACTCACAGCAATTTCCGGAGCGTTAATTTCCGGCGAAAAAAAAAATGACGAACCCAAGCTAATTTTCGGTACTAAAGTTTCTCCAATTAGTGCAACAACACCTGTGCTTGAAAGAAAAAGTGATGTTGAGCAGGTCAATTCTGTGAATGAGAATTTGATTGCTGTTGAAAAAAATACGCCAATTGATTCAAGTGTAGCAGAACCAATTCAAACATTGGCTCCTCCTTTAAAAGCTAATGCACAAGTAAAGAAAATGTTGCTGAAAACCTCACCAAGTATTTCAAGTTTTACAACTATAACAGCGCAAAAGCAAGAAGCTATTGTCAATATTTCAGAAATCGGATTAGCAGCGGAGAATTTTTCGCAAGTGGATTTGGAAGCGGCTTGGCTTGGTTACGCAGCATTACTTAAAGATGCAAAGCGACAAATGGATTATGCCACATTTACAGGAAATAAACCTGTAAAGGAGGATGTTGATTTGGTCTCCTTTACGGTTTTGAATTCCATGGCCGAAGAACGAATGAACGGAGATAAAACTGAATTGATGACTTTTTTACGAAAAGCATTGAAAAATTTTGTTTTTAAACTGACAATTATCGTCAGTAAGGAAGAGGGTGAAGCACTTGTTTATACGGCACAAGATCGATACAAAAAGTTGGAGGAAATAAATCCCAAAATAAATAATTTGAAACAAGCTTTTGACTTAGAGGTTGAATACTGACAAACACTTGTTTTTGTACTGACAAATCGCCTCGTTTTTGTCATCCTGTCACTTTATTTTCATTGGCACATCATTTGAATCGTAGGTTGAAAGCGATTTTTTTTAATTCATAAATAACAAAATTTAAACAGATTAATTATGTCAACAGGTACCATAAATGTTCAAACGGAGAATATTTTCCCAATTATTAAGAAGTTTCTTTATTCTGACCATGAAATTTTCGTTCGAGAATTAGTTTCCAATGCAGTTGATGCAACCAAAAAATTGCAAGCCCTTTCTGCAATGGGCGAAACGACTGGCGATTTTTCTAATCTTTTCATTTCTATCCAAATTGATAAAGAAGCAAAGACGCTTATTATTTCTGATCGTGGAATTGGAATGACCGAGGATGAAGTTGAAAAATACATTGCTCAAGTGGCATTCTCTGGTGCTGAGGAGTTCGTGGAGAAGTATAAAGATAAATCTGACGCAGTAAATGGCATAATCGGACATTTTGGTTTGGGCTTTTATTCTGCCTTTATGGTGGCTGCCAAAGTGGAAATTGTTACCAAATCTTATAAAGACGATTCAACTGCTGTGAGCTGGACTTGTGATGGAAGTCCGACTTACAATATTGTTCCTGCTGAAAAAGTAGACAGGGGAACTGATATTATTTTACATATCGCAGAAGATTCTCTTGAATTTTTAGAAGATGCTCGCATCGAAGGAATTCTTGAAAAATACTGTAAGTTTCTACCTGTACCAATTCATTTCGGGACACACGAAATTGATGTTGTTCCAGCCGAGAAAGACGAAGAAGGTAAGGAAACCAAACCAGCAGAAAAAGAAACTGTTCCCACAATTATTAATAATCCAACTCCTGCATGGACGAAAAAGCCAGCAGATTTAACGGATGATGATTATCAAAAATTCTATCGTGAATTGTATCCGATGAATTTCGAGAGTCCTTTATTTTGGATTCACCTCAACGTAGATTATCCTTTTAATCTAACGGGAATTTTGTTTTTCCCTAAAATCAAAAAAACTTTTGAGACACAGAAAGATAAAATTCAGCTTTATTCCAATCAGGTATTTGTAACTGATGCTGTAGGTGAAATCGTTCCTGACTTTTTAACTTTACTTCGTGGTGTAATCGATTCACCAGATATTCCTCTTAATGTTTCGCGTTCTTATTTACAAAGTGACGGTAACGTAAAAAAGATTTCTTCTCACATCACCAAAAAAGTGGCGGATAAATTGGAAGAACTTTTCAAAAAAGATCGTCCTGATTTTGAAAGTAAATGGGAAGACATTCGAATTTTTGTTCAATATGGAATGTTGAGTGATGATAAATTTTATGATAAAGCAAAGAAGTTTGCCTTACTAAAAAATGTCGATGGGAAGTGTTTTACAATGGACGATTACAAAGCGCATATTGCACCTTCTCAAACCAATACAAGTCAAAAAGTGATTCATCTTTATACTAATAATGTAGAGGAGCAGCACAGTTTTATCGAAACGGCTAAGTCACGTGGATACGATGTGCTTGTGATGGATAGTATGATTGATGCACATTTTATCAATTTTGTTGAACCAAAACTTGATAATGTTTCATTTGTTCGTGTCGATTCTGATACCATCGATAAGCTGATCAAAAAAGAGGAGCCAATGCCATCTTTGCTTTCTGAAAAGGAACAAGAAGCATTGAAGAAGGTGGTGGAATCGGTTATTGGAGATGAAAAATTTTCTGTTAATTTAGAATCCTTGAGTCCAACTGATCCTCCTATGTTGATTACACGCCCTGAGTTTATGCGCAGAATGAAGGATATGAGTGCGCTTGGTGGCGGTGGTGGAATGAATATGTTTGGAACCATGCCTGATATGCATAATCTTGTTGTCAATACAAATCATCCATTAGTTAGCAAAGTTATTTCTGAAAAAAATGAGCAAACCCAAAAGGAATTATTAAAGCAGGCCTGCGATTTAGCATTGCTTGCACAGGGCTTATTGAAAGGAGAAGAATTGACTAAATTTATAAAACGAAGTGTGGAATTAATTTAACAGGTATAATTTTTATTTACAATAATTTTATTAAAAGAACGAAAACAGTATAAAACCAAACCAAAATGAGTAAAGGATTAATCGCATTAATTGTAGTAGCCGTCTTAGGACTTAGCATTTTTATGGGCTACAGAAGTATGTATAACAACGCAGTAACGTATCAAGAAAATGTTGCAAAGTCTTGGGCAGATGTTGGTGCAGATTACCAGCGTCGAGCCGATTTAATTCCACAATTGGTGGCTACTGTAAAAGGAGCTGCTGAAAATGAAAAAGGAATTTTAACTGGCGTAACCAATGCTCGTGCAGGAATCAGCGCAGCCACAACTCCAGCACAGTTAGATGCAGCAGGAGCAAAAATAAATATGCTTATTAAGGCAACATTTGAGGCTTATCCTACCATTACCTCAACTGCAAACTTCTCTGATTTGCAGGCTCAATTGGAAGGCACAGAAAATCGCATTGGAGTTTCCCGAAAAGCGTACAACGAAGCAATCATGGTTTACAATTCTCATATCCGAGGATTCTTCTCTTCCATGTTCTTGAATGCATCTATATTCCCACATAAAGATCCATTTAAGGAAGCAGCCGGTTCTGAAAAAGCACCTGAAGTAAAGTTCTAAAAATGTCGGCAGAAAATTTTTTCTCAACAGCACAGAAGGAACAAATTAAAACAGCTATTTATTTAGCTGAGTTTAATACTTCCGGGGAAATACGTGTGCATATTGAAAAAAAATGTAATGGTGATGTTATTAAGGTGGCCGAAAAAGTTTTTGCTAAATTGAAAATGCACGAAACAAAACTGCGAAATGGAATTTTGTTTTATCTCGCTATAGAATCTCGTGTATTTTCAATTTATGGCGATCAAGGTATAAATGAAAAGGTGCCCTCTGATTTTTGGAATGAAATTGCTAGTTCAATGGAAGGTAATTTTAGAAAATCAGCATTTACAGAGGGTTTAGTTGAAGGAATAACACTATCAGGAATTCAATTGAAACAACATTTTCCCTATGCGGAAGACGATGCGAATGAACTCTCGAATGAAATAAGTTTCAAATGAAATTACTGAGTTTTATTGCTTTTATTTTTTTTTCAGTTCCAACCTTTTCTCAAAGTGGAACAATTCCATCCCAACAAAATCCACCTCGTTTAGTAAATAATTTTTCTAAAGAATTCCCTGAGTTTCTTTCTAAAAGTGAAGAACAAGTTTTAGAAACTAAATTGTTAAATTTCTCTAAGGAAACCAGCAATCAGATTGTAGTTGTAATTGTAGATAATTTCGGTGATAATGATGCCAATTCATTTGCTACTGAATTAGGACGGACTTGGGGTGTTGGTCAAAAGGATTTTAAAAACGGAGTAATCGTTTTGATAAACCCAACTGGCCGTAAAGGTCACAGAATTCCACCTTATATAGCCGTTGGTTATGGATTAGAAGGCGCCATTCCCGATATAACTGCAAAGCACATTTGCGAAAAAGAAATAGCTCCGTCATTTAGAAATGGAAATTTTTATGAAGGATTAAATGCAGGGACCGATGTGCTTATGAAACTCGCAAAGGGTGAAATTAATTCGAAGAGTTATAATGTACCCTCTTATAAGCAAAAAGGAATTTATTTATTACTTGCATTTCTTTTAATACTATTTCTCTTCCGAGTTTTTAAAGGTGGAGCTGGTGGTGGATTTGGCAGTGGAATGGCTACTGGGTTTTTTATTGGCGGTGGTGGTTGGGGCCATGGCGGCGGAGGAAGTAGTGGCGGCGGCGGTTTCGGTGGCTTCGGTGGAGGTAGCTTCGGTGGCGGTGGTGGCGGTGGCGGAAGTTGGTAATGTATTTATTCACAAAAGGTTTTTACATTTATTGCGTATATTTTTAAAATAAATTAATGGTAAGTTTTGCAAAATGGATTGGAGGTGGATTGGGATGGGTACTTGGCGGGCCTATTGGCGGATTAGTTGGCTATGCATTAGGTTCAGTAGTTGATAATGCCACATCTTCTAGTTCATCTAGTAGCGGCGATGCATCAGGTTTACGTTATAATTCTAGTACTGCGCAAGGCGATTTTGCGATCAGTCTCTTGGTACTAACGGCTGCTGTTTTGAAGAGTGATGGAAAAGTGGTGAAAGCAGAATTAGATTTTGTCAAAAACTTTTTAGTATCACAATTTGGAGCCGAACAGACAAAAAAATTATTGCCTGTATTGCGCGACTTGCTCGCAAAAGATATTCCCTTACAAGATGTGTGTGTGCAAATTCGCCAATACATGCCTGTTGCGCAACGAATTCAGTTGTTGCATTATCTATTTGGTATTTCCAAGTCAGATGGCCACGTTGATCAGAAAGAAGCAAAAATCATTGGTGAAATAGCCAATTATTTAAATATCGACCGAACCGATTTCGAATCTGTAAGGGCAATGTATTGGCGCGATACCCAAAGCGATTATAAAATTTTAGAAGTTGCTGAAACTTCTACTGATGCTGAGGTAAAAAAAGCATTTCGTAAAATGGCTGTGAAGTATCATCCTGATAAAGTAATTGACCTTGGTGAAAATGCTCAGAAAATTGCGAAGGAGAAATTCCAGATGGTACAGGAAGCTTATGATAATATTCGTAAGAAGCGAGGAATGCTTTAAAACTGAAATTGATTAATTTATATTGTATTCTATTTCATGTATAAATCAATTCCATCTACCGTTTCGGCATTTAAAATTTGAACAAATTCTGTTGAAAATGATTTTAACCATTCTCCAACGTTGTTATGTGGAATAAATCTTACCCCTTCCTCAAATGCATCTTTGCTTTCAACATCGTTTAAAAGTAAGCCCATTTGTATCTGTCCATCTTTTAAAAAGATACGAGCCATCTCACCTTTTGTTACTGCTATTTCCATTTTTTCTATTTTTATTGAACAAAACTAAAGCTGCTGTATTACAGTAATGTTAAGTTGAAATGAATTAAGCGTTAAAAACTGAATGGTTGTTAACAGCAAAAAGATTTTCTAAAAATTTCCTCGCAACGCTATGATAAAATTTCTACCAGCTGCATTCATTCCTGAAGCGAAATGCCTATAATTGAGATCCATGATATTTTCAACAGCAAAGTTTATTCCCACATATTTATTGATGTGTAATTCAGTCCGCAAGTTGAGCGTTAACCATGAGGGCATACCATACGGAGTTGCTTGATTTAGATTGTCTTCTCCGCTTGGACTATAATCGACAAGGTGTTTCCATCCATTGAAGCGTGTAAAAAATTCTAATTCAACCCCTTTAGTGTTGTAAACAAGTCCTACTTGTCCAAATACAGGAGGGATGTGATCCATTGGAATTAATTTATCGTTCAGCACATCTTTATATCGACCGTAAGTATAGGTGGCTGTTCCCTGGGCTGAAAAATGGGCATTGAAATTTGCAGTAATGCCAGTTGTAAAACCATATAAAAATGCTTCATCAATATTTTGTTGTGCAAGCACTTGGCTCATTGTGTTATCATACAACACGGAGTCGGCGCCATTGTATTGAAATGGTTTTGTTACAATTGCATTATTCAGTTGAGTGTAAAATGCAGCAAAATCAAGTTTTGCTCCTTCTGAAAAAGTCCAATCCAAACCAGCTTCACCACCAATGGCAATTTCAGGTTTTAGATTGGTATTCGGTACAATCAAAAGACCAGGCGAAGAGTCAAATATTTTTCCCATGTCATCCACATTTGGCGCACGGAACCCAGTGGACCCGTTCATGTACAATCGAAATTGATTGCAAGGAATATAAACGATGCCCACTGATCCACTAGGAGCGACGTTTGCATTTTCCGCTTCCGAAAATGGAAGATGAAAAATACTAGTGTCCGCCCAGTTCGATTTTAAACTTATATATGAAAGCCGAATGCCGTCAGTTAAAATTAATCGCTGTGATATTTCCCATGAATGAGAAATGTAAATTCCAGAATTTATCATTGAACTTCCTCCGTCTGGGTAACGTGTTGCAGCTGGCGTGGCAATGTTTGTGCTGCTGTTTGTGCTGTTTGCCTTTGAATTAACGTCGTTGTATGTAAATTCAATTCCATATCTTAATTCATGTCCAGTTGAGAAATTTTTTCTGAAGTCTGTATTAATTGCATAAACTCCAACACTTTCAATCTGCTGTAAACGATTACTGTCATTAAGCTTTCTTGTGTTGCGGGATTGTTCTATTGCTTGTCGCGATAGTGTTAGGTTTATTTCGTCATAAATGCCTGATGTATTTTTATAGTTAAGAGTATAAGCAGCTAGATTTCTTTTTTGAGGCCCGTAATTCCATTCTGCATAAGTTGGAAGCCCAGTTGAACCAATTAATGCCAGACGATCGTAACGTGGTATATTCGATGAACTAGAAATTTGGAAATTAAAAAGATGTGTAAGTTTTGAGTTTTGTGCATACAAAAATTTCTGCATGATGTCTATTTGAGAATATCCAGTGCCGTGTTGTATTAAAGGATTCTGATTTATAATAACAGAGTCAATGCCATCAATTTGTTTAACGTAATATTTGCACCAGCCAAAATCACCTTGGTACGGATTACCTTTCGATCCCATTTTTAAATCACCGAAATCTGATCTGGTTACACTCGTAAGTGAAGCAAATTTTTTGCTTCCAAAGTTTAGATCGAAATGGGCAGTTAATTCATTGTTTGCAGTTGAAGTTCGAACCATTGCATTCGAGTTTGCTAGTAAGCCAGTATCCGAATTCAAAATTGGACGGCGGGTATAAAAATTCATTGTACCACCAAGTGCATCACTTCCATAAATTACAGATGATGGTCCAAAAAGAATTTCAGTACGATCTAAAATATTGGGGTCAATTGTAATTACATCCTGCAAATGTCCTGCACGATAAATAGCGTTATTCATTCGAATACCATCAATAACAATAAGTACTCTATTTGCTTCAAACCCACGCAATACAGGACTTCCTCCACCCATCTGACTCTTCTGAATAAATACGCCACCGGTGTTCATGAGCATATCGGCAGATGTTTGTGGATTTGAAAAATTTATGTCTTTGCTTTTTACGACCGTTAACGAATACGGAACTTCTTTTTTATGCTCTCCTACTTTATTTGCTGAGAAAACAACTTCATCTAACAGCAATGATTTTAAGTGGAGTGAAATTATGAATTTATTTTTTTTGATTTCTGTCATTGAGAATCCTTGCGTTCCGTAGGCTGCATGGCGCAAATAAATACTGTCTTCATTCACAATAGTGGTAATGTCAGCTTCACCGTTTGCATTTGTTAGCGTTGCCCACAACCGAATAGTTGGTTTAGGAAGCTGTGCCGTAATTATAACTTTGTTTATAGGCAGTTGTGTTAGTTCGTCTTTGATGGTTATTGTTTGAGAAAACAGGTTTTCATGCGCTCCTAGAGCAGCCACAATTATTAAAAACAAGTTGAATTTCCTTTGCATCGTTATTGTTTTATTTGCAATGATAGCATTATGAATTTGGAATAAAAGTAAGTATAAAATTCTTTCTGCCATTCCGTCTTCTTTTATGCTAATGGCACGGCTCTTGACTATCTTTATACGTGATTAAAATTAGTAAACATTCAATTTTGCTAAAGGAATTATTTCCTTTCACTTTCGTGGCGCTTATTTGGGTGCTTCAGCTTTGTCAAGGATTCCTGCAAACTGATTGGTCACATTATTCATTATTTCCAGGAAAAATTGATGGAATTGTTGGTATAATTACTGGGCCCCTTTTGCATGCTGGCTGGACACATTTATTGGGCAATTCACTCCCATTACTTGTTTTAGGTTATTTATTATTTAATTCTTACAAAGAAATTTCAGGAAAAGTTTTTTGGGTTATTTATATATTGAATGGAGTTCTGCTTTGGTTATTCGCTCGCCCAGCATTCCATCTTGGTGCAAGCGGTTTGGTTTATGGAATGGCTTCGTTTTTATTTTTCAGTGGACTAATAAGGAAACATAGCCAGCTTGCAGTTATTTCGTTGCTTATTGTTTTCCTCTATGGCAGTATGGTTTGGGGAGTATTTCCTTTTGATCCGCATGTTTCTTGGGAAGCACATTTGTATGGTGGATTAACAGGGCTAGTGCTTGCCTTTGTTTTTCGAAAAGAAGGACCACAAGCAAAAAAATATTGGGAGGATGAGAAAGACGATGATGCCGAAGACGTTTCCTTTGAAGAACTCCCCTTGCCTCCCAAAAATGATTCGCCTTTAGAGATTGTTTATACCTATAAAGAGTCTGAAAAAGCGAAAGAAAAATTATAATCAAATTTAGTGTTAATTTATAGGAGTATTTCGATAGGCAATTAGATACAATCGGTGAATTTTGGCTGTTCTGTATTACCTTTGCACCCATGAATTTATTGTCAGTAGAAAACATTGCAAAATCATACGGAATTCGCACTTTATTTAAAGAGGTAAGTTTCGGATTAGCAGATGGTGATCGTGTAGCGTTGGTGGCTCGAAATGGTGCTGGTAAATCTACTTTACTAAATATTCTTTCTGGAAAAGATCAGTCCGATACAGGAAAAGTTTCAATTCGAAAAGGCTTGTCCATTGGAGTTCTTCAGCAAGACCCTCAATTTGATTTAGATAAAACTGTTATAGAAACCGTACTTGAAGGCGAAGCTGAAGTTTCAAAATTAGTACGTGAATATGAATTGCTATTGGAGCAATCGGAACATAACTTAAGTGCTGACTTGCAAGCAAAGTTGCACGACGCAATGGAGCGTATGACAGAGTTGAATGCTTGGGATCATGAAACGGAAGTTAAAACTCTTTTGTCCAAATTAGGTTTTATAGAAGTTTCTCAAAAAGTAGGAACACTTTCCGGCGGACAAAGAAAACGTTTAGCATTAGCGCAATTATTAATTGCTGAACCCGAATTATTAATTCTTGACGAGCCAACAAACCATTTAGATATCGACATGATCGAATGGTTGGAAGGTTATTTGACTTCACGAAATCTTACGATACTACTTGTTACCCACGATCGTTACTTTTTGGATCGAGTATGTCAGCGGATAATTGAAATTGATAAAGAAACACTGTTTAATTACGATGGTGATTTCCCTTATTTCATTGAGCGAAAAGCAGAACGTGAAGAACAAGAAGCAAGTACATTAGAAAAGTCAAGAAATTTATATCGTCGTGAATTGATTTGGGTGCGCAAAATGCCTCGCGCACGTGGAACAAAACAAAAAGCAAGAACAGACGCGTTTGATAAAGTGGCAGAAAAAGCAAAAGGTCGTGCACCCGAAGAAGAATTAAAATTAGTAGTGAAAATGTCACGCATGGGCGGAAAAATTATTGAAATGATTCACGTTCATAAAAGTTTTGGCGACAAATTAATTTTGAAAGATTTCGATTACACATTCAAGAAAGGCGAGAAAATCGGAATCGTTGGAAAAAATGGCGTAGGCAAATCCACTTTGTTGAATGCCATCATGGGTTTAGAGCCAATTGATTCAGGTAAAATTCAGGCAGGCGAAACAATTGTCTTTGGATATTATTCTCAAACCGGAATGATTGGTCAAGATGAAAAGCGCGTGATTGAAGTCATCAAGGATATCGCTGAATTTTTTCCATTAGCAGACGGGACAAAAATGTCTGCAGCTCAAATGCTGCAACGATTTCTTTTCTCGCCACAAACGCAATTTAGTTATGTATCATCTTTGAGTGGAGGAGAACGTCGACGTTTATATTTGTTGACTGTGTTAATGAAAAATCCGAATTTTTTGATTCTCGATGAGCCAACAAACGATTTAGATATTTTGACACTTGGAATTCTTGAAGATTTTCTTTTGGATTTTGCAGGATGCGTTATTATTGTTTCTCACGATCGTTATTTCATGGATAAATTGGTGGATCATCTTTTTGTTTTTGAAGGGGAAGGAATTGTTAAAGATTTTCCAGGCAATTATTCCCAGTGGAGAGAAAAACCTTCTAATGCAAGAATTTTATCTCGGGAATTGGAAAATGTAACGAGTGAAAAAGCAGCCGAGAAAAAGTTGCAAGAAGTAAATAAAAAAACGTCATTTTCCGAGTTGAATGCTTCAAATTTAGCCCCCAAAAAGAAACCGACATTCAAAGAAAAGTTTGAATTTGATTCTTTGGAAAAAGATATTCCATCTTTAGAGAAGGAAAAAATAGATATCACTGAAAAATTGGGCACTTCAATTGATCATTCAGAGATTAGCAAACTTTCTGAACGATTTGCAATTGTTGAAGCTGAGCTTGAATTAAAATCGATGCGTTGGTTGGAAATGTCGGAGCTGATGCAAGGATAATTTTTGCGTTTCTTATAATTTAAAAAGGTTACCATTTAAGAATGGCTTTTTGATTGAATTCCCTACCTTATTCTTTCTCGTAGTTCCGCCAATTACCCCATTTTCCCTATCTTCACTCTCTCAAAATCACACATTCTAAATAAATATGTCTGCTTCCGTGACCGATCAACGTAGTAAAGCCGGAGCTGTTCCTGTTTCTGTTGCACTCAAAGCTTTTGAGCTCATGTGTACTGCGAAAGCAATGACAGAAATTTATGAAGCGAACCGTGAAATAACTTCTAAATATGTTCATGCTACTTCTCGAGGTCATGAAGCAATTCAGTTGGCCTTGGGCTTACAGTTAAAGCCGCAAGATTTTCTCTCTGCCTATTATCGTGACGACAGTATAATGCTTGGAATTGGAATTCAACCTTTTGAATTGATGTTGCAATTAATGGCAAAACGTGACGATCCTTTTTCAGGAGGGCGAACTTATTATTGCCACCCAAGTTTGCGTCGTGATGATATGCCTAAAATTCCAATGCAAAGTTCTGCTACAGGAATGCAAGCCATTCCATCTACTGGCGTTGCAATGGGATTAAAATATCTAGAAGAACAAAAGCTAGCAAAAGATTTTGGAGGTGAAAATCCAGTAATGGCTTGTTCGCTTGGTGATGCATGCATTACTGAAGGTGAAGTTGCTGAAGCGTTTCAAATGGCTGTGCTAAAAAAATTACCAATCTTGTATTTGGTTCAAGATAATGAATGGGATATTTCGGCGAAAGGGAAAGAAATTCGTGCCATGGATGCTTCCGAATATGCAAGGGGATTTAAAGGACTTGAAGTTCGTACCATTGACGGAACTGATTTTATGCGGAGTTATGAAACGATTAGGGAGGTATTGGTAATCATCAGAAAAGAACGTCGTCCATTTTTAATTCATGCGCGTGTTCCCTTGCTTAATCACCATACTTCTGGTGTACGCAAAGAATGGTATCGAGATGATTTGGAAGAGGCAGCTAAAAAAGATCCATTTCCTAAATTGAGAAATCAATTGCTTGTCAATGGTATTGACGCAAAAGATATTGAAGCAATTAATAAGCGTGCAATTAATTTGGTTGCGCAAGATTATCAGAAAGCACTTGCTGCAGAAGATCCTCGCCCAGAAGATTTATTCACGCACGATTTTGCACCAACGCCTGTAATCGAAGAAAAAGGAGTTAGAGAACCAGAAGGCAAAGAAAAAACGGTAATGGTAGATTGCGCACTTTTTGCAATGCAGGAAATTTTAGCGAAACATCCAGAGGCAATGTTATACGGACAAGATGTTGGCGGTAGATTAGGTGGAGTTTTTCGGGAAGCGGCAACATTAGCGCAGAAATTCGGTGACAATAGAGTTTTTAATACTCCTATTCAGGAAGCATTTATTATTGGAAGCACAGTTGGAATGTCGGCATCGGGGTGTAAACCAATTGTAGAAGTTCAGTTTGCCGATTATATCTGGCCTGGATTAAATCAATTGTTTACTGAAGTAAGTCGTTCTAATTATTTATCGAATGGGAAATGGCCTGTGAGTTGTATTATAAGAGTTCCAATCGGTGCTTATGGAAGTGGTGGACCTTATCATAGTTCGAGTGTGGAGTCGGTGCTTGCAAATATTCGTGGAATAAAAATTGCTTATCCTAGTACAGGTGCTGATTTAAAGGGATTATTGAAATCTGCTTTTTACGATCCAAATCCTGTTGTGATGCTTGAACACAAAGGATTATATTGGTCAAAAATTAAAGGCACGGAGGAAGCAAAAACAATTGAACCCGATGAAGATTATATTATACCATTTGGTAAAGCTCGAATGGTGCAAGAAATCGAAAGTGTAATTGATCAAACTAGTCTGACTGTTATCACCTATGGAATGGGAGTTTATTGGGCAAAAAATGCAGCACAAAATTTTCCTGGAAGAATAGAAATTATTGATTTAAGAACTATTGTTCCGTTGGATGAACAAGCTATTTTTAATTCCGTACGTAAACATTCCCGCTGTATGGTTGTGACTGAAGAACCAATCAACAACAGTTTTGCACAAGCCATCGCAGGAAGAATATCTAAATTCTGTTTTGAATCACTCGACGCTCCTGTAGAAATAATCGGTGCCGAAAACCTTCCTGCAATTCCACTAAATTCAACCTTAGAATTCACCATGCTCCCGAATGCCGATAAAGTTTCCGCCGCTATGGAAAAGTTATTGGCTTATTAATTTATTGAGCAAATTTATTATATATTTTTTTTATGTTTAGTTCAATTCAAATCAATAGAAAATTTTGGATTAATTTAATTTGTTTCATACTTGGTGTACTATTACTTTTTTACCTTATTATAAAATACCGTGTCGCTCCAACTCTTTCATTTGCTGATTTAAAACTCACAACTTTAGCATCGACCCCAGCTCCACTTTCAGATTATAAGGAAAAGGTCATTGTACTTAATTTTTGGAAAACTTGGTGTGGCACATGTTTAGATGAAATGCCATCCATTGATAAAGCTCAAGCGTTGTCTGATACTTCTAAAATTGTCTTTATTCTGGTTTCGGACGAGGGTTTGGATAAAATATCAACTTTTAAGACAAAGCATGTTTATTCTTTTCAATATTTAGTAAGTAATAAATCATTTTCTGAATTGGGAATAAATACTTATCCAACAACTTATATTATTGATAAAAATGGGAAGGTTGCCTATACTCAAATTGGGAGCATAAACTGGAGTTCAAAGGAAATAGTGGGTTTACTAAAAGACTTATCACAATAATTTTTTCTCTTTTTATTCGTTTAGTTTGTGAATTACTTGTTTTAAGCAAGAATGTTTAATGCGCTTAACAGATTTAATAAAAGATAGCACGATTTTTGCCTAAATTTGTAATGTTAAAATAATTAATTTTTTTATGAAGTCTAAAATCCGAGTTGCTATTTTTGCTATTCCAACTATTCTGGGCTTAGTTGCTTATGCTTTCATTGGGAGCAGTTGCGCTGCAGCACCTGGTATTTCCGATCCTGATGCCAAGAAAGAAGCAGTTGTGCTTGATATAATGATGAGTATTCTAAATAACGTGCATTTTCGTCCATTAGAAGTGGATGATAATTTTTCGCATAAAATTTATGATACGTATTTAAAACGTTCTGATTATGGAAAAAAAATTCTTTTACAATCCGACATGGATGAGTTAAAGAAAAACTATTACAATCAAATTGACGATGAAATAAAGGTATTGAATTTTGATTTTTTTAATCGATCTACAATTATTTTCACCCAGCGGATTGCTGAGAATAAAAGCTACATCACTGAAATACTTTCCACACCTTTTGATTTTACGATTAAGGAAAGTGTAGAGCTTGATCCTGATAAAATGGGTTATGCGAAAGATAAAACGGAAATGAAGGATGTTTGGAGGAAGTATTTGAAATATCAAGTGATGGTGCGTTTGACAGAGGCGAAGAAAGAGCAAGACAAAAACATTGTTGCTACAAAACCGGAGTTGGTAATTAAGAGTGATGTAGAACTTGAAGTTGATGCCCGTGCTAAGGTTAAAAAAACGCAGGAAGATATTTTTACTCGACTTGAAAAGTTAGATCGAACTGATAGAATGGTTTCCTATGTAAATGTTATCGCAGGGATTTTTGATCCGCATACCGAATTTTTTAATCCTGCAGGGAAAGATGATTTTGACATTGCAATGTCAGGTCAGCTAACGGGTATAGGTGCTACATTGCAGGAAAAGGATGGGTACATTAAAGTAACTACAATTGTTACTGGTAGCCCATGTTGGAAGCAAGGACAATTAAAGGCCGGAGATTTAATTATTAAAGCAGGGCAGGGAGATAAAGAAGCTGTCGATATGGCGGGTATGAAGGTGGAAGATGCTGTCAAGTTAATTCGTGGAAAAAAAGGAACCGAAGTGCGTCTTACAGTGCAAAAACCTGATAATTCAACGCTTGTAATTCCAATTATTCGTGATGTTGTTATTCTTGATGAAACTTTTGCACAGAGTGCTATCATTAATCAAAATGCCAAAATAGGGTATATCCGCCTTCCTGGTTTTTATGCTGATTTTACAAAAGAAAAAAATTCAGGTCGCGCTTGTGCCGACGACGTAAAAAAGGAATTAGAAAAATTAATGAATGAAAATGTTGAAGGAATTATTCTTGATTTAAGAGACAATGGAGGTGGATCACTTTTTGAAGTAATAAAAATGGCAGGTTTATTTATTCCTAGTGGGCCAATTGTGCAAGTAAAATCTCCTTCTCAAGGTGTTTATGTTTATGATGATAAAGATGGAGGAAGTGTCGTTTACAGTGGACCATTGGTGATTTTAATTAACGAAAACAGCGCATCTGCTTCTGAAATTTTAGCTGCTGCAATTCAGGATTATAAGCGTGGTGTAATTGTGGGTAGTTCTGCCTCTTCATTTGGGAAAGGTTCTGTTCAAAATTTTTATGACCTCGATGATTTCCCTAGTCAAAATACAGCAGCTGAAATGCAGCCACTTGGTTCAGTTAAAGTAACGATTCAAAAATTTTATCGAGTTAATGGTGGTTCTACACAGTTGAAAGGAGTGTCGCCCGATGTACAACTTCCTGGTTATTTTTCTTTTGATGAGCAAGGTGAAAAAGATTTAGATTACCCAATGGAGTGGGATCGTATTCCATCTGCTAGTTATAAAGGATGGAAGAATGCACCTGACTATTCTTCAATTATTAAGAACAGTGCTTCGCGAGTAGAAGCCGACCCCTATTTTTCGCTTATTTCTAAAAAATCCAAACAGTTAAAGAGAGAAAAGGAGGCCACATTTGAATCTCTTTATTTGCCAGATTTTAAGAAGTCGCAAGCTGAATTGAGCGAAGAAAATAAACAATTCAAACCCTTAGAAGATCCCATTAGTATGTTTGCTATTTCAATGCTTTCTATTGATAAAATGATGCTTCAAGGCGATACTTCAAAAATGGCACGTAAAACTGACTTTTTAGAGCGTATACAAAAAGACCCATACATTAGTGAAGCAGCAAACATTATCAGAGAAGCAAAATAATTGATTGAGTTTATTTTGGGTTCTTATTTTTCATTTGAGAAATTTGCCAATTTTCAAAAAATTGAATTCAATTTCTATATTACGAAACCTGTACATTAATTTATTTTAAATAAGCATGGGTATCTTTTTGGCATTTCGTAATTTCTTGCAAGAGCCACGCTTAAAGTCCATTGATCCAAATAGTGACGAATTACTTACTGTTCAGCTTACTGTTTTGAATGAAAAACAGATGCTTCGAAATGTATTTGCTGAATTTTATCAGCAATGCATTACACTTGACAAGCAATATTTCGGAATAAGTAAGGGCGCAAGGGTGGAAATTGGAGCAGGAGTAAGTTTTTTTAAGAAAAGTTTTCCGGAAATTTTGAGTACTGATATCAAGAATGCAAATCACCTCGATTTGGTTGTTGATGCACAGCAAATGCCTTTTGAAGATAAAAGTATTAGAGCCATTTATGGAATTAATTGCTTCCATCATTTACCGGACCCTGATAAGTTTTTTAAGGAACTGGTTCGTGTCCTCGATAATGCTGGCGGTTGTGTATTGATTGAGCCTTTTTATGGGTTTGCAGCAAGGCGTTTTTACAAGAAATTATTTGATTCGGAAACTTTTGATCCTGCTCAAAAAGTTTGGAAGAATGAAACGCAAGGTTTTATGGTTGGCGCAAATCAAGCACTTAGTTACATTGTTTTCAAACGCGATAAAATACTTTTTGAAAAATTATATCCAAACTTAGAAATTGTTTTGCAAAAACCACTTAATAATTACCTGCGTTATTTGTTTTCTGGTGGATTAAATTTCCGACAAGTGTTACCTTCCTTTTTCTCGCCCTTCATTTTTTTAATTGAGCTATTGTTATATCCAATTAATTCAGTTTTTGCGCTGCATCAGGTAATTGTAATACGAAAAAAATAATTTAATTTTTCAAGCCCAACTTCCCATTTTTAGAAATTAGCAGATTATTTTTCAGCAGTTGATTTTCGGGTCTTAATTTTAATCCTTTTTCTCCAGCCTCAATTGCTAATTCCCATTTTTCAAGCATGTTATAGGCCGAGCAAATATTGTTGTACGCTATGTCGGAATTTGAATCGTATAGAAGTGCATTTGTTGACGCTTCTACACATTTTTGATAGCATCCAAAGTTATAGTAGAGTAAACTCAAATTAATGTAATTTTCGAGTGTCGGATTTTTAGTAATTATTAAATCCATAGAATCCGTCATGCTTTTTCTGCTTAGTGCCACCTTGAGATTATTTTCAATCAATATATATCCTGGCTGAAGCTGTAAACCTTTTTTACCTGCTTTGACCGCTGCTTCAAAATCCCCTAACATATTTTGTGCCGTGCAAATGTTATTGTATGCTTCTGCATAATTTGAATTCAGTTTTATTGCGTTATTCGATGCCTCAATGCACATTTCATATTTTTTATTTTGGTAGGCCACTACACTCAACGCAAAGTAGTTTTCGGCACTTGGTTTTTCTTGTACTTGCTGCTGGGCATTCGTTAAGCCATTTTTATTATTTGAAATATAATTTATTAATTCTTGTTCTGTCTTTTTTAGTTGCGTATGATTAGGGCTGATTTGTATTCCTTGTAATACCAGTTTGTTTGCTTCTAAATATTTTCCTTGCGAGATTAAGAAATTACTATAGAAATAATAGCCTTCCGGATTCATCGGATTTAATCGAATTGCCGTTTGAAAATCAGCTTCAGCTTCTGCTGGTTTCTTTAGCTCGGCTTTTAAAATTCCTAGATTTATATAGAGGTAGTTGTAGCGTGGTGTAATTTTTTTAGCTTTCTCAAGGTATTCAAGTGCAATGTCATATTTCCCAATTGCCATTTGAGAAATTCCATAATTCATTAATCCACGCCCGCTATTAGGACATTTAAGTGTCACGTCATACCAAAGTTTTTCACCGGAACTCCATAGTTCAGTTCTTTGTATTGTTCCGTAGGCGTGGCCACAGAGTAATAAAATTGGAATACCGATTAATAAATAATTTTTACGAGCATACTTATTACTTGCTATTTTGAGTATCCAAACACTTGAAATAATTAATCCGATATATGGAAAAAATGTTCGGTGGTCGTTAATTACTTCGGATAGCGGAATAATTGAGGTCGGTAATAAGGCAAGTAAAAACCAAAATATACCGAAGGCAAGTGGTCGCAGCATTGGTTTACTAGAGGCGTATGTAGAATAAATAATTAATCCTAATACAAATGCAGCTCCAATTAAAACACGATCATCGAATACACTTGAAATGATAGTCCAATCGGTATCAGCAGAAAGATTTACTGGAAGGAAAAAATTATTTATGTAGTGAATTATTGCAAATGGCTGGGTAAGTATATAGTGTAAAGTTGACATTTCGCCAGTAGAGAATGTTGTTGCTGCCATATTTTTGGAAAGCAGATAGAGTAGGATGGAAACAATAAAAATTGGAATCATCTTTACAAAAGAAGCCAATGCTATTCTGAACCCTTTCGTTTGAAAGCAATCTTTTAGAGAAAGATTTTTTTCAAAAAATAAAATGTAAATAAATAATAAAGGAGCAGTCATTATAGTTGGTTCTTTTACAAAGAATCCAATAATAACCGGAATGATGTAAATGTATTTACTGCGCCAGGTAGGTTTGTATTGATAAATGACCAACGCAAGCATAACCATAAGCGTTGAAAATGAGTCGGAGCGAGCAATAACATAATTAATTGTTTCCGCATTTGCTGTGTGCAGGCAATACAATCCAGCACCGAATAAGGCGAAGTATTTATTGTTAGGCGAGGGCTGGACTTGTTCTGTGATTTTTAAAAGGAATAGAAATAATAATAAGCCAAGTAAAATATAACTTATGAAAATAGAAATATGGAAATAATAGGAATCGGGTTCTTCTTTTCCTCCAATCCAATAGTCAATTGCATTTAAGGTAGTTAATCCTGGTCTGTAAATTTGATTCGCAGGTAAAGAACTAAATGTTTTAGCATCCGTAAAAAATTCAGGAATATTTTCAATGTTTCTTATGGCCGCATTTTTTACTATCGTATGATCATCATCAAAGTGAAATGGATTGTGGAAGTGATCTTTATAGGCAAACAACAATGTGCTGAATACAAAAATCACTGCTAACGTAAACCGCTGTTTTTGCAGGAACGGTTTTTTAGATGAAAAATCAAGTTTTTCGTCTGTGTTGGATGTTGTGTTTTTCTGTTCAATTGCCATTGCCTGTGAAGATAAAAAAAAATGACGACAGAAGGATATTGCAGAGGCAATTTTTCACCTTTACTTGTTGTTGAATTCCAACTATTTATGCCCTTTCTTTTCGTTATATTTGCCAAATTTTATGAGCTTATTTTCATCCAATAAAGACAAGAAAAAAGTGGCCGAAATGTCCTTTTTGGGTCATCTCGAGGCACTGAGATGGCATCTGGTCAGGGCTGTTATTGTTATTTTTATTTTGGCAGGTGTAGCATTTTGTTTTCCTGAAATTTTATTTAGTAAAATAATACTTGCTCCTAAAAGCCCCGATTTTTTAACGTATCAGTTCCTTTGTAAAATTTCTCATCACTGGGGTATGGGAGCTGCACTTTGTTTTACTGACTTTAATTTTACTTTTCAAAATATTGAAGTTACAGGTCAGTTTACACTGGCCATGTGGGGTTCCTTTGTGGCTGGACTTGTGCTTGCTTTTCCTTATTTATTGTGGGAAATATGGCGCTTTATAAGGCCAGCATTAAAGGACAACGAGGCAAAGGCAGCGACAGGATTTATTTTTTGGGCTACCCTGCTTTTTTTTACTGGGGTTTTATTCGGGTTTTATGTGGTTGCGCCCATGGCTATTTATTTTTTAGGGAATTATCAAGTTGATCCCACAATAAAAAATATTTTCTCCATAGACTCTTATATTTCTGTTGTCACCACATTGGTTTTGTTGATGGGAATAGTATTTGAATTACCAATTATAATTTATTTTCTCGCTAGGTTCGGAATTATCACCGCAGCTTTTATGATTAAAAATCGCAAATATGCAATTGTAGTAATCTTGATTGTAGCCGCTGTGATTACACCAACAACAGATATTTTTACTCAAATGCTTGTTGCTATACCGCTTTGGGTCTTATATGAAGTAAGTATTATCGTTGCCAAAAGAGTAGAGAAAAAACGGGCTGCAATTGCTGTTTAATTTTTTTCAAATATATTATACAAGTAAAAAGCCATCGAAAACGATGGCTTTTTAAAATACAAATAATAATTTATTATTTTAATCCAAATTCTTTCTTCAATATGTTAAGTGCATTTAATTCCTCCCAGGGAAATAATTTTACTTTCATTTTTTTCTCATTCTTCTTTCCCTTATTGAAAACCTTCTCCACAACTTTACTCGTGCGACCCATGTGGCCATATGAAGCAGTTTCACTGTAGATGGGTGTGCGTAATTTAAAACGCTTTTCAATAAAATAGGGACGCATATCGAATTCTTTTAGACTACCTATTTTTTTAGCTATTTCGCCATCTGACATTTTTAAATTTGAAGTTCCGTAAGTGTTTACGTAAAAACCAACAGGACGCGCCACACCAATAGCATAGGCAACTTGTACAAGCGCTTCTTTACAAATTCCAGCTGCGACCATGTGTTTAGCAACGTGTCGTGCAGCATAAGCCGCCGAGCGATCTACTTTGGATGGGTCTTTTCCTGAAAATGCGCCTCCGCCATGCGCACCTTTTCCGCCATAAGTGTCAACAATAATTTTTCTACCAGTTAGTCCAGTATCACCATGCGGGCCACCAATTACAAATTTTCCAGTTGGATTAACATGATAAACTATTTTACTATTAAATAAGATTTGAATTCTCTTTGGTAACTTCTTCAATAGTCGAGGAACCAAAATAGCTATTACATCTTTTTTGATTTGTTCCTGCATGGCCTTTTCCGGTGCAAAATCATCGTGTTGTGTTGAAATTACAATGGTATTTATGGCTTCTGGAATATGTTTATCGTTGTATTCAATTGTAACCTGCGATTTTGAATCAGGGCGAAGGTATTTCATTTGTTTCCCTTCGTGTCGAATCGCAGCAAGTTCCAATAATAGTAGGTGCGAAAGTTCTAATGGTAGCGGCATGTAATTATCAGTATCGCGGTTGGCATAGCCAAACATCATCCCTTGGTCGCCAGCACCTTGCTCTTCTGGATTTTTCCGTTCCACACCTTGGTTAATATCTGGCGACTGTTCGTGAATGGCAGAAAGTACACTACAAGAATTTGCTTCAAACATGTATTCCGCTTTTGTATAGCCAATTTTGCGTATCACATCGCGCGCAATTTCTTGCACATCTAGGTATGCTTTTGATTTTACTTCACCAGCAAGGAAAACTTGTCCTGTTGTTACTAGTGTTTCACAAGCAACTTTTGACGATGGGTCGTAAGCAAGAAAATGATCTATTAAGGCATCTGATATTTGGTCCGCAACTTTATCAGGGTGTCCTTCTGAAACTGATTCTGAGGTAAAAAGGTATGACATTTTTGTTTTTGGTTTTTAATATTAGTGGGCTAAAGTACGATTTTTAAAATTTCTACTTGGTTAATTCCTTAAAAACATCTTCTAATTTTTTCTCTTCCCGCTGCATTTCTATAATTGATAGGCCATGGGCTACAGCAAATTTGAAAAGTGATGGTCGTATATCTTCATCTGGCTTAGTAATTATAGCGTAAGAATTTTCTTTAAGCAGCTTTACACTTTCTACACCGCTAATTTCTTGTATTTTTTTAAGATCAGCAAGACGATCAAATTCTACTAAAATCAACATTCGCTTGTCATCACCTTTTTGTAGTGTGCTTGTAGTTTTGTTGGTAACAATTTTTCCTTTATTCACAATGATCACGCGACTGCAAAGAATTTCTACCTCTTGCATAATGTGAGTGGAAAGGAGTACCGTTTTTGATTGCCCAACTTTTTTTATCAGTGTTCGAATTTCTTCTAGTTGATTAGGATCAAGTCCAGTTGTTGGTTCATCTAATATCAATACTTCTGGATCGTGGATTAATGCTTGTGCCAATCCCACTCGCTGTCTATATCCTTTCGAAAGCGCACCAATTTGTTTGTGTTGTTCTAATTCCAACCCTGTCACAGCTATCATCTCATTCACATGTGCCTTTATGTTTTTCATTTTATGTAGACCTGCAATAAACTCCAAATATTCTTTTACATACATGTCCAAATAAAGTGGGTTGTTTTCAGGCAGGTACCCAACACTTCTACGCACATCAATAGATTGTTCCATCACATCAAAGCCATTTACAAATGCTTTTCCAGTTGTTGGAGGAATAAAACAGGTAAGGACTTTCATCATCGTCGATTTTCCAGCACCGTTAGGTCCTAAAAATCCAACAATTTCACCCGTTTGAACTTCAAACGAAACATTGTCGAGTGCAAATTGTTTTCCGTAAACTTTTGATATGTATTCTACTTTAATTGACAAGCTTAATTATGTTTGTTAAAGCTCAAAATTACGGAAATCGGGGGAATGTAGCTTGTAAATACATGAAAATTGCTTGGGCGTGTCCAAAGGCCGTGCTTTTCGTTACAAGTCCTCGCCCAGCTATAGCTGGGTTGCGGGCTTTCTACTGCAATCACTCACGCAAAAAAACATATTTAGCACTTCATTCTCTTGTGTCTATTATCTTTACCGAATGTCTATCCAGAGTGGAATTGTGGTTAAATCGACAGGAAGTTGGTACACTGTACTCCTAACTACCGGCGAAAGGATGGAGTGTCGAATCAAAGGACAATTTCGAATTAAGGGATTGAATTTAAAAAACACTAATCCAATAGCAGTAGGCGATTCCGTTGGAGTGGAACTCGATCCAGTGGAAAATATTGGCATTATCTCCGTCTTAAATGACCGCAAAAATTACATCATACGACGTTCTACTAATCTTTCAAAACAAACACATATAATTGCTGCAAATGTCGATCATGCCTATGTAATGGCGACTTTAATTGAACCCCGAACTTCTACAGGTTTCATTGATCGGTTTCTAGTCACTGCAGAAGCTTATGGAATTTCAGCTTCTGTAATTTTTAATAAAAGCGATTTGCTGAATTCCGAATATCAAGATTATGTCAATGCATTAATGAATTTATATACTGAACTAGGATATTCTTGTATTTCACTTTCTGCGCTCCAGCAGGACCAAACTGCGGCATTACAAACTATTATGCAGGGGAAAATCAATCTCATTATAGGGCACTCCGGAGTAGGAAAAAGCACTTTAATAAATGCATTGATTCCTTCGTTATCAATTAAAACTTCTGCTATTTCTAAAGCTCACCGCAAAGGAACACATACTACAACATTTGCCGAAATGCATGAAATGAAGGGGGGGGGATTTATTATTGATACACCTGGTATAAAAGAGTTAGGAATTGTTGACATTAAAAAAAACGAACTGTCACATTTTTTTCCCGAAATGCGTTCACGTTTGGGACAATGTAAATTTAATGGCTGTCGACATAACCAGGAACCCGATTGTGCCGTTAAAGAAGCTGTTAAAAACAGTAAAATTGCGTTGACGCGGTACGATTGTTACCTTCAAATTTTGAATGGTGAAGAGTTGGTAAATGAATTTAATTAAAAAATAAATTATATTTTTAATTAAAGATATCTAAAAGGTATAATTGGAAAGCTATGCGTGTTGTACTTCAAAGAGTTTCTTCAGCAAAGGTTACCCTACTCGAAAAAGTAAATGCTTCCATTGAATTTGGTTTACTTGTACTTGTTGGAATTGAAGAAGCTGACACGGTCGAGGATTGCACTTGGTTATCACAAAAAATAATCAATCTCCGTATTTTCCCTGACCAAAATGGAGTCATGAATTTATCCGTCAAAGAAATTAATGGTGAAATTTTAGTTATTTCTCAATTCACTTTGCATGCTGCTACTAAAAAAGGAAATCGACCTTCGTATCTTATGGCTGCTAAACCTGAAATAGCATTGCCTTTATATGAAAAATTTGTTGCCCAATTGTCAACGGAGCTTGGGAAAAAAGTGGGCACTGGAATTTTCGGAGCAGCAATGAAAGTAGAATTAACCAACGAAGGCCCTGTTACCATTTGTATTGATACCAAGAATAGAGAATAATTTTTTTATCTATAGCTATTAATATAAAATAAGAATTAGTAATTACAATGCCTAAAGTTTTACGATTACGTACAATTGTTGCTCGTTATTTTAATATCACCAATGAAAAAGCGAATCTTATCATTGGACGTGGCAGCGTTCGTGTTGATGGGAAAGTAGATTCTCCTGCTTCAAAAATTGAAAATTGGCAGGCCATAAGTGTCGATGATAAAATTATTCGTTCGGCTATTATTTTTTCATACATCAAATTTTATAAGCCGTCTGGCATTGAATGTACGCTGAATCCTAAAATTGATAATAATTTACTTACCGTATTTAAATATCCTCAAAAACTTTTCCCTGTTGGTCGCTTAGATAAGGATTCAGAAGGATTATTATTAATGACCGATGACGGTCGTATTTTTAACCAAGTTGCCATTAGTGAACGGCATAAAGAAAAAGAGTATTTGGTAACGCTTGATCGAAATTACGACAATGTATTCTTAGAAAAAATGTCGAACGGAATAGTAATTATGGGAAAGTTAACGCGTTCCTGTAAATTAATTGCCGTTACTGAAAAATCGTTCAGAATTATTCTAACACAAGGAATGAATCGTCAAATAAGGAGGATGTGTTATAAATTGGGCTACCAAGTACTAGAATTAATTCGAATTAGGATTGTAAATGTGGAGTTAGGAGATTTGAAAGTGGGAACGTGGAAGGAATTGACAATTACAGAACGTTTGGGTTTGTCTTAAAATATTATTTTAGTTAGATTTAGTTGTGCTTGGAAAAATTATTGGGTAAACTTTTCCTCTTTACGACGAATTCCAAGTTTTAAAAAACTCTCTTTATAATCAATCAATTCTATTCCAATTTTTTTCAAATCACCAGTCGTCGAAATGTGCTTCATTTGTTTTAATCCTAATAAATTATCTTTTGCGATTGGCAATTGTATCCTGAGGAACTTGGCTATTAGTATACCAAGTCCAGCTAGCCAATAGGGTGTTTTTACAAATTTCGGTTTTGAGCCGACACTAATAGCGAGGGCTTCGTAAAAATCACGGTAAGTCACCGCCTCATTGCAAGCCACAACTAATTTGCCGGTCAGTTTTTTTGAAATAATTTTTTCAATAGCAAGCACAAGATCATCTATGTAAACTGTTTGTATCGGCTGCTTTCCACTTCCAAATAGAGGGATTTTATTTTTCGTTCTCAAATAATTTTCCATGACTCCAAACAGTCCTCCTTCACCCAATACAAGTCCTGCACGAACAACTATTCCATTTTCTTTTAAAAATAATTCTTCAATAGCCATTTTTTGTCGGCCATATACGGACGCAGCATTTTGGTCAGCAGATAAGCTAGAGAGAAATAGTTTGGCTCCTACTTGTTTGTTTGAAAGTCCCTTGAGTAATTTTTCAACTGCATTAATATTTAAAGCAAAAGCGTCATTACCATTTTCTTGTTTAAGGTATCCTGCATGAATAAAAGCATCAAATTGATCTGGTATCGAAACATCAATTTCTGAAACTAAATCATATTTGATATAGCATATATTTTCTTCGTTTTTTTTAGGAATATTGCGAACCAATGCAATTACATACCATCCAATATTTACGAAGTAATTTGAAATGTGTTTTCCAATAAAGCCAGTTGCGCCTGTCAGTACGAGAATGGGTTTGGAATTGTTCACTTTGTAAAATTATGAATTTATTTGGCAAATAAATTCAGGTTGTTTTTCAAAATTATTGGAGTGCATTTTTAGTGACCACATGTGCATTTGCCATTAGCGACAATGTGATTCCTTTTGCAGGTAGAAATTTAAATCCAGAACCGTCAGCAACAAAAACATTTTTAGTTCCATTTAATCTCCCCGACGAGGATAGTGTAAAAGGTTGTTCGTTATTATCGAAACAAAGTGGTCCAGCGTAGTGAATACTTGCACCAATAGTTGGACGCACCTTTCTTAATGCATAAGCACCTAATTTTCTTAATGTATTGATGTATTTGTTTTCACAAGTATTTCGTTGTTTAATTGTAGCTGCGTTTTCATAATGAACCCTCAGTGCATCTCCTGTTGGTGAATTGTTATCTGGTTCTAATTTTAAATAATTGTTTGTATTCATTTTTTCTGGATGATGAATTCCAGCTATAATAAGTGATGGTAAAACATGTTGCATCAAAATTCGACTATCTCTAAAGTTTAATGGAGTTTCACGTAATAAGCGAAACAACATTAAAGAGCGGTAGGTGTAAATAGAAGCCATGGCAATGTTACTTTGTGTTTCATCAGCATCATAAAAAAGGGAAAGTTGTGCGAAACCATTGTTTGCCTCAGGCATTTTTTTTCCAAGACGAGATGGAACAATACAGGGTATATAGGTGTAAGGATTACAAATAATTGGAAGTTTTTTTTCATTTCCTCCATGCATAGAGCGTAACACTATTCGAGCAGTTCCTAATGCACCAGCAGTAAGAATTAATTTACGACATTGGAAAATATTTTTTTCGCCACCATCTATTTTATACGCATGTACTTTTATACTAAGTTCATCTTCTGTAAAATGGCTGACAATCCATCCTCCTTTGTATTGAAAATTTAATTTTTTCTTTAAATCATCAATTGTATTTTTTGGTCTGTACGCAGCTTTATCTTGATCATCATAGAAATCCATATCACGATGTGCATTTGGCTTTCTGTCGTTTTTTGCTTCTGTCAGTAGGGCAAGTGCAGGTCGTCCGAGATAAAATCCTTTTTCATTTAGACTCTTTTTTTTACGATCATACTTTTTTGCTAATACTGCCGATGTTGGATCGAGTGGGCTAGGGCTTTGTGTATTTTGAATGGCAGCAGCAGTAAATTTTCTTGCATCGTCAGGTGCTGAACTAATTCCGATTCGATCTGAAATTAATTGGTATGCTGGTTTCATTTTTTCTGGGGAAAGTCCTGCGAGTAGTAATTCATTATCAGAAAAAACACAGCAACCAAGTCCCCAACCACCTCCAAGTCCACCTAGCGCCAAGCTCTCCATAGGGCTAAATTGGCTTGCTATGATTGGTAGATGTTGTGCAACATTTTTAATTAAATAGTGACGTGCGGGCGTTAGTTGCGCACCTGTCCCCAAGTCCTCATCCGGTAAACTTTCAAATTGGTCACCTAATAAATAAGAATGTTGGTTTTCATCTGTTCTTCGTAATTCAGAAAAATTCTTTGTAGGATCGATTATTGAATTGTTATTATTATCAATTCCTCCATCAATCAGGAGCACATTTACTCCCGCCTCCGACAGCGTTTGTGCAGCCATTGCTCCAGTACAGCCAGATCCTACTATTATATAATCTGCTATTTCCATTTCACTTCAGTTTCTCATTTTCTTTATGACGATTAGCATCGCGGTTGTTTTTCTTCTCCATATTTTTTTTCATCGCTTGCGTTAGGTCTACACCTGTTTGGTTAGCAATACAAATTAAAACAAATAATACATCAGCTAATTCATCTGCTAAGTTTTCTTTTTTGTCGGATTCTTTAAACGATTGTTCTCCATATTTTCGTGACATGATTCGTGCAACTTCTCCCACTTCTTCCATGAGTAGAACTGTATTAGTTAACTCGCTAAAATAGCGAACGCCGGTAGTCTTAATCCAATTGTCAACATTAGTCTGAGTTTCCTGTAACGTCATATAATTAAGTATTTTTTTATTAATATAGTTGGATACTAACCATTTTAGCAATGTCAAATCTACACAATTCAGCACAGCATAAATGAAACACATGCGGCAGATGTGTCTATTGCAATTAGGATATTCCGGTAAATTCTAAAAAACTCGAAGAATTATTTTGTTTCTTAGCTGGAGAAGATTTTTTCTTGCAATCGTTTTTTTAACGACATATTCAATTACATCGATTGCAAATAATGGATTAGCTATGTATTTGAGATTTAATTTTTATTCTTTTCTCATTTTAATAATTCCTATTAAATTTAATAATTTCATAACAGGATAGGTGGGGTCAAATTCAAACCATTTTCTTGCAAAATTCGGATTATTAGGACTTTTATGGTGATTGTTTTGAAATAATTCACCCAATAATAAAATTTCAACTGGGAATGTGTTTTTGGAATGGTCATTGTTCTTATAATTCTGGTAGCCGTATTTATGTCCACACCAATTGACAATGGCACCTTGTACAGGCCCGATTAAAAAATGGATTGGCAGTAATGCATACATCCACCATTCAGTTGCAAAAAAGTAATAAAAAGCGACGTATAAAGTTCCAAATAAAATGCGTGTAATCCAGCTATCAGAAATTTTATCCATTAAAGGCCATATTGGATAATTTCCTTTGAATGCATCTTCTGGTTCGGTTTTGTGGTCTACAAAGTCGTGGTAAATACGTTTTGTTTTCACCATCATTTGCCAAACGTCCTTTGCAAAATAAGGTGAGTGTGGGTCTTTTTCAGTGTCGCTGTATGTGTGGTGCATTCGATGCATGATTGCATAGGCACGTGGATTTAAGAAAGAAGATCCTTGCGTGAAAAATGTAAAGAAATAAAATGTTTTTTCCCAAAACGTCGACATTGTAAACATCTTGTGAGATGAATACCTATGAAGAAAAAAGGTTTGGCAAAAAAGCGATAAAAACCAATGGCAGAGAAAAAATACGAGTATTATCATGGGCTCAAAGCTAAGCATCATTTAAGCGTCTTACAGGCATAAAATTGTATTTATTGTTAAAATATGCTCTCAGGTTTTATTTCATTATCCTTTTGGTTTTAGGTCTTTTGTGTCCATTTTATCCTATTGTACAATATTCTTTTATTAATGCTTTAGTAGAATCTAATTAGGCACATTATATTTTCTTATTTTTACACAAATCCACTAATTTAAAATTTTAATGAATAGCGATAAATTGAAAGGACGAGCGAGCTATCCTTTTGAAACAATTGGAGTTGCAATTGCGTTTTCGCCTCGTTTGGAGCCCTTATTGTGTGAGTCAAAAATACTTGCTGAAGTTTTTGGTGCTCAATTATTGTTGATGCATATTGGTGAGCGCACAAATACTAAGGAGGCGAAGCTGGACGATTTAATTCAAAAAATTGGTATAGATCAAACGAAGCTTCGGGTGATTTGGCACGAAGGAGATCCTGTTCATACAATTTTAGAATTATGTAAATTAAATATTGTTGATTTATTAGTTGTTGGCGCAATGCAAAAAGAGAATATGTTACGCTATTATCTTGGTTCTGTTGCAAGAAAAATATCTCGAAGTGCAAAATGTTCTGTTTTACTACTCACAAGTCCCCAAAAATCAGGTACTCAATTTAGTAAAATGGTAGTGAATGGAGTAGAAAACCTGAAAACAATTCATACCCTTGATACTGCGGTTTATTTTGGTAAACATTTAAATACAAATGCTATTACTGTTGCTAAAGAAATTCACCAGGACGCATTGACTGCAGCTATGGGAAGCGACAGAACGGCTGGAGAGACTTCTAAATTTAAAAAAGAATTATCGGAGGAGGAATTCAATAAACTTCATTCGATTGTTGTTAATGTTAGTCAGCGTGAAGGAATTGAAATTTCTGAAAAACAAATTAAAGGAATTCCTGGATTTGCAATTAGGCAGTATGCGGAACATCGGAAGGCCGATTTATTAGTAGTTAATTCACCTGACATGAAATACGGAATTATCGATCGCATCTTTACACATGATATGGAGTATATTCTTGAAGACCTACCAACAAATGTTTTAATTGTTCATTCTAGAATTTCTTAATTATGGCAAGACTTTCTAATGACGATTTAATTGTTTTTTTGCTCGCCATTAGTGCGATGTTAATTTTAGCTCGCATTATTTCAGAGTTGGGAAAAAAAATAAAATTACCAGTAGTGATGGGTGAATTATTAGTGGGTATTTTTTTAGGTCCAACGGTATTGGGTTTAATTTGTCCAGCTGCATACAATTACCTTTTTCCATTTGAAACAAACGAACATGTTTCCATCGCGCTTGATGGAATTTTTAGTTTGTCAATTATCATGTTGTTGTTTGTGGCAGGGATGGAAGTGCAGCTTTCTGTTGTGTTACGTCAAGGGAAGGCCGCAATATTTACTGGCTTGGGAAGTATCATAATTCCATTTTTTACTGGTTTTTCCATCGCTTGGTTTTTTCCACATCTATTCGGCTTAGAATTAGATGAACATCATAAACTTGTATTTGCATTATTCTTGGGAACTGCACTATCGATTTCAGCCTTGCCAGTTATTGCAAGGATTCTTATGGACTTAAATTTATTTAAGACTAATATTGGAATGATTATTATTGCTGCTGCCATGTTTAATGACCTTATCGGTTGGTTATTTTTCTCTTTTATTTTAAGTATCGATGGGCAGCATGCTGATAAAATGGGAATTGGCTATACGATAATTTACATTTTGGCTTTTGGTGCATTCATGTTGTTTGTAGGTAGAAAAATTATTAACCGATGTCTGCCATGGATACAAACTAAACTTTCTTGGCCTGGTGGTGTTTTGTCCATCTGTTTAGGTTTGTGTTTGTTGTGTGCTGCATTTACACAAAGCATAAATATTCATGCTATTCTTGGTGCATTTATTGCAGGTATTGCTATAGGTGATTCTGTTCAATTGCGTGAACAGGCACGAGACATTATTCACCAGTTTATTACAAATTTCTTTGCCCCTTTATTTTTTGTTTCGATTGGATTAAAAGTAAACTTTATTGAAAATTTCGATTTGCAAATAGTTCTTGTTATACTTATTTTGGCTTACGTAGGAAAAATTATAGGTGCCGCTTCTGGTGCAAAACTTGGGGGCTTGTCAAATCGTAATTCACTCGCTGTTGCTTTTGGATTGAATGCACGCGGTGCTATGGAAATTATCTTGGGTACACTGGCTTTAAATGCGGGATTAATTTCTAAACCAATCTTTGTTGCATTAATAGTAATGGCTTTAGTTACGAGTTTGACAAGTGGGCCGTTAATCAGAAAATTTGTTGAATTAGATAAATAATAATATGCTAGGACTTAAACTCTCTACTGATCCTCGTTGGGTTAATATTGTGGAAAGTAATATCGATGAAATTTTAACCGACCATGCTTATTGTGAGCAAAAAGCCGCAACCAATGCTATCTCAATTATAGTAAATCATCCAGAATATCCAGAGTTGGTTGCAAAAATGGTTGCCATAGCGCGCGAGGAATTGGAACATTTTCAATTGGTGCACCAATTAATCATTGATCGTGGTCAGGTTTTGGGCCGCGAACGAAAAGATAATTATGTTAATGAATTAATGAAATTTATTAAAATACCATTTCGACTTCGTGTGGAGGTTTTAGTGGATCGTTTGTTATTAGCAGCAATGATTGAGGCCAGAAGTTGCGAACGGTTTAGAGTTTTGTCAGAAAATATTAAGGATGTAAAGCTTGCCAAATTTTATCGTGATCTCATGATTAGTGAAGCCGACCATTATACAACATTCATAACCTTTGCGAGGGAGTTAGGAATAGGTGTGGATGTGGAAAAACGTTGGCAGGAATTTTTGGATTACGAGGCAACTGTAATTAGTAGTTATGGTAATGAAGAAAAAATACACGGTTAATGTTTTGAAGCATTTAATTAACAGTGATTTCTCAGCTTTTTTGGCAATTTCAATTTTTTAACTTATCTTTCAATTCTAATATAAAAAATTATGGTACGCCTCATTTTCATTTTTTTAACTGCAGTATGTTTAACGTCTTCCAATTTTGTTGCCAATGACATTGCAGGTGTCTGGCTTAATAAAGATAAAGATTCTCAAATTAAAATTTTTGGGTCCTCTGGTCAGTATTATGGGCAAATAATTTGGATGAAAACGCCTATAGACGTTGAAACTGGTAAACCAAAGTTGGATAAACATAACGATGATGCTAAATTAAAAACTCGTCCTGTTTTAAATCTTCAAATACTTAAGAACCTTGTTTTTGATGCTGATGACCAGGAGTGGACTGATGGGTCTATTTATGATCCGAAATCTGGTAATTCATACAGTCTTACATGTACGCTCAAGGACATGAACAATATGGAATTGCGCGGTTATATGGGAATCTCTCTCTTAGGAAGAACAGATATTTGGACTCGAGTAAAATAGTAAGATATTAATTTTCTGCCATTTTATCAATCCAGCTTTTAGGAATAGCCATCGGCTTTTTCTCTTTATAATTGTAACAGACAATTACCGATGTTCCTGTAGCAACTAAAGTTTCAGTTCCATCTTTTTCTTCCCGTACAAGTTGATAACCGAGTTCGAAACTTGTTGTCCCCATTTTTAAGAAGGATGTATAAATACAAACAGTGTCGTTAAAATAAACTGGTTTTTTGTAATCGATTGTTGCACGCGCTATAATCATTCCGTCTTTATTCCAGTCAATTTCAGTTCCCACGGTATCACGGAAATATTTTATTCGTGCCAATTCGAAAAATGTCAGGTAGTTTGCGTTGTTTAAATGACCAAGCGCATCCATATCTTTAAACCGTAACTGTATAGGTGTTTTATGTGACATGTAATTGTATTGCTAATTGTCAAGGTTTTCATAAATTGAATTATTACTCCTGAACTCAGGAACAATCTCTTTCATTTTTGTGACTATTTCGATATTATTTTGAGAGTTAAAGAGGGGAATTAATTCATCAAGTTGGGCGCTTATTTTTTTAAATTCTATTGGTGCTACTTTTGCAATCATAATTTTTTCGTTGTGGGTAGCAATTGTATTTTCTTTGTCGTTCAATAATTCCTCATACAATTTTTCCCCAGGGCGCAATCCTGTTGTTGTAATTTCAATGTCGCGACCAAGTGTTAATCCAGAAAGTTGAATCATTTTTTTAGCGAGATCAATAATTTTTACTGATTTTCCCATGTCAAAAATTAATATTTCTCCACCATTTCCCATGCAACCAGCTTCAAGTACTAATCTACATGCTTCTGGAATGGTCATGAAATAGCGTGTCATTTCTGGGTCTGTAATAGTTACTGGACCACCATTTTCAATCTGTTGACGGAACCTTGGGATAACAGAACCAGCAGATCCTAAAACATTGCCAAATCGTGTAGTAATGAAGCGCGTTTCAGAGCTGTTGTTGTTTAATGCCTGAGTATAAATTTCAGCAATTCGTTTGGATGCGCCCATTACATTTGTCGGATTTACCGCTTTGTCGGTGGAAATCATTACAAATTTTTCCACTTTATAAGTAACGGATAGATCTGCCGCAATTTTTGTTCCTAGTACATTTGTTAAAATAGATTCGGAGGGATTATTCTCCATCATCGGTACATGTTTATACGCTGCTGCATGGTAAACAATTTGTGGCCGAAAGGTTTTGAAAATATTTTCCATTCGATCTTTGCTTCGTAGGTCACCGATTACAATTTCAAAATTAATATTTTTAAAAGTGTCCGTTACTTCTAATTGTAAGTTGTGTAGTGGTGATTCGGCATTATCTAATAAAACTAAAAGCTTCGGTTCGTACTTACTAATCTGACGTACCAATTCGCTTCCAATTGATCCTGCTGCTCCTGTAACTAATATAATTTTATTTTTTAATTGTTTACCTATATGATCTTCATTTAAAATAATTGGATCTCGTTCTAACAATTCCTCAATTCTTATTTTTCTTATTTGTCGGAAGCTTAATTCTCCATTGATCCAGTTTTGTACCGGAGGTACTGTGAGTACGCGAGTGTTATTTGCAATACAATACTCAATAATCTCTTGTCGACGAGTTGCGGAAATTTTTTGAATAGAAAGAATAACTTGTGCTACATCATTTTTTTTTAGAAGCTCTGGAAGTATTGAAGGATTTGAAATGCTAATTCCTTCTAACTTTCTTCCATATTTGGATGGGTCGTCATCAATAAAAGCAAGTACACGGTATTTTGATCCAGCATCGCGGTCCAATGTTCGTTTAGTAATGATTCCTGATTCTCCTGCGCCAAAAATAATTACACTTCTTTTAGCTCGCGATGGATTTTTATACTCCATGTACATCGCTTTGTAAATTAATCGACTACTTATTAAACCAAATATGGTGGCAAGAAATTCAATAAGTATAATCGTATGAGGTATGGCATAGGTTTCATTGTAAAATTTATAGGTGAATTGATTGAGTATAAAAAAGAAGACACTGCCAATTCCAATTGTAATTAATATGCGTAGTGCATCTAGTTGGCTTGTATAGCGGATAATTGCCCAAGGTATTTTGGCTGCAAGGAAACTCGCTAATCGGACTCCAATAATGAGCGTATAAACCCTAGGAAGATTAATTATTTCTTCCTCAGGTATTGAAAAGTCGAAACGTAATAGGTATGCAATTGAAATCCCTATTGCAACCATTACTAGATCAATGAGTAGTACGATCCAGCGTGGTGTATACCCTTCTTTCAGTTTTAGCATAGGGTAAAGGTAAAACGGAATAGGGTTAAATTACATAAAATTTAATATTTATGTTTTGATTCTTTGATTATGGCATGCTGTAAGAGAGTACAGGCTTAGCCCCAAGAGAAATTTTCTTGAAAGTTCTCATTTGTATTTTTTATTTTGTTGAATGATTATTTTTTTTCAACAATTTAATCATCAACTAAAGTGTAGTATTTATTTGAAAGAATTTTATATTTACCTGTTCCAATTTTTCTTCGTTTGCTGATTATCCTCTTAAGCAGTTCTTTAAATCAAACCTAAGAACATCTGAGAAACAATTTCCATCTTCTTCATCAAAATCTGGCTTATTTATTCGCCAGCATTCTGATTCTTCGATATTGAACACAAATACCTCTTTTAAAGAGCGCACTTCTTTGATTGCTTTTCTCACTTTCTTGATATCTGAGTTCCAACTCCGATTTCTAGTCACTTCAATAATCATTTCAGGTTGATTCCATGAGTTTTCTCTTTTTTTTATAGATATGTCAGGAATAATGTAGCCCATTTTAAAATCTTCGTTTCTTAAAACTACTTCTGGAGCAACTGTAAATTCGTATTGTAATCCTTTACTTTGAAGGTGTTTACGTATGTGGTAAATAAAATCTGAAATTACTTCTTGGTGAAGTGGAATATTATTTCCTGCTAACTGTTTCATAGTTTATTATTTGCTTATAGCGTCAGTTTATCTTACTTCAAAGATTTAGCAAACAAATATAAGTTATTACAAAGAGACAATAGAAGACCTTAAAATTAATTATTTCTGTGAGTAGGAAAAATTCAAATGCGATGCATTAGTCAATTAGCAAAAGGTTTGGAGAAAATAAAAACGAACTTCTCATTTTTTTTTCAAATCCCCGGCTCTGTATTCTACAGGTTCGATTTATCGAACTTTTTTAGCGATTTTAGTTTCATCATAGTTAAGCAATACTTATCTTTTGAAATGAAGAAATTTTATACGTCATCATTTTTGGTATTAAAAAGAAGTCGTAGGATGCTGGAAGTATTTGGTTTCACACGAAATTTATCGGCAATTCTATAGCCGGGTACCCAAACAATTTCATCACCACATAAAACGACAGAGGCCATTTCTTTTTTATGTAGTGGTAGTTTTAATTCATTCAAAATATCACTTACGTTTCGATGTCCTTGCATACCAAGTGGAATCAATTTGTCGCCGTTTTCCCATTTTCTTACCAAAAATGGTAATGTTATTGTTGAAGCATCAACGATTGCCATCCATTCCTTATTCGGAATGACTCCTGTATACTGTTCCTCATAAAAAATGAATGAATCTTCAACAGCATTTTCAGTAGCTGTATTTTTGGTTATTAAAAAAAGAGAAGTGCGGTCTTTAATTAGACGGTGTGTAGAGGAGAAAAATTGTGTGCCACTATTTCCTTTTAATAAATTTAGTACAGCAGCGATTTGAATTTCTTTAAATCCATTTTTTCGTAGAAAAAAAAGTAGAAAATAATTTGATTTTGGAAATTTCGACACCTCTTCAATTGAAATCTGTATACTGTTATCCTTGAAATCGCAACACGATTTAGCCCAAAGTTCCATTGCACCGTGAACAAGTTCTTCTGTTTCAGTCAAACGGTTAAAACTAGCATCAAAACCGGCATAAGCTTGTGGAATTTCAGCCATCAAGTAGGGGAGAAGGTGATGTCGAAAACGGTTGCGTGAATATTTGTCAGTAGCGTTGCTTGAATCTTCACGCCATGCAATGTTATTTTCTTTTGCGTATTCAATAATTTCTGCTCGCGTGCTACCTAAAAGTGGGCGAATCACATTTCCATTTACAGGGTTAATTCCTGTTAAACCTTTGACACCTGTTCCTCTTGCAAAATTTAATAGAGCCGTTTCAATGGAATCATCTTTGTGATGCGCAATTGCTATTTTTTTAAATTCGTTTTGTTTTGAGATTAATTCAAAAAAACGATATCGAATTTTTCGAGCTCCTGCTTGAATTGAATTTTCATTGGTTGCTGTAAATGTTTCTGGTGTACAGCGCTCTAAATAAAAGGGAATATTGTATTTTTTCGCTAGCGCTGCAACAAAAATTTCCTCTTCATCCGATTCCTTTTCTCTAAGTCTAAAATTTACGTGTGCAATTGCAAATGGAATATTGTTTGAATTTAAAAGATCACAAAGTACAACTGAATCAACACCACCGCTAACGCCCACAAGCACTGCTTCGCCTTGCACATATCCACATGAATTCACTAAAAAATTTATAAATTGAGTTGCACTTAGCATAGGTAAAGTTAAGTCTTTCTTGCGTTTGTCATACCGCATTCAACAGTAGAGTTGAGAGGGGATGTTTTGAAATATTCCTAGATTTTTATTATTCGTTAATAAACACACCCAACGCTTGAAATAATGTTTTTGCCTTTACTAGGCATTCATCATATTCTTTTTCAGGAATAGAATTTGCAGTAATTGCACTTCCTACCATTAAAGATAAATAACCTGTTTTGGAATTGTATTGTATGCTTCTAATTATTACGTTAAAATCGAAATCCATAGTAGGTGTGAAATAACCTAGCGCACCTGAGTACAGTCCACGCTTTACATTTTCAAATTTTTCGGCAAGCTCCATGGCTTTTACTTTCGGTGCTCCTGTCATGGAGCCCATAGGAAATGCATTTTTTATGGCTTCAATTGGATTTGTTGCTGAATCTAATTCGCAACTAATAGTTGAAATCATTTGGTGCACATTTTTGAAAGTATGTATTCCAAAAAGCTCTTCTACTTTTACAGTCCCTTTTTGTGCCGAGCGTGACAAATCGTTGCGCACAATATCAACAATCATTACATTTTCACTACGTTCTTTTGGGTCATAAAGTAGCTCTACTTTTAATAAATTATCTTCCTCATTAGTTTTACCTCTTGGCCGTGTCCCTTTTATTGGCTGAGAGCTAATTTTAGTTCCTTTTTTTTCAATAAAGCGCTCTGGACTTCCACAAATAAGCCAATTATTGTCATTTTTATAAAGTGCTGAAAAAGGTGCTTCAGTTAATGAATTTAGCTTTAAAAATAGCTCGCATGGATCAATTGAAACGTCTATTGCAAAATATTCTATGCAATAATTGATTTCGTAAATGTCGCCTTTTTGTATGTGACTGAGTAGCTGAGTTACATTTTTTATATACGCTTCCTTTGTAGTTCTTGCTTGGATTGAAATAGTTGTAGAAATAGATTTTTTTGTGGGAATTATGTCAAATAATTCCGATGCTGATTTTTTCCCATACGATTCAATAGTCAGTTGATCTTTTTCAAGTTGAATAACAAATTCAGGATTAAAAAAGGAAAGATTAGGGAATCCAACGTTATCTGAATTTTCAGATTTTAAAAGTTCAATTTCATTTTTTAAATCGTATGCAAAATGTCCGAGCCACCAGTTTCCTGACTTTGAAATTTGTGTATTTAATACTTCGAATGAATCTTGAGCAGGGTCACTTTTAACTGTTTTAAGACTTCCTATTCCAGCAAAAATATTTTTTGAGGAATTGGGAGAGTTATTGGATGAAAGTATACACACATCGTCAAATGCAGAACATATTCCAACTAAACTCTCTAGTATTTGCTTGGATGATTGTTTAGTTTCTGAATTGATTCGAGATGTGTACAATCTATTAATAATATTTCTCTAGTTTAATTTATGCAACTCCGGTTCTCTTTTACATTTTACAATCAAGATAAAATTATTTTTTTTAATCCGGCAACCCATTCGGGATTTGTATTTAAGGAGGGTACTAACTTTATTGATTCCCCACCATTTTCTCGGAAGAGCTCATTGTATTCAGTTCCTATTTCAAAAATAGTTTCCAAACAATCAGCTACAAAAGCAGGAGAAAAAGCCAGTATGTTTTTTTTACCTTCTTTAGCAAGGCGAATTATTTCAAAATCTGAGTAAGGTTTTATCCAAGGGTCTTTTCCGAGTCTAGATTGGAATGCTATCGTAAAATTTTCTTTTTTAATTGCTAATCTTTTTGCAATTTCATTTGCAGTCTGAACGCAATTTGCACGATAGCAAAAATGATTTTCTGGTCTTGAAGTTTCACAGCAGGATCCGAAAGCACATTTTCCGTCACCCATTAGTTTATCATTTTTTAATATCTGGCGTTCTGGTATTCCATGAAAACTGAAAAGTACATGGTCGTAATTTTCTAGGTTTAAACCATTAGCTGATGCTACTAAGGCATTCAAATACTCTTCACGCTGGTAAAAATGTGGAATTATTTTCACTTCTTGTTTTAATCCTAATGCAGCTACTTCTTTTTTCATGGATTCAATGCTTGAGGCCGTTGACGCAGCAGCATATTGCGGATAGAGTGGAATGGCAATAATTTTAGTTACTCCAGCGCTTTGCAATTCTTTTAGCGCAGATTGAATTGATGGGTTTTGATAGCGCATTCCAAGCGTTACTAAAAAATGAACACCAAGTTCTGTCTGAAGTTTTGCTTTTAATGCGAGTCCATTTGTTAAAAGTGGCGAGCCTTCTTTTGTCCATATTGCTTTATATAGTTTAGCAGATTTGGGTCCACGTATGGGAGCAATTATTAAATTAATTAGTATCCAGCGAGCAATTGGATTGATATCAATTACCAATGGATCCATTAAAAATTCTCGAAGGTATTTTCTAACATCACTTGTGGATGGACTGTCAGGCGTTCCTAGATTTATTAGTAAAATTCCAGTTTTCATTAGTTCTGTATAATTTTAATTTGTTTTTGATCAACTTTAGCCAATTTTTTTCGAATATATTTTGAGATTGCGAATAACATGCCGCTTATTGAAATTAAGAGCATTGAGATGGCAATGTAATCGCCGTTTCGAGTATAAAAAGTTGTCCCTACTTTGGAGTACATTGTTTGTTTTATGACACTTGCTGTCCACCATTTTTGTGCTTGATGTATTGTACCCAGTTGATCAATGAAACAAGTAACACCAGTGTTTGCAGAACGCGCAATACTTTTTCGAGTTTCAATAGCTCTTAAGCTTGCGTATTTAAGGTGTTGCTTATGTCCTGCTGTATTGCTCCACCAGCCATCATTTGTCAAAATGAAAATAAAATCAGCACCGTTTTGGATATATTCACTCACGAATTGCCCATAAATTGATTCGTAACAAATTACGGAGGCGATTTTAGATGTGCTATTTGGAGAAACAAAAACTGTTCGTTCCTCTTGCATTCCTAAGCTCCCTGTAGTTCCGCCTAAGTCGAGTGCAAATTGTTCAAGAAATTTCAGGTGTTTTATGAAAGGCATTTTTTCTGTACCGGGAACTAATTTTGATTTATGGTATAGTTGAATTGTTTTGGTAGAATCAATTTGTAGCGCTGTATTGTAAGAATCGTAATAGCTATTCTCTTGTAAAAATTTGCGGGTTGTTGCTGAATGCTTTTCGCCTTTACTGAATTCATATGCTGTATTTGCACCCGAAACAATTTTTAGTTTAGGATATTTTTTTAAAAATTTCTGCAGTCGGTGAATTGTCCAACTGTTATTAATATTATTTTCCCAAATACTTTCTACAAGTGCTGTTTCTGGAAATACAAGATAGTCGGTAGTGGAATCTATTTTTGTTTCTGCAAGAAGGAGCATCTGCTCTGTCATTTCTTGAAAATCAGAATTAAATTTTTTGTAGGGGTCAATGTTAGGTTGAAGAATTGTTACGTTAATTGGGGTTACATTATTTTCTTGAATTTTGTAGTTGTGGGAAATGAGGTACGAAATAATTATTGGAATAAAAATTATTACGGATAGGGAAAGTATCAACAATCGTTTCCTAGCCAATGTTGCAGCTAAAGTTTTTTTATAAAGTAAAATTTCAACTAGCAAAACATTGACAGTTAATACCCAGAAACTTCCTCCAAATACGCCTGTGAATTCGTACCATTGAATCCAATTTAGTTGGTTTGCAAATCCGTTTCCAAGAGTCATCCATGGCCAAGATAATTCACCATGGTGGTGAAGAAATTCAAAGGTAATCCATGCTGGGATTAAGAAAAATCGTCCAATACGATCAGGGAGTACTGATTTTACTTTATGAAAAATTAAAAACGTAAAACTCATGAGGATGGTATTGACCATTGTTGCCATTACTGCTCCAAACTCTGAAGCATACCAAATCCACCAAGTTGTTAATGCATTCCAAACAAAAAATGTTAGAAAGCCATAAAGAAAAATGTGTTTTCCTTTTAGCTTATCATCTGTACTAATGATTTCTTGGATGTAGAGTAATGGAAGGAAGGCGATAAAAAGGAGTGGAGCATAACCCCAAGGTGGCCATGCGGCAGCAAGGAGACCCGCTGAGAGAAAGCTAAGTAAAAAAAGCTTGCCACGCATGTGTGCAAAGATACACAATTCATCAGGTGCAGAGAATTTTTTAAAAATACAGTTAAGGAAATGGCCCTAATAAAGTTTAGGAATTAACAATAATTTACAGAATTTTTATTTCTGAATTTTTCTATTCAAGTCCAACTTAAAAGAAAAAATATTTGAATAAAGGGCAATAGATTGATCTCCAACATCGGTCAAAGCGTAATCGATAGAAATTGATTTTATTTTAATTCCTATACCAAGGTTGGGTTGTACGGTAGTTATACTGTTTCCAAAAACATCATTTTCCCTTTGGATATTTCCCAATCCAGCACGTAGGAAAACAATTCCTTTGTACCCTGTTTCTAATCCTAAAACGGGTTCCATACTCCAAACTCCAGTTCGTATTGGCGTATTTCTTTTTCCGTCAAATGTGTTTATTAAATTTATTTCGCCTTGTAGCGAAAATTTTTCTTTTTTATCCAGTGAGATTTTTTTTGCTGCACCTAAAATACATCGTGGTAATGTTAGTTCGAGTGAATTAGAAGGAATTTCATTTCCTGTTTCAATAAAAACGTCTTTCATTTCCGGAGTCAAATTAAAACTCCAGGCATTAAAGGTTGAGGTCACATCTTTTACAACCACTCCAAATTGATATCCTTTCCAATTATATTGTGCGGCTGCATCAATCCCAAATCCCCAGGCGTTGGCGAAGTCGCCAATTGTTCGTCGAATTATTTTTGCATTAGCTCCAAAATTCAAACCAGGGATTGGACTTTTTCTAGCATAAGAAAAAACAAATGCATAATCTTGAGCTGAAAAAGTGGTGATTCGGTCGTAGTCAATATTTCCGCCAGCATCAATTAGTTGTGTTGTATTTGGAATATCGTCAACTGCAAAGCGCAGAATTGAAACTCCAAAGGAGGAAACGCTATCAATTCTTCCAGCTACGGCTGCATAGTCATATTTTGCAATTGAAGCAAAGTATTCGGCGTGCATGAGCCCACCTTGTATATTATTTTTTATTCCAAGAAGGCCAGCCGGATTCCAATAGCCTGCAGTGACATCGTTGACACCTGCAACACATGCATTCGCCATCGATAAGCTGCGCGCACCAACTCCAATAGCTAAAAACTCATTACTATACTTTGGGGCCTGAGCCTGAGCCAAAGAAGTTGAAAAAAGTGTTGTAAATACTGCAAAAAAGCGGAAATTATTCTTCATAAAGATGCCATAAAGTTAGGAGAATTTTTTTACCCATCCAACAACGAAATGTGTGTAGTTTTATTGTTGAAAATGGACTATTTCTATTTCGTTGTATTTTTTTTCTGCTGTTTAGCATTGAATAATTTTTGAATGCTTTGAAGGCAAGGGGTTTTACATTCCGAAGAAGAGTATATTTGTAATTATGAAAATGTTTACGATTCCCAATTTATTTACACTCGGAAATTTATTTTGTGGTTGTTTGGCGATTGTATGTTGTATGGATGGCAATTTAGTTTGCAGTGCCTATTTGGTTGCAATTGCCGCCTTGTTTGATTTTTTGGATGGATTTTTAGCTCGTTTATTAAAACAACATTCTGAAATTGGTAAACAGCTCGATTCTTTGGCTGACATTGTTACGTTTGGAGTTGTTCCTGGAGTAATAATTTTTGTTCTATTGAGAACTTGGTGTGAATCTGAAAAAGGCTTGTCCACATTTGAACAAAACCCATATTTTCCTTACATCGCATTTATAATCCCATTGTTTTCTGCATTAAGATTAGCAAAATTTAATGTTGATGTTCGTCAGTCTGATTCTTTTATAGGTCTGCCAACGCCAGTAAATGCAATTCTAATCTCCTCAATTCCCTTAATGATTCACTTTAAAAAAGGAATGTGGATTACCGATATTGAACCCAGCTACCTCAGTTGTTTTGTTCAGCCTTATATGCTTATTGGATTAACAGTTATCATGTCATTGCTCCTGATATCCGAAATTCCCTTTTTTGCACTGAAATTTAAAAGTTTTGGATGGAAAGAGAATGCAATTACTTATATTTTTCTTGCTGTATGCTTGGCATTGATTTTTTTCTTGAAATTTGTTGGAATTCCGTTTGCTATTGCCCTTTATATTCTGCTTTCGCTTGGCCTTTATCTTGTTAAGAAAAAATCATAATACTACAACTCTTATTGTTCTACGCTGATTTTTTCGAAAATGAGGCTTTGTTTTTTAACATCGATTTGTGCCTGTTCGTATTTTAGGTGTTAAAATGTTGATAAATTCGAAAATACCTTTCCCTTCTATCAAGCATCTACAGTACTAATTATTAAATTTGTGGCATGAAGTTCAAAGCAGAAATAGACGTAATGCCGCTAAAAGCGCTCCTTGACCCACAAGGGAAAGCGGTAACTGGAAGTATGAAAAACTTGGGTTTAGAAGCAATTCAAAATGTAAGGATTGGTAAACATATTACCTTAGAAATTGATGCCCCAACAAAAGAGGAAGCGTCTGTTATGGTAAATGAAGCTTGTAAGAAATTACTGGCTAATCAGATTATGGAATTTTATGAATTTACACTTGAAGGTGTTAGCCAGTAGGATTTTTGGGATTGCAATTTTTAAATAATGTTTTTTTTCTACCGTTTTTCTTTTTACAATCTTTTGATTAATATTTTTATTTTCCTATGTCTTTCTATCGCTACCCACTTGCACTAATAGCTTATTCACTGCTTGCAATTTTTGCTTTAGCATACGGTTGGAATTGGTTGGGGGGAGCTGCTTTAGAAACGTATTGGTATTATTTTCCAGCAGGTGCCGGAATTTATTTGATTATTTCTTTTTGTCTTTCAAAATTGAATCTTCAGTGGGAGTGGGATGTGGCAATTCAGGTTGGATTTGTTTTAGCTCCTGTTTTATTTTATGTAAACATTAAGGAGCCCGTTAAATATCCAACCTATATTTTTATTGTGAATTCGGGCTACACTGGAAAATTAGATGTGATTTTTAATTTAGATAAAAATGCCCCCACTAATGCTCGTAGCACTGCCGATACGTTGTATTTTAATTTTGATAGTGAGGGGGAAATTTTATTAAATGAAGATGTCGACTTCATTAAATTAGCAATGAAAAACCAATTGTACTTTTTGAATCCTGATGCTTCTAAACATAAAATTGAATCAGTTGAAAAAAATGCCTTGCCTTTGGATACAACGAAAATAGTTTTACTAAAGGATGCTGATGAATCTGAAAATGGCAGAATGAAAAAAATGCATTATCGCCTTAACTACCCTCCAAAACTAAAATAAAAAAGGTTTACGCTTTCTTTTATATAATTTTGGATTTATTATTATCGTTTTTAGCTTAAATTTTCAAATCTTATTAAAATTATTTTTTTAAGAATTTGGATTCTTCAGAAAATAACACCTCCTTTGCGTCCTTAAATTATTTTTCACGTTCGTTTTATATCGTTTTATTTTTTTGCTTTTTTAATTTTCTGGAGGATTTCTAATGTCGTTAGTAAAAACTTATGGTTGCGCCGTATATGGTATTAGCGCTACAACAGTAACTGTTGAAGTCAACATCGATACCGGAATTAATTTTCATATTGTAGGGCTTCCTGATAGCGCTGTGAAAGAAAGCCAGCAACGAATTGATGCCGCTTTAAAAAATAACGGGTATAAAATTCCAGGTAAAAAAATTACTGTGAACCTAGCACCAGCAGATATTCGCAAGGAAGGGTCTTCATACGATTTGCCTATTGCGATGGGAATTTTATGTGCTTCTTCGCAATTGGTTACCATCGAAATTTCGAATTATGTAATCATGGGAGAACTTTCTTTAGATGGTATTTTGCGTCCAGTTCGCGGTGCTTTACCAATGGCCTTGCATGCTAAGTCTTGCGGTTTCAAAGGTGTAATTTTACCTGTTGAAAATGCAAAGGAAGCGGCCGTAGTAGAAGGGATTGATGTGTATGGAATAGCTACACTACTTGAAGTAATTAAATTTTTTGAAGGCCATTCCACAATTCTTCCAATTAAAATTGACTTGGAAGCAGAATTTTCTCGACCACTAAATAATTTTGATGTTGATTTTTCTGATGTGAAAGGTCAGGAAAATATTAAAAGAGCATTAGAAATTGCTGCTGCAGGTGGGCATAACATTCTTATGGTAGGACCGCCTGGCGCTGGAAAAACAATGTTGGCAAAAAGATTATCTGGAATTCTTCCACCTATGACGCTAGATGAAGCATTAGAAACCACAAAGATTCATTCTGTTGCTGGTAAAACAGTGAAGCATTTTGGATTGGTAACTTCTAGACCATTTCGAGCACCACACCATACCATTTCTGATGTTGCTTTGGTTGGAGGTGGTTCTCATCCGCAACCTGGTGAAATTTCCTTTGCTCATAACGGTGTTTTATTTCTTGATGAGCTACCCGAATATAAACGAACAGTTTTGGAAGTCATGCGGCAGCCCTTGGAAGACCGAGTAGTTACCATTTCAAGAGCCAAATTTACTGTTGTTT
>Ga0208975_1000032_pt1 | contig 79027 bp, 109 predicted proteins | sample GreLakmeER78MSRF_FD_187700 | JGI IMG/M metagenome (GOLD analysis project Ga0208975, IMG submission 187700) | Freshwater lentic microbial communities from great Laurentian Lakes, MI, USA - Great Lakes metaG ER78MSRF (SPAdes) | ecosystem: Environmental > Aquatic > Freshwater > Lake | place: Great...
TGAAAAAAAAAAAAAAAGAAAGAAAACACACATGACACTTAATTAAAGCCTCATGTGTGGTGTTAATCTTTATTCTGATTCACTTTTAAGAAAAAGATCTCCCCTTGTAGCAGGACTTCCTGCTACGTGAAGAAATTGCGTTGCTGCTGACATGGGGAGATAAAAACTCTCCCACCCGCCTTGCTCTTTGTTCTTAACTAACTTGATACCCATATCCTGCAGCATTTTAAGTGCTGCCGGGCTGATGTCCACTAAACCTTGGACATATGCAAACTTTTGACCATCTTTCTCTGAAAAATTCATGTGCACAATATTCTCCTCTGTGGTCGACAGGACTTACTAAGAATCGCACTATAACTACGATCTCTGCAGGCATCCGATTTATTTAATCAGATCTACCTAACCAACTGCAGAGTTTAAACGGTAGGCTGCGTCGATAGTGCAATTCTTAGTAACCCCTACTAGAGACACACATGACACCCAATTAAGGGCATCATGTGTGGTGTTGATCAGATCAACCCGTACCTCTCAAGATTAGCAGCCTCTGAAGGCCGCTTCATCTTGATTTGCATCAGCCACATTCCAGGTTCCATGTCCTGAAGTGTGTAAATAGAACCAGACTCCGTTTTAACCATACCAGCTTTCGCCGATACAATCCGAGTAGTCTGATACTTAGGTACAACTACACAGGCCCCTTTAAAGGTGCCTACTACACATACTCCACCACCTTGTTGTGGGAGTATGCGGTATTGCGTGATGACGTTGGTCATCATATTTACCCTCCTTTGGGCTAGAACAAAAGGGTTGGGCCTTTATTAGGCGTGCCCAGGCCTACTAAGACGGGTACTTTTAAACCCTCGATTGTTGTGCGTGACATTCACTCTGCGGGATAGTTGAAGGAGTTTTATTGTCCTCAACGTCCCTTTTATAAACAGAGCTCCGACACAACAATCTTACTCAGATTTTCTTAATAGCAGCTCTATACGCTCATGCGTAGTACCAAGAGCTGCCATCCGTTTGTTCACGAGGTACTGATATTTCCTGTCCTCGTGAAGGGCTTTTTCTTGAAAGGTCTTATATGCAGATTCAAAATTCGCATGCTCAGACCTTTCAAGACGACTGTCCTCAAAAAGAACGACGTATTTGTCGCCCTCTTTAAGGATAATCAGACACTCCTCCCTCAAAGGGGAGAAGGCTCTCACAGCCGTCCCACTAAGTAGTCCAGCTGGTTGAGACCAAAGATTTCTCTTTGGCGGTACGCCTTCGAGACCTCGAAGGTGTAACGGATGTCCTTCCAGGACTCCGAAACACAATCTTGAACGAAGGTTCCTTCGGGAGTAATCTCACCGAAGGCGAAGCCATGCTCGTCAGAAACGAACACGGCGAGAGTGTAGCCCGGACGGGCTACGTCGTCCCATTCTAGGATGGGAGTGGTGCTCATGCCGTTGAGCGAGATGGTGGCGGAGTTGGCGATAGCCATACTAGATCCCTTTTGGGCTAGATGATAACCCCTATTGGTTATCATATAAGATACCGTTATTTCCGTAAAATAAAACCTCCCCTCATAAGAGGAGAGGAGGATTTCTTACTCAAATGATTCTACGATATCTGTATAAATTTCCGTTGGCAGCTCGGTCATTCCTAACCCCGGTCTTGCCTGATACTTGTACATTGCTATATGAGCAATGCGAGCCTCTCTACGGGCTTCTGGTATTCCTCTTGCATTTACTTCTTGCAAGGATACATGATTTGCATCTGCTACTTCAACTAAATATTTCATTTTATTCTCCTAGGACAAAATCAAGTTGATATTTCTAGATAATTTTTCTGTAGATCTAATAATGGCCTGCCCAGATGGATTCGAACCATCGGCCTACAGCTTAGAAGGCTGTTGCTCTATCCTACTGAGCTATGGGCAGTTGTTAATGTTAAGCTTTAAGCCAACTCTGAGACTCTTTGAATATGATCTCTTCTCGGCCATCATACTCGTCAATATAAAACTCAGAGCCTTCAGGTATCCAAGCAATTGCTAAGTTAAGCTCGCTTGAAATGTAAATACCCTTGTAAAGTTCTTCGCAGTATTTATGAGGACTTTCTCCGTCTTCAATCATTTTAACTACGTTTGGGTCAAACAACAACTCTTCAATTCCATGCCAGCTATACCAACCTGCACCGAAATTGAAAGAGAAGATTACAGCAACCTTCCCATCTCTGATAACCTTCTTCACAGTATCTCCTATTCAAGTATAATCTTAATGTTAGTCTTTTGACGCTTCTTGCGGCTCAAAATATGCGATTTTAACTTTGCCTTTTTGCAGTTTTGCATAGCTGATTTCAGCAGTTGCATTTCTAATTACAACTTTTGCCAAAGATGAGATATGTTTCGCTGCCTCGTTATTAATCCTACCAGCACAAGCACCACGCAATACTGTTCCAACAAGAGAGTAGACTTCCGTAACATTGATAAGTTTTGCTTTAGACATTTTCTGAGATCCTTTTAAGTTCAATAGTACGACGATATGCTTTTGTGATTTCTTCTGGAATATCACTTGCTTTTAAATTTGGAAATAAATTCGCTACCATTTTATTAACATAAGGCGTTGATAAAAATAAGGTATTATATAAATTTAATTTTTCTTGATACTCTTTCTTTTTAATACTCTCCCTCTGTGTTTTAGATCGTTTTATTGGATCTTTGTGATAATATCTCAAAGCTATTTGTCTATAATGTTCTGGATCCTTTGCATAAGAAGCTCTTCTATAGACATTTTTACATTCCCTACACATTGTCTCTAATCCAGAACGTTGAGTTCTATTCTTATTAAAAGCTGTATGTTCTTTAATACACTTACAAGTATGACAGAATTTAGTTAATCCAATTTCAAAAGTTTCGGATTCAACTATTTTTTTAACAGCAAGCCTGCTATTCTCTCGATATTTGATAATTTTTTCTTTTTTATCAACTTTAGTTTCATGATACTTTTTTAACTCTTCTATATTTCGACAAGCTTTACATTTGCTTTTGTGACGTTTTGTACCTCCCATTCTAGGGAAAAGATGTTCTCTAGTTTCATTACAAGATACACATTTAAATGGTTTTAGTTTCATAATAGACTTAATAAATTTAAGTATGTTCAATAATCTTAATGTTAGTCTTTCTTAATGCTTCCTGACATATTTTACAAGGCTTAGCTAATCCCGGAGTACCATCTTCTTTGTATCTGAATATTTCTATTTTATAGGCTAAACTTAAATCTTTGCATCTTGTTATTGCATGAATCTCAGCATGTAAATAAATCTTTTGTGGTTGGTCCATCTTAGTTGCATACATAGCTTGCAAAGGATGTGTCTTAATATAACTGTTTTGACCAACACTTAAAATTTGATTTCTTCTATCTCTAATAATTGCTGTTACTTGATGCTTCTTATTCATGCGTATGATCAAAAAGCTTATAATAAGCTTCTTTTACTCGATTAATAAAACTTGAGAAAGACTCTTTATTTCGCCAGATAACTGATACAAAATTATTTGAAGATAATTTAAACTCAACGTGACCAGCTTTAACACCATATTCATACTCATCTGCAATCTGAACTATTGCAGTTTCAAAGTCTAAACTAAGACGTTTTCTTGCATTAGCAGGACTAACAAATGTTAATTCTTCTAACACTTGTTTAGCAGGTGGTTTAGCTACAAGCATATCGACAATAGTCAATTCACCTGTATTCATGTCAACTGCAAACTGCCGACCTTTTGTTATAACATCGTGAATGAGACCCGACTGAAACAAGCTTTTAACTGGGGTTACTAGCATAAATACACGATCATTTTCGATTACAAAACGATTAAGTTTAGGCATTTCAATAGTCCTTTAAATTATAGAAACAATAGTTACTTTAGTATATAAGCTTGTTTTTGGTGCATAATCTTGTTTTGGTGCCTAAGACGGGACTCGAACCCGTACGACTGTTACATCGGCAGATTTTAAGTCTGCTGTGTCTACCAATTCCACCACTCAGGCTTTTATTTAAAATCCTATATTTTCAATAAAAGAAGGTCGTATTTCTGATTCATAAACTGAACCACCTTCTTCTAATAATCTTAAAATAAACTCAGCTTGGCCTCTTGTATGAAACACAGCAAAAATTCTATTGTTAATAAACAATTTATGGCAATTAAACATTAAAATATTCCTTACAAACTGAACTTATTCTTCTTTAATACTATGAGCACATTGAAGTGCTCCATTAACATATATCCAATTAGCTTTTGCCCATTTATCGCAAATAGCTAAGCAACGTTGTTTTTCATAATTTACTGCAGCATTCCAAGTTTCTTTTAAAAGTACATTTAACTCTTTACTTAAATTTAATTGTAAAAGATACGAATCGAAATCCATCATTAACCTTTATAGGAATGCCATTTACCGCCATCTCTAAATTCTCTAGGATAGCAAATATCACAATAATGATAATGTTCACAATTACAATTCTTTTCTACCTTTTGCCATGCTGCATCTTTAGCTTTTTGCCAAGCTAATTTACAACAATATGTCTTTCTTAGCAATGTGTTAATTTCTCTCATTGCTAATATTGATGTTCTATATTCAACTTGGTGTTCAGGGTTCCAAGTTTTTTCTTCACTTTGAGAAAACTCTTTAAAAGCTTCATTGTGAAGTTTTAAAGCTTTTAATGCTAGCTGAAGCGTGTTTATTAGATTATTTTCCATTCCTTTCCTTAAGAAGTCTTATGTACTCTTCTAATAAACATTGATAGTGTGCTGGACCCCAATATTGACAATCAGGGCCATGATCATTTTGTTTACTAAACCAATGTTGTTCAAAGAAAATACATTTAGTTAGTCTTTCTACTTCTTCTCTTAAGATTTTATTTTCTAACTCTTGCGGATTCATTAGCCTTCCTCTTGCTTCCACAGTCTTTACAAAGCCAGCTGTACTTAAGCTTTGTGCCTGTCTCTAGAGGTTTGTCTTTTCTACAATACGGACAAAATTTTTTATTGCCCATAGCACTAACTAATTTTGCTGTCATTTCTCGACGTGCTTCCGTCGAGGTTACATCATAGTCTTTAGACATTACAAATCTCAAAGTTTTTATTAAATTCAGAATCTGTATAAATAAAAATTTGGTCTTCAATCCTTATTATCCATTCAGACTCTACAACAAACACATTTTCAATATTTGCCCAACCAACTTTATCCCATTTGCCCCAAGAAAATAGAGAATGTCCTAAAGAACTTTTAATAGAATCTAATGAGTCGTATTTAAATTGAATAGCTTTAAATCTAACATGTCGCTTAAATTTAACATCTTCCAAGGGCTTCTCCTTAAGCTTTAGCCTTTGCTCTTAAGATAATTGCAATAGTAGAATGGCACTGATAAATTAGTGCCATCATATTAGCTAATAACTACTATTTAGCCACTCGTGCTTTTAGTAGATTACTTTGTTAAAGTGGTAGGCGGTGCTGGGCTCGAACCAGCGACCAATGAATTATGGTGGGCCTGCTCGGGTTCGAACCGAGACTCAATGTCTTATGAGGACACTGCTTTCACCGATTAAGCTACAGGCCCTAAAAAAAATCCCTTTCGAGTAATGCCAACACATTCTAAAATGTATTAACAAAACTTGAAAGGGAATAAACGAAATAATTCGTTTTTACTAGCCTTTTAAAGACATGCCAAGGTCTTAAGATAATGGCCTGCCGTCATAAAAGCTGATGTTGTCAGCAAGGAATCCCGGTCCTCGCTAATAGTGTTAACAGACACTATTAACTACATACCACCTTTGTTTTATTAGCAAACCTATCTTATCTATTACGCTGCAGCTTTTTCAGCAGCTTTCTTGGCGCGATAAGCTGCTAGAGCTTCTTGTGCCTTAGGATTAACTTGACGCTTCTCTACACCTGCTTCGTAACAAGCTAGAACGGCATCTTTGTTAGCAATAATCCATTTTGCTAGATCTTCATTATCGCTAGCAGCGACCAGACTGTTACGTGCGGCTGTAGACTTTTCAGCCTCATCCATACGCTTGACACTTGGCCAGCGGAATGATTCTAGAATTGCAGATGCATGTTCTTGCAAGAAAGCAATCTTGGTGTTGCCATGAATTTCTTTTAGAGCGTCAAGCGCTTTTGACAGCTTGTTTGATTCTACTTTAGTGACACGACGAATCGTGCCGGTTTCGAACGCAATTTCTACCGTTTCCTGATTTTCCAATAGCCAAGTTGACAACTCTTTGTTGTTGCCGGTGACTTTGTTCAACGCCTCTTCGATCTTAGGACGACGAAGATAGTTAATAGCCTCAGCTTTGGTGTCAAAGGTTTTGCCATCGGGAGTGGTAAATACTTGCTTTAGTTCGAATGACATAGTTAATTTCCTTTAATGGTTAGTAACATATTGTTACCAGATAATATACCACTTTTAACGCAAGTGGCTTGCGTGTGTCTTTGATATAAACTTTTAGGGTTAAGTTAACGGGTTCTAACGTCGGAAGGTCACATGATAGTCCTTTAAAAAGTCGCACAGACGTGCAGAAAGATGCCTAGTTGCCACTGCTAACTTCTAGAGAAGCCCTGATGTCTTGCCGAGCGGCGAGTGCACCTGGGTCTGTTTTAAAGTGATTATTTTTAACTTTTATTTTTTGAAGTATTGTACTTTTCTTCTATGCTTTCACCGATTTCTACAGCAAGATCATACCATAGTCTAGGATCAATGATTTGAGCAGGATCACTTTTTGGTGCTTCTTTTGCTGACATAATTTCACAATAATGTCTAATAGCTTCAATTACAAACACTTGAGCCATTGCACCATGTTTTGAATAATTCATAATCCAATGCACAAAATCATCATTTGTAGTAACTTCTCTAGGTATCATACTTTAGCAATCAAATCAAATGGATGAGGATAATTATCTTCAAGAAAGCTGCCATTTTCTGTAAATGTAGTCATTCTTTTCTTTCGATCAATGGCTACAATTGCATGTTTTTCAAAGTCTTTAATTTGAATTATAGTATATTGATCTCCACCTGAAGTAGCCCATGTTTCACCTACTTGCGGTTTATTTTTAATTTGTGGTTTATCTTTAATTTGTGCTGTATTTTTAATCTTTTTCATTCAAAGATCTCATCAATCAATTTTGCAATGTAAGTCGAATCTACTCGACCTTCTTTGTTTTCAAGAGCACGTAATAGTTGATACATATATGCTTGATCTACTCCAATTAATTGTTCACGTAATACTTTAGAATCTTCAAGGTCTATATCTTTAATTTGCCAAATAATTTTAAGCATTTGACCTGCTGTGATTCGCCAACCTCTTGCAATAAACTTTCGAATACGAAACAAAGAAGCAATTGGATACAGACTACCACGATATAATAGAGCTTTTGAAAGAATTGATTCTAATGCTTCTGGGTGGTATTGTAAATTATTCTTTCCATAATCATAGAAACACATAGAATGAACAAAGTCATAGTTCTTTAAAATATCTTCAGGCTCTCCATAAAATCTAATTATTAATTGAACTTTATCTGTTAGTGTAATTGCATTGTCTGATAAAAATACTGGACTGTATTTATTCTTTTTGTTTCTAGTTTCTTCAAACAATCCCTCAGTAACGTCTACAGCATTTTTTAAAGAAAGTGATTCAATAAAATTACTTGCAGATTCTTCGGTAGCTGATTCAAAGTATTCATATTCAGACTGTGTCTCTGAAGCTACTCCTGAACTTTTCATGTAAATGATAATTCTTTTTTCATCTTCATTTTTAATATTTTTAATAGTTTCTTCACGAACTACTGGATTACAACTTGAAATTATATTTTTAGTTTTTAATTTGCCTTTATTAATATTAAACTCATTTACATAATATTCTGCAATAGCTTTTGCAGTTTCATAATTCTTAAAGTAAAGATCGTAATCATTGATTTGCTCGCCTTGAAGCATTGAAGCTATGGCTCCGCCTGACACAATTACGTTTTGCTTTACTTGATTTGCTAGAGTTTCATCTTTAATTGTTTCAATCCAGTTATCTAACTTTTTATCTAAAATAAGTTTAATTGTAGAGGCCTTCATTCCAGTCATTGTCTAGCCTAGTAAGTAAGTGAAACTTTTGAAGGACAATCTGCATAAATACAAACGTAATGATTTGTTTGGCTTCCGGATAAATTACATACTTTACACTTTGGAAAGTCAGAGCTATTTTGTAAATTAATTTTCTCTATTGATTCTTCATCAATAGCTTTTCTTAGCCGCTTTAAGTAAAAAGTTGTACTATCTTTATTACTTTCATAGGCTCCTTCTAAATGATTGATAAGAGCCCACATTGCAATTTGTACTTTATTCATAGTGACTCGCACATTTGTAGATTGCCGTTATTACTCTTCATCTTCATAATCTGCTTCAGGATGTTTTTGTTCTGGTCCAGAGTAGTGTGGATTTCTCTCCCATGTATCATAATCAGATGATATCCATTGTCGATCTTTTTGATCTTTTCCTACTGTCCAAACCCATTCTCTAACAGCATCTTGCTTGAAACTCATTTAAAAAATTCCTTTATTTCCAGAGCAATATCAGTCTGTTTGTCTGTTTTTGTAGCAATATATACACATTCAGCAATAATAAATTTAGCAAACATTTTTAAATTAACATTGTCTATCCAATATGTAACTCCATCTCTTTCAAGATTTATGCCTGCTTGCTCAGCAAGTTCTTTAATTCGCTTGTTCATCATCAATCCCAAAATGGCTCTTCATTGATTTAACACGAATGCTGTCAGGATGACCACAAAATTGAATACATTCCCGAACAATCAACTTGGCGAACTTTTCTTCGTCAAATTGTTCAGTAAAGCCACCATAACCATTATGGTATTCTGTGCGACATTGATCAGCGAGTTTCTGAATAGTCTTGTTCATTCTGACATCCTTTTAACTAACATCTCAGCAATTTCCCTAGCCACCTGTGTAGCATTAGCCTTGATGCTTTCTTTATGCCCTTTGACATTGTGGATAAACATCCAATCCTTAGCAGACTTCTCGCACCAGTCAATGAACCATTCCCAACTGAAATTAGGCCCACGGTATTTGGGATTAGTGAATGCGGCAAACGATCCAGCCACATTGGCATAGCAGATATTGGCTATCTCAAGGCGTTTCGTTTGGCTAATTCGTTCATTCATTATTCAACTCCGAAATACTTTTTGATTTTCTCTTCAATAGTATCTGCTGTAATAGGAATTACTACTTCTTTAACACACATCATACATTCTTTGATAATCAAATCGGCAAATTTTTCTAAACTAATTGTTTCTTCCCAATTGTCAGAAATAATGGTATCAGTAGAATCTACCAAGGGATAGTTAATATTAATAACAGCTTGCTTAGCAAGTTCTTCAATTTGATTATTCATTTCTTTAATTCCTTGCTATTTTGAATAATACAGATGCTTTTAGACTTTTTAGCAGTGTTAGAATGTTTACAACACCAATCTGCATATTTAGTATTAAAAGCACCTGTATTATGATATACACAGCTCTTGCAGTGTTTACTCATTTCTTTTTAATTTTCTATTGAAATGCACGTTTAAATCTTTCTCGATCAGTTAAAGTAAAACATCGAGTGCTGCATTCCATTACTACTAGCTCAATTAAGTATTCAGAAAATAAATCCATTGTAGAAATTAAATTATTAGATTTTTTAGCTTCTTCTGTTGCATAATCTTTAGCCTGCTCTACAAGGCTTCTCATTAATGGGTTCATATTACTCCTTATCATTTTTAATATTTTCTTTTGTTATTTCAACCACTATAATATTACCTTTTACTTTAAAAGTACTAATATTCGTGTTTAGAAGTTTTTTAATTTCCTCTGGGTAATTAACTAAAAATTCTTTAATATCATCTTCATTTTCTTCTAGCATTACAAGTCCATTAAATCTCTAAAACCAAGTGCTCTTGGAAATCGTGGTTTATCTTTAATTCCATGCAAGAAATATCTAAACTTAAGATGCTTGCCAATATACTTATACTTATTTTCTAAAATTTCTTTTCGTTGTGCATGGTTCAAGCTGCCTGGTGCAACATCTAAGATATCATTGCCGTACAAGACTTGAAACTTACCTGCAATATCTCCTTCAATTAGTCCTGCTTTACTTGAAGATCTTTTTGCATAACCTAATTCATCTGTTTCAAGTGTATTGTGATTTTCCATCATAGGTAGAATATTAACTACCATTGCTTCAGAATCTTTAAATCGTTTAAGTTTATAAATAAGACCTTCTTTAAATGTACCTCGACCTAGCTTATAGTGGCCTACAGGATTCCTCATCATGATGCCTTCAAAACCTTCTACAAGACATTTTTGTTCATATTTAACTAGCTCTTCATGGTTTTCAATATACTCGTGCTGAACTAATTTAACTTGAATTTGAGTGCCAAGAACTTTTTCTAAATACTCTAATCTTTCATAAAAAGGCTTATGCAAATAATTTGGATGTGTATAGTCAAATACATAATATGTAAGATTACCTGGTTTGTTCTCTGACATTACATGACTTTGTGTTCTATTATAAACATCAAAGTCAGTGCAGTTACCTTCAATTAACTCACCATCATAATGCTCATAGTCTTTAAATTCTATTTGTGCTTGATATGAAGGCAATATTTTAAAGCTTCTAGACATTGCATATCTATTTTTAATGATACAGCGAATACCGTCGTACTTAGGTGAACACAATAAAGGATATTGAAGTTTTTTAAAATAGTCAGGAAATGATAACGGATCTTCACCCGGCGCTAACATTGGCTTGAACATAAATTTCTTTCAATTGATTTAAGACAGACTTTCTATTTCCCTGCAAATTAAATTGTTCTTTTATAATAGTATATGCAGATCTTCCAGTCTTTTTCATACCTTTTATTTCAAGTTCAAGCGCTGCTATTAATACTCTCATTTGATAGAGTTTAATTGCATCTCCTGTTAATGCTGTCAAAGCCGTTCTCCATCTCCATAGTCCTCATCTGTGCCCCAACCTGCAGAAGATAACGCTGATGAATGATCTCCATCCATAGATTCAAAAATGTCTTGGTTATTTGCACCATCATAATGATTAGACAAGTCATTATCATAGTCTCTTAAGAGATGGATAAACCTAACAATATGCTTAGCTACAACATAATCTGGCAAATTAAGTTTTGCATCAATGCCATGATAATTTACAAAAGTAGTTAAGTCTTTTTCAAAATTATTGTCCATGATTAAGCCCAAGCAATGTTGTCTTCTAATGCAATCGCGTATCTCACTAGTCTGTTAAATTTATTTAATTTCCGACTAGCATATGACATCTGATCAGTTATTTCTCCTTCTTTTTTCCACAGTAATTCGTTTTCTATTCTTTCAAGTTTTTCAAGTAGTTGTGGTAGTTTACTAAATTCAACTATGCCATGATAATAATTATTTGATGATATGCTTTCAATCATATCAAACGTTTTTAATAGAAAAAATGCGTTGCTGTTTGAAACGTTTATTGTAGGATACATTGCCTCTTTAACAAAGCGAGGATTAAATAGAGAGTTTTCTGGGTCATACTTATTAAATTCTTCATTTTTAACAAGTATGTACCTTTCATGTTTATCAAGACTAAATGTGATGCTCATTTAAATCCTTCTTAATTAAATTTATTTTACAGAAATCATTGTATTGAGTGAATGTATCACTATAGACTGTCAGTGTTGCAATATCTTTAAGATTGTTTTTAAAATATAATCTCAAAGGAGCTATATTATACTTTCCAAATATTTCTGTTTTGTATTCAATACTATTTTTTGAATTTAACAAAAGTCTAACAGCTTTTAAAGCTTTTAATAAATCTTCTCTAAAAGTTGGTGTTTTAATTTGTTCACATTCAAGTTCGTAGATAAGATCTTTAATTTGTTTTTTATAATTGTTCAATTTTATTCTCTAAATCATCACGATGTTGTAACTCATTTAAAGCAAAGATTACAAGATCTGATAATAGCTTAGTCCTGTTTAGTAAAATAGCATTTATTTTCTTTTCATCAACTGAACCATAAAGAGGATTTGTAATCTTTTCTACAAATGCCTTATCTGTATTCACATACTTTTCTATAGCTTCTTTAAAATTCATAAATACCTTTCAATTTAAAAGGGTAGCATCGTGGCTACCCTTATATTAAGTTTTATCGAATTGGACAAGCGCCTGTTGCGCATTCATCATTACTATCAAACTCTGCTGATGCAATTGAAGAAATAACTTTAGTCTTTGAAACAAGTTCATTGTAAACAGCTTCTGTGATTTCTTCATAAGGTGCCTGAGCGAAACCATGTTCATAATGTAACAAGAAAGATAAGCTCTTATGATTATCTTTATAATTTTCTTTTAAGTATTCTTTAATTGCAGGAATCTCTTCTTTCCTGTAATAAATTGTACAAGACACACTATTGTCTGACCAATCTTTTTGGAGTCGTTTAATTTCCTTAAGCTGATCAAAAGCTGTCATTTCGGCAGCTAGTTTTGTTCCAACAGGATAACTAAATGGGAATGTTACAACTACTGTATTGTAATCATCTGATCCGTCAAAGTTTTTAACGTATTCTACAGGATAACCTGAATTACGACATACATCTACTAAACTATGCCCTGCTGCAATACGAATACGACGATACATAAACTGAGCATAAGCAGGATGAATACCTGGAGTTACGCCTGGCAACAGAGAAAGTGTACCTGATGGCTTAACAGTTGTTAATTTGATACTTGGATTGAAATCTTTAAGCTCTGAATATCGGTTATCAAAGTCTCTTAGATATTCATAACCATCGCTCATCCATGAATTTTGTTCAGGAGTTGCTTGTAGAATACCTGTGAGGCCAATGCCCATTCTCATATTCTTATGAACAATTCTTTCTGTTTCTGGGTGATGAGATGGTAAAGTTAAAGAGTGTTTATTAATCCTATAAAGTAGCTCTAGAATATCTAAAAATTCTTCTTTACTCTCAACATTTGGCAAAAACACTTCTGCAAGACAGCACGTTTCATAAGCAGCAAGTGATTGTTCAGCACACGGATTATACCCCATTACTTCTGGATCAGGGTATTCAGTCTCGCCAAGTCTTCCGATTTTTCTTGAAAGTTCAAGATTAATCAATCCATACGGTTCGCCTTTACCTTCATAGCCGTCCCAGAAATATTCGTGAAGTGTTGTTATGTCATCACAAGCCACGCTATTGTTAGACATAGCACGCCAAGAAGGAATACTTCCCATATCCCATCGTTTTGCAAGTAAATACTCAACATCATCAGGATCACCAATTGCAATTTGAGCAGAGCGTCTTACATTACCTGCCACAATAATATGGCCAATAATGTTCATAATATCTAATGCATCTAAAGGACGAATCTTTCGACCGCGTCGCTTTTCTAATATTTCTGAAATTTTAGAGATACCCCAACACAAATCTTCTGGGCCTGAAGCTACACCACCAAAGCCTTTGATTGGTGCGCCCTTACCTCTTATTGCCTGAGTTGAGTAAGTAAATGTACCCTTTTCTTTTCTTTCAGATAAGAATGCAGCTTTAAGTGTTTTACCTAAAAACTGAACCCAACCTTCTCTTGAATCTGGAATAATATAATCTGCACCACCGTTATCTACTCTTGTAGGTGCTGTAAACCAATCACGAACAACTGGTAGTTTGTCAATATTTTTCTTTTGTAAATTATAGCCTACACCTGAACCAAGTGCAAGCATATCCATTGCCCAACAAAATGGACGAATAGGACTGTCAATCACTGTAAATGCACAATTTTGTAAAGATGCTAAGCCTAGACGATCTACTGTCTTTGTTCCTAATTGCCACAAGAAACGGCCTGCTACAGAACACTTTAACTTTAAAAAGTACTCTTTAAGCCTATCTTCTTCATCTTGTGTAAAACCTACATTTAGTTGGTTGTGACAAGCTTCTAATACTCTTTGAATTGTATCTTGAAATTCTTCTGTTTTATCTGTGTCTTCTAAAGGTCTTGAATAAGTCCTTTTATATGTTAAATAGCCAACAGTTGACCAGGGTGTTTCAATTTCATTCATTCTCTACTTTCAATTATTGCTGCAAATCGTATAATGATAAAGTCTTTTAAAGCAGCTTCATCATTCTCGTAAATTAAACCTTTCAACTTGCTTTTTGCTTTTTGTAACATAATTGCGTCATCGACAGACATTTGACAAATAACATCTATAGGTGGTTTATTTGAATATTCTTCAACCCACTTAATGTATTTCATAGCGTTACAAACTCCTCAACATCAGCATTAGAGGCTACAAGTCTACCTGTTTCATATTTGTAATGTGCACCTTTTACATTACCTGTAAGACCTGTATACCTTGATTTTAAAATTCGCATTTTAATGCTATTTCGTTCAGCTTCACTGTCTGCTGTTAAATTCCTTGCAAAGGAGATAATATCAAATGATATTTGTTTAATAGAGCCAGAACCTCGAATGTCATCAATAGATGGCAATCTGCCTTCTTCAAAAGAGCCTTTGTTATTTGGTGCTTTTCTTAAATGAGAGACTAAGCCAATCCAGACAGGATGCCGTTTAACAAGGCGCAATAAGTCATTCATTACCCTGTCTTGCGCTTCATTACCCGTTAAGTTTTCAACACCTTCTGAAACTAAAATTGTAATATGATCAATAAATAAATATCGACATCCTGTTAAACACATATACTCTAATTGATCTACTATGCTATTATCGTTTATTGAGCCTTGATGATCTAATAGCACAACACGATTTGATTCAAATACTTTATCAAAACCAATTTTTAATTCTTCAATTGGAATTTCGTCTTTTGCAGGGTTTCTATTTAAAGCCATACCTGCTAACTTTCTAGCAGTTTCTGCAGGCGATTCTTCTAAGCTTATTACACCTATTTTATCTTCTGTTGACTCTAATAAGTGCAACATTATTTCTCTTAATACTGTTGATTTACCACTACCTGTACCAGAAATAAACAATGCAATTTCACCGCTTCTCATACCTTTAAGTTTAGTATTAATACCATCTAAACATTTAGGGTAAGGTACTGATGCTGTACTATTATAGTTTTGTAGCGCTTCCCAAAGCTCTTCTTTACCAATAATACCAGCTGGTACATAAGGTGCAGCATCAAACAAACACTGCATTAATCTTGCGCTGTCAAACTTTAATAAAACTTCATTTGCATCTTTTAATGGAAGTTTTACAATTTTTACTTTATCAATTCCAATTAATCTAATTGATTCTTCAGTTGCCTTTTTGCCTGCTTCATCATTATCTAAACACAAAATAACTTCTTGAAATGATCTAATCCAATCTCTATTTTCTAAAATTGATTTAGTCATTACTGATGAGGACAATGCAACTACTGGATAAATCTTTTTATATTTATCATAGCTAGCTTGTGCTACACTTAAGGCATCTATTTCACCTTCTGTGATAATTAATCTTTTTCCAGAATTGTTAAATTTAGTCTGGCCAAACAAGCCTTTTGACTTACCAACCCAAGAAAATTGTTTTGGTAATTCTCTTACTTTATATGCTTTATTATCATCATATGGATAATAATGTGTATCTATTTCACCATCTTCTCCATAAGAGACTCTTACATCAAAGAATTCAGCAACTGTTTTAGTAATGCCTCTTTCTTTAAAGCCTCTAACCGGGTACTTTTCAATTTCTTCAATTGTAGACATCTTCTTTTTAAAGAAATTTGGTGTTTTAACAGTTTCTATTTCAAACTCCTCAGATTCTTGTTTAGGAAAGAAGCTTCTGCAAGAGAAACAGAATGATGTTAGATCTTCGTATAGTTGTCTAGCATCTGAAGAGTTACAAGCTTTACTCAGACATGCTAGATTCTTTTTTGTTACTATTCCCATTGTTTATCTGATTAAAAATAGTACCAATTAATAGAAGTGCAATTGAGATTGACAATGCACCAGCGCTTGTGATTTCTTTTTCAGAAAGCCCTAATAGTACTGAATAAATAGAAAAACAAATTCCTACTAGTATTAACAGCTGCCCTAATATTTTTATATACCACATATTATTCCTTAAAATTATGCCAGTCCATTACTAACTTTAGTCTTTTCTTATGCCTGTCTGTAATTGGCTCTTTTACAGGCCAAGCTACCTTTTCTATTAAAGTATTATACCATTCTTTTTTAGTAGGAGCTTCTACTAAACAAAGAGACCAAGTCTCTGAGTAAGACAGTGTACCTTTTGTCTTGTATTGCTCTAAGCAAACAAAATCAAATTCGTCTTTAGGTCTTTGCTTTAACAGCTCATTTAATACTTTAGAAGATGATGTATATTTCTTCCAATTAGACTCTTTGCCTTTATTTTGAACACCTGTTCCATAAAATAGTTTTTTACCTAAATAAAATCTTTCAAGCGTATTGTCTCTAATCACATAAATAAAACCTACACCTATACCCATTTTCTCTTCAAAGTGCCAATGCCCATTTTCTCTTACAAATAAAGTATTATTTAAGGCTATAGGTATTTCTCCTGAAAATTTCATTATACACCTCTAACTTAATTCTTTTACAATTGGCCATAGCTCAAAGTTAAAGTAGTCATCTTTATGTTTTTGGAGATGAATCATTTTACCATTAGAAAGCAAATAATCTTTCCATTCTAATTCACCATATGCAATTAAGTATTGTTCAACTACTTGTTCTTGAAATTCTTCTTCTGTATTAAATGGAGCTAAAATCTTTTCAGCTTTTACCTCACCAACACGTGGCACTCCAGGTATATTATCTGTTGGATCTCCTTTTAATAGTTGTTGATAATAATGTCGTTTAGCTTCATCTTCAGAGATATCTAAAAAAGCTTTTTTATGCATTAGCCAATGCTTACCTGGGATGCATTTTAAATCTTTATCTATAGAGCATATAATATATTCTTGACCAATTGCTCTACACTCTTCTGCCCAAATACGCATTAAATCATCAGCTTCTCTGCCATTAGACTCTACTGCAAGATTTTCAGCTACAGCTAATTTTCTAAGTACTGGTACAAAATGGTTTTGTTTATTTGGATCAGCATGCCTATTTAACTTATATTCAGGATAGAGCATATTTCTAAAATTATCAGGACCTTTTACAGCCATTAAAAATTCAGTACAGTAAAGCGTATCTAGCAGTGTCTGTAAGTCTTTCTTTAAATTTTCCCAAGACTCTTCTAAATAATATCTGTCTTCTTCTTTAGTCCATTCTAAAGACACTCTTTTGCCATCGTCATCTAACGATACAAATGAGACGCCATCCTCGACTCTAGCTTTCTTTTCCCATCTAGATTTGCAGGCTTGATAACATAAAACATCTCCATCAATTATTGCTATTGTCATATTACCATTTCACCTTATTTGCCCAATACGCCGCTGACATAGTTCCTTTTTCAATATTTTCTGAATGTCTTGCTTTAAAGGCTAAGCGTCTTGATTTAGCAGCTTCTGATTCTCCTTCTTTTGCTGGAGAGCCTGACACACCTTGAGCACCAAACCGAATTAGTCTAATCTTTTCACCTTCTTTAACTAACACTGCATGGCTTTTGTTAGGATGCGAAGGCGTCTCCTTAGGCTCATTGTAGCCTTCAAAATTTTCACCACGATACTTTATCGTCATTTTAGCTCCTAATTGCTAACACCTAACTTCTTTGAAATTTCATAATACTTTTCAGTTCTAATCAATTTAGCATTGACTTGTTCATTATCTGAGTGTATATGAACATTCTGTTCTTTTAAAGCTTCGAGTAGTCCAACAACATCAGACCATTCAATTAGTAATCTGTCAAAATTTGTAGTAGTTTCATTTGATGGCTTATGATCTAATCCGAATCTAAGACATTTGTGAATTTCTTTTTGAACTTCGCCAAGTTCTTCTGCTAAACAAATTAACAAATATTCGGTTTTATCTAACATAATTTATTTCTTTACAATTTGAGTGATTGATTTATACATAATACCATCTTTAAATTTATAACCTTTTTCACAGCCTGTCACTTTACCTACAGAGTAAAACTCATTGGTAGGCACTACAACAACACTAGAAAGATCTATAAATTCTTTTGACTTATATGTATGAGATTTAGACCAATAGCCTCTTTCAAGGAAAACTACATGCACTGCATAAATATCTAGATCAGTCATAATGTCCACCAATCTGGTTGAGACCTACGTGTCCATTTTGCAAATGAAGCCTTTGACTTATAGTATGCTCTATAAGAATCTACGGCAAGATTTTGTTTATATTGATCTGGCATACATAAAACAAAAGGTGAACACCCTTCTGGAATATCTACAAGAGGCTCTTCTAAAGAATAAATAATATCTTCACATTTATGTTGTTTATTATATCGATATTTATACTCGTTACAAATAGCAATTCCATGATCGACAAGCCAATTGTAATTACCTATAAATTCATTTGCCCACTTTACACAAGGATGCTTTTCATGCGTAGGTTTGTAAGGGCCTCCATTAATTGTAGATAATATTTGAGCAGTTTCAAGTGCCATTTTTACAATATGCTTGTCAAATTGCATTTCTGCTGCTCTATAGGGATTTGAGTCTAATATAAAAATATTCATTAGTGCACATCGTACCAGTTATTGCCAATCTTAGCTCCACCATCCATAATAGTAACTCCGAATAGTTTAGGGCCTTCAGCAAACGATTGTTTACCGATTTGAGCAGCTCGCTCAGCATATTCTTCAGGAACCATGAAATCAATCTCATCATGATAGAAAATACACGGTTTATATGGAATTTTTTCTTTTTCTAAATTTGCAACAGTTAGCATTAAAGCCGATGCACAGGTAATCTTTTCAGCAGACTGTAACAGATACACAAGCAACTTATGAAAGGAATCCACATAAATACGGTTACCAGCAAGGCTAGGAATGTAACCATCACCGAATTGGGATGTTTTGCCATAGATACTTTCTAACTTTTCTAGTAAGGCTTTAAATCCAGGTACGGCTTTAAGAAAACCAGCTTTTAATTTCTTGCCTTGCTTCTCTTCTAAATTACCAAAGATATAGCTCCAAAGTTTAGCTCCTGAAGCCCCAAACAAGAAAGCATACAATACTCGTTTAGCATTTGATCTTTTGACTTCATGTACTATACCCATGTCAGCTAAGACTTTGGTTAACACATCTGCATTATACTGATGTATATCCCCGTTAAGAAGAGTATCAATAAACTGAGCGTCGCCAAGATAATGAGCAAGACCTCTAGCTTGGTTACCTGCTGAATCGCATCCGACCAATTTCCATCCTGGTAAACACGTAAAGAGCTGACGCATGTCTTTACCCCATGGAGAGTCCGCAGAAGGTACATTGACAATAATAGAATGACGACTGCGCATACTAGGAGTACCGATGACCATGCAATCTCCATGTAAATTTCCTTTCTCGTCTGTATTTTCAATCCATGTTTTTAAAATCCCAAATCTTGATTTTGTTGTTAAAAATTCGAGATACAACTTACCATCTCCACCTAAGAACTCTAAGCTATCTTCTGAAATTTTAGGTGAAGTTTTTACTTTCTTACCTGTCTCATCTGCTTTAAAATTCCATTCAGTAGGCTCCCATCCGTTTCGATATAAAAACATCTTAACATCGGCAACTGAATCTAAACTTAATTTTTCAAACTCAACTCTGGAATACGGCCCTACAACAAGTCTTTCCTCTCCTTCATAACCAGACCAGGGATCAATATTAAACCAATTTGAAGTATGCAAATCATAACAACCTTGTTTAGTCCATTTAGGTTGCTTATATTCTACAATACCTTTTTTCTTATCAACAGCAATACACTTCATACCTAGCTTAGCTGATAAGGCTAAATAAGCTTTATCCATTTCTTGTGTAAGTTTTGTGTGTAATTGTTGTGCTGCATTAATATCAAACGGCCACCCATGAAGACTAGCTTCTGTGGCCCATTTAGCTGTTGCATGTTCAGCTCTTAAATAGTATTTTAAAGTAGGAGCTTTTTCTAGAAGTGTTTTATATTCATCTATAAGAATTTCATAAACTCTTGCTGTTAGTAACGTATCTTGTACACAATAATCAATCATTTCTTGAGTTAACTTAGACCAATCATTAAAGTCACCTTTTGGAAATTCAAGATATTCACCCCAACGACCTAAACTATGCCCACCTGTCCCAAATCTCTTATAGTCTAAAACTTGAGAAAAAATTAGAGTATCTTGCAAATCACAACTTTTTGGAAACTCATATCCAAATAACTTCTTTAATACAAAGACATCATATCCTAATATATTATGACCTATTGCTTTCTTTGCTTTATTAAAAAGCTCTTTCCAGCCAAGGTCACCTTCTTTAAATATGTGCATCTTTTTAGTGTCAAGATCATAAGCTGTTAGTACCCACATTCTTGTACACTGATTTAAAAGATTATCACATTCTATATCAAAGATTAATCTCATTAATAATCCTATTACTTCAATGATGCATGCACATCTTCTGCAGATACAGGTTTGTTTCCATTCTCAATGTATTTGATTTGATACTGAAGATAAAATAAAGCTTTCTTTAATTCTTGTAGATCAGCGTCTTTTTGGCCTTTACGATCTAAATATTTTCGTATTTGTAATTCTAAAGCACCTTTAAATATAGCAGGCTCTCTAAAACTAGGAATTCTAGACATTGCATCAAGCCATTGATAATCATCAATATAATTTTTATAATGACGCGGATTTACTTGAGATTCAATACTTTGAGTTTTAAATGTAGTAAAAGGTACATCTGATTCCACTTTTTTATCCTTTAAATATTCAGGTTTCCAAGCAGAGGCTCTTTCAAGAACAACACGCCATTCTTCTAAATCAATTACAGTTTTTAAATCATGACTATGCTTAGGTAACCTTGTATCAAATACGGATACATAATTAGGATGTGTTACATACTCTTCTTTAATATCGTCAATATTAATAGTTGTTCTCGAGATATGCATAGTATCATCTTCTCTAAGCTCAAAACAATTATAAATAAAACGCATAACAATCCTTAAATTTTAAAGGGACTACCCTTTCTTCAAGAGTAGTCCCAATCTAATTAATTAAAAGTCATCTGTTGCAGTCGCTTCATCTTCATCACTAATCACTTCTGTTTCTGTTTCACCAAACTCATCACTCCGTGGTTTAGCTTTATATACTAAATGTTTAGTCAACTGAATTCCCATTAAAACAGAAGCAATACCTTTGCTTCCATCTTTCTTTGGATACTCATATTGAAAGATACGAACATTGCCGACTGACCCGTTGCCAATAGTATTAGGATCAATATCTTCTAGCTTGCCATTAATTACTTTAATTGGACCAGCTTTTTCGCTATCTTCTTTGATACTCTTCTTTCGTAGATTTACTCGAAAGTAAGGAGCGCCTTCATCAGGCACGATAGCTTTAACAGCTAGCTGCATTTCTTCCCAAGCTTTTTTAACAGCTTTGTCTGTAGTCCTAATCTGACATTCCCATGTAGGATTTGTTTTATTAAACTTGTTGTTAGGACGAGCAGGGTCTAGCTTACAAAACCAAAGTTCAGAGTCTTTAATAATCGGCATATAGTTCCTTGAAGAAAGTTAAGTCCCTCTGAGAGGGTTAAATCAACGGGCTTAGCAATACTAAACGTTTAACTTTCTTCTGTATTTGCTTTTTCACGCTCGATTAGAACTGGAACTGGAGCAATAGATGTCTCCTGCACAATATGTAAATCAAGATAATTTTTTGCTACATAAGTGTATTTTCTGACACCATCCCAACTTACAACTCGTTCTACTGATTCAGCTTTTGAAAAGAGTTCAATAAGCTCTATTGTTAATGGAAGTACAATACAATTATCAGTTCGACTACCACCAAGAGATACGATAAGTTTCATTTCGTTTTTCTTGGGAAGTTGTGAATTAGCATCTACAGTAATAGTTGTCATTTAGTTTTCCTCTTCATCTTTAAAAGTTTCATCCCATTCTTCTTCTGAGATGCCAGTTAGAATAAATTCACGTTCACTTGGCTGTAGATCCGGCATTGCTTGTTGAATCAACATGCCTTTAACAGCCCAATTATCATATTGTTCTTTAGTAACAGCTAAATCTTTTGTTCTCTCAATCCCACTTAGAATAGACTTCATTGTAATAAGCATAATAACCTCAAAAAGAATTATATGAAATATGTTTTTCTACATTGCCTTCTTTCCACAAAGATCTATGAATATAATACAAAGGTCCGCCTGCGTTACTTGTACAAAATAAAAATACAGCCCAATTTGTATTAATATCTCGATTTACATAACCACAATCATCAAATGCTAAATCTAAATCTACAGTAATATTCGGCATTAAATTCTCGTTATCCGCTTCCCAAGATAAATGAGAACTCTTTACTTCTAACAAATCTTCTGGATGTTCACATAAATGAATAAGCCCGCCTAAACTGTCTTCAAAAGAATAATCAGAATCTTTGAGAGATTTACGAATATCAATAATTTCTCGTAACAGTAGACTCTCAGGTGTTTTGAAGCTTTCAATTGGCAAATCACAAACATAAATTAAAGATTTTGCAGTCTCTTCTAATACACACAAAGGAACTAGCCCTCTTTCATAATCTTGAAACATCTCTTCAAAATTATTATACACAACCATTTTAGTCTCCTAGCAAAAACAATATTCACTATCAAGAATAAGTGTAAGATCCAAAGTGCCTAATTTAACTTCTTTTGAGTTACCTCCAATGTCTTTCATAATTAATGTTAAAGGGTCTGTCTGATATAACTCTAAGAAGGTTTTTCTAAGCAAGGTAAACAGCTCAGGCATATTTCCTAATAAACAACCAAAAGAATCATGAATAGTTGTAATTGGAAATGGTGCTTGACTAACTGTCATCGACAAGTGTGCTGCATCTAGACTGTGAATAATATTAGGACTAGCGCCTTGTGACTGTTTACCTTTGGAAGGCTTTACATCTTCAATAAAACAAATATTAAGTTGAAGTGTATTTTCATAATACCCTGTTGTACTTCTTTCTTCTTGCGGTGGACCATACTGAACCCATATCTTTCTAACATTACCTTCAGTATAGTTTTGAACTACTGGAAAGTTAGTAATAGGAACTTTCCAAGATAAAAATCTATCTTCTTTTTCAGCCTTCTTACCTGCGTCTTCAAAGACCTTTAGCAACTGCATTGGTCTTTCTAACGATACTCTACAATCATTAAAAACTTCTCTACCTAAGTAAGCACCCCAACTATGCTCCATGTAAAGCAGCATATCTATATTATGTTTTCTAGCATCATCAATAATTTGTTGACCAAGCCCATACGCAGTACCGCCATAAGGAATAGTCATTACATTTCTTTTAACAATCTTTCTTTTATGTTTAGTATCTTTTATTCTAAACCAAAAGACAGGTGCAGAAATACTCATTAAGTATTGATTATCAAGTTTAAGTTGTTTAATAGACTCAATAAGTTGCTTTCTTAAGTCGCTCTTAGGTTCAGCTGCATTTATTTGTTTCTTTAGTTCAATTAAATTATCTATAAATTGTTCACAGTCAGCAATTTCTTCTGCGTCCATTAAAGATAATTCTTGAGACAAATATTGCCAAACATGATCACCAACATATTTATAAAGATCACCTGGAAGTTCTAGCGGAACTAAATTAACATGTGGAGCAATAATTTCATCTTTTGTTAATGCAGATAAATGCTGACTACCATTATTAGAACCATCTACATATGCTTCTAAATGAGACTCATAACCATAAGAATTATCATTGTTATCTTTTTGCCAATTCCTAAAATTCATCAATTCAAAACAAGCTGCAAGAAATTGCCAAGGCTTATCAGCTTTCATCCATCCTTGATTTACTTTAGGATTCTCTGCATAAGATAAAAGAATCTCTTCATTATCAAGAGACCATAGATATCTTTCTTTTAATGGTATTTTATCTGTTTTTGCTCCGTCATCTCTTCCTGAAGTACCTGCCCAGTTAGAAGCAATAGAGATCATCAGCCAGAAAAATCCAGCTTCTCCAATTTCCTTAGAGTCTGCTCTTAGTAAAAGACCTCGAGCTAAATCTGAACCCTGTTCATGAAGGTATGCTGTTGCAGTATATTTACGACCTCTGAAATCATAATAGTAAAGATGATAAAAGATTTCTCCAATAAACCTTCTTGAAATATCACCAATTGCTCTTGCTTCTCTTAATTTAGTTGCTTTTGCTTCTGGATTTTGAGCTTCCCAAATTTCAGAAAAAGCATCTGTTTTATTCCTAAGAGCCCATAAATGTAAATTGTAAATGTTTTCATTTATTTGCCATCCAATAGTTTGTGCCTTATTGACACAATCAAAAATTATTGGATGTGTTTTTGGTGATATTGATTCAAGAACATCTTTATTTCCTGTTTTAACTAACCAGACACCTGTTGAATGTTTTGCAGTAGTCCATGGTGCATAAGGTGTTTTAGAAGGCAGTTTTTCAATTTGGCTAGGATCAAGAGAGTTCCACAGGTTACAAATCCCTTCATCGTTTAAAACAGTTACAATATATGTTGCATGACCTTTTGCACCTTGGCCTAAGCTTGTTTGTAAGTAACCGAGTTCTTCAAAAGAGTAAAGCATAAATGCACCTGTTTTAGCTGCTAGTGCTGAATCTCTTTTTAGTTTATATTTACCTCGAAGATTATGACCTATTGCAGAGATTATTTCAGTCAAGTATATTGACTTCTTAGAACCTTTACTAGGTCTTGTATACAGATACACTACAGAAATTACGCTATCAATATAATCTTCTATATTAAATGCTTTTAAGTATTTTAAAGGGTTTCGAGAAGATACTTCTGTTTTCAACCTAAAACTTAGAGAATCTAATATTTGTTTTTTCATTTTAAATTTTCAAAACAAGATACAATGAAAAACCAATAGCTACGACAATTGCAAAAGGTAGAAGAGCTTTAGTAAACAGGACAACCAGCATTAAAAATATAATTGTTTTAGCTAAAAAATTTCCACCTTTTGATCGCCGCATCCAAGCTCCTTATTTTGTTTAAGAATGCTTTTTATATCGGATAAGCGACCTACTCACTTAATTAAGTAAAACAAAAAAAAAAAAGGATTAAATGTAGCCCGAAGGCTAAAAAAAAAAAAAAAAAGCAGTTTAAAGTCCTGCTCAGGACTGTTTGTTACACTTCTTTGAAAGCGGTATACCCGTCTTTCTTTTCTTCTTTATTTTTATTAAAAGAAGTGTACCGTTTAAACTTTTCTGGATAGGTCTCCTTCAAGACACCTACTCCGCTGTAGAGCCCTGTCGCGGTCAGCGCCCAAAACAACAGCATTTTGAACTGCGCAAAGGTTATCGCGGCGATAATGATTTTTCCCCCTATCGGGGCAATAGTGAAACAAAAGGCCAGAAACGCGCCTGAGAATACTAGATAAACCAAGACAATATTACCAAAGAATTTTTTCAGCATTTTAATCTCCATTGAGCTAGTAATAACCCCTATTGGTTATCATATAAGATACCTCTTTTTCCGCGTTTTATTTCACGGGGTTTTGTAAAATATGTGATCCTTCCATACACCTACTCTAATAACTTTTTTCCTCCACTTTGGTTTAACAGCTTTTGTGTGAAAAAATGTAGCTGTTTTAAATTCATAAGGAACTTCTAAAATTCCATGATAAACATTTAAGACCACCGATTTGACTTTTTCAAAGTCTTTTTTGTTAATATATCTTTCTTTAGAAAGAGTCCATGAGAATTGAAATGGTGCGTATACAATATCACAAAACGTTTTATTTGAATTATATGCTCGATTCATTACAACTTTTGTAACAAGTGCCATTCCAATTGCACCTTGATTAAATGCTTCATGATAAGCATTTTTAATCAAACAAAGCTCCTCTTGCTTAGTTAATTGAATTGATTGTATCAGACTTAGTCTAGCTGTTGTATCATGATACAAATTATTCGAAAATAGCATTATAAGAGAAGCTAGAATTGACTTCATTTTACTACTTTTAAGTGAGGCTTATGGTATTGTGTATTACCATAAGAATCTACTTTATATACTTTCTTATCTTCAACCTTGTAACTTTCTTTATGGTATTGCGTATTACCATAAGAATCAACCTTGTAAATCCTGATTGGCTGCTGTGATTGAGCGTTTGCTTGAAATCCAATCAAAGAGATGAATCCAATAAGTACAACCTTTATCATTTTATTTTCCTTAAAAAAAAAAAAAAAAAAAAAAAAAAAAAGAGCAGTTTAAAGTCCTGCTCAGGACTGATGTACTACCAATCTCGCTTTGAGTTCGCAATGTCAGCTTGTAGCTGAATGCGCTCAATACGATACTGGTAGCACTTCTTGCGCCACTCAGCTTCATCTCTGGTGAGATATTGGTACAGCCACTTGAAGCCTGTGATGCTGTAAATAACCCACAATACTCTTTCCATGTCAGGCTCCTATAAGAAGAATTGCGGTAACAAACCCTAATCCAAAGATGCAGGTATACCCAACCAATCTATCCCAACTCATGCTGCTGCTCTCCAATTCTTAGGAATGATAAACCAGTCCTCCGCTGTCAGTTCTTGCATATCTGCCTTTACGAAGAAGTGCCATTCTCCTCCGTAGTTCGCTGCAACAGGTTTACTCCAGGCAGCGAGCATATTAGACTGGTTATTCCAATCAAAGATGGCTTGTTGTACTGCATTTTTGTTTTGCAAAAGAATTTTTTGTTCTTCATTAGTAATCATATCTTGCTCCATTGGTCAAGTAAAGGTTAAAAGCAGTTTATAGTCTTGCTTAGGACTATTTGCTTAAAAAATGTCTTCAATATCTTGCACTAATCTTTGGCTTTGCGGATAATGTATTTTGAGCCACGCAAGATTATTTCTTATTTTCTTCAAATACTCAAGGTACTTGAATGTTGACAGATAAGGCTGGTTTTCTTCTTCAAGATCAAACCATGGGCGTCTTCCCCAAAGATTGACTTGTTTAGATCTGCGAATGGCGTCAACGCGCCAATCAAAATCTTCCTCCACCTTGATAACATCATCGGATTTGTTCATTTCGCTCTCCAGAGCTAGGTTAATGTTAAAAGCAGTTTATAGACTTGCTAAGGTCTATCAGCATTAACTGATATATGCTGAAATGAAGCCATCCTCATGGGACAGCTCAGAGATCAGCGCTCGTGGCGCTGATGTATACTGCCGAATAACCCCGTACGAGAATACGACCGTTACAAGTACCAGCATACAAATCTCCTAGGTAATAACCCCTATTGGTTATCATATAAGATACCGTTTTTTCCGCAAGACACCTGTTGAATTATTTGCCGTTATCAGCGCTGTTCTTACTAGGGTCTCTAAGTCTTAAGTTGCCTTTAACAGACTTGCCGCCACTCCGTATAGGCTTCTTATGATCTATATCTTTGCCCTCTCTATCAACACCCAGAGAGTCATACATTCGTCTAGCTTTCTGGCGTTCATGCTGATCGCTATCTGGCCCTGATCTTCCAGTCTTTAAATCTTGATTGTATTCTTTTTTGTAATCTCTTTTTCTTTTTGTGTCGTATGGCATATTAGTTTCATTTCAAAATAAAACCCCACATTTCTGTGGGGAATTTGTTTCAATTAAACGCGACGCTCATAATGAGGAGCGTCTTTAAATGTTTTCCAAAACATACCAGCTTGATTAAGAGGATTTAAACTCTCCCAATACTTACCAATTTCTTCTGGATAAACAATTTGACCTGCTTTAACAAAATAGATATCCACAGCACATTTTTTAAGATGCATGCTGTTCATTGTTTTAGATCTACCTGTTTTAACATAAAGCTCTTGTTGCTCAGTAGTTCTTTGTAGTTCACCTAGCCGTGCATCATAACCAAGTTCAAAAGCTTTAAGTAACAGCTTAGTAAAATCTTTAGCAAAAGCTTCTTGATGTTGTCCTAGTGTTATTTTCATTTCAACATCTCCTTTGCTATTACAGCTGTTTTATCTTGGCTTCCTTTAGAAGAACCATAAAAGAAACCCATAATAGTTGCAATAATTGTGCCTAATAAAAAGCCTAAAATAGTATCTGCAAATCTAACGTTTTGTTCTGGAATATATCCAAACGTAATAAATCCAATATACACAACAGCACAAGCAGACCAGAACATTGCAAGATAATAAATAAACCGTCTTACAAATTTATCATCTGAATTAATTGCAGTTTGTTGCAATCCTCTAGCATCTTGCACATCTCTTAGATATGCCATTTCAACTTCAGCAACCAGTTTATTTTCTTCTAGCTTAATCTTCAACAGCTCTTCTTCATGATCCATTTCATACTGTTGAAGCTTAAGCATATCTTCTTGTGATAAAGAAGCCTTATCAAGATCTACACCTGTTTTCTCTTTAATCCACTCTTTGCCTTTAGCTAATGCTGCATTCCCAATTAGGTTTAGCCCTCCAGCAATAAGTGGTTGTAGAAATAGTGGAAGCATCTTATTCCTTAATAATATGACAATAACCTACACCATTAGAAATAAGTTATAATGGAGGGGGACGTCATTGGGTTAATTTAACGGGTTGGTGTAATCAATCCTCTTACTACTTATTACAATTACTACTATTGAAAATAATCACTTTAAAACGGCTCAAGGTGCAACCGGGCGGCACGCCATGGTCCTCATATCAACTGCTAAAAAGGACAGCATAGCGGGCCAACCTGGGCACCTAGCGAGCGTTTCTAAAGTCAACTTCGTCACTCTAAGGCAACATTGAATTTTGACAACGATTAAAATTATTTTTCAATCATTTTTATAAATAAATAGCCAAAATCTAAATGCCACTTTTCTGTTCTTAAGTCTTTTAATTTAGGATTGTCATGGTGAGTTTTATGCATCCACTCTCCGCTTGCTGGTAAGATATATTCAAGTATTGGATAATCGTGTGGTACTTTATTCAAGTGTGTCGTAACTTGATGCAAACCACCAATTAAATGAACAGAACCTAAAGCCATTGCATAACCGAAGATAAATAACTCCCAGGAAATAGCTAAAAGTACCGTTGCAAAAACCACCCATATTACAAGACCATATCTATGTACAAACTTTAATGTAGGATCATTAATTAGCTTCTTAAGACGTCCATGTACCATTGGAACATTATTATATCTTTTCCAAAGCAAATAAGACAATTTTACAGCATGAGGATCTTTTTCAGTATCAGCATGAGCGTGATGTGTTATATGTGCTGATGCCCAACCTAAAGGACTACCTTGCAATAATAGTATACTATAGTACGCCATTATGACATGCCATGTTTTTGATGTTTTAAAAGCACCATGGCTAAAATATCTATGCAAGCCTACAGACACCATTAAAGAACCTGTCAGATGAGTAACAGGCCATAATAAAAGCCAATACCAAGATACGATATCAAATAATACTAAAGAAATCCCAAAAGAAATTGCAGCAATTCCTAAGAGATGACCTAAACTTATCATCCACATAGGTTGTCTTAAATTGATCATCTTTCGCTTTCTATAATGAAACCATATACTTCTGTTTCAGCAATTAATGTTAAATTCTCTGTTGCTGTAAAATAAAACGTTCCTGATGAAATATTAGATGCACCTGACATAATAAATATGTTTTGTCCAGTAACTATTTCAAAAGTATCGTTAGGTAACAATCTAATTGGTGTTAAAATTGGATGTGCTTTTCTGTTAGCTAGCCAATTAAAACACCAAAATTCAGTTTCTTCTAGTGCTGTAGTGACACTAATTCCTGCAGGATGATTTGGTCTTTCTGCACTAAAAAGTCCTGGATATCTATTTGGATGTTCTGTAATTGCACCTTCTAATGCTGTCGTAACAGTTGTAGCAGAGCCCCTAACATACATTGAAATATTAGGTGCAGTTCCACGTTCTATTTCCGCGCTAGCATGTGTAATTAGTTTTGCACCTGTTGGCATTATATGCTGAAATACTTTCCATCCAAAAATAATACAAGTATTAACTAAAATAGAATTAGCCTGTACTTGCCATTTTGCCTTTAAAGGTACTTTTATCATTTTAAACTCTTAAGTAGATTGTAAAGGATAAATAATAACTGGAGCAGATTTATCTTCTTTTGGAATTGAAGCTTTAACTAGTTTTATAGCATCATAAAATTCAGCGGCCTTAGGAATTTCACCCTTATCCATTGCCCGCCATAGCATATCTAACTGACTTCCAATAGAAGGGTAATTATTGATTCTATTTAAAGCATATTCTGGACCTTCTCTAAGTGGAAGATCTAGTATTTCTGGCTTTGTGCTTTTAACTAATTGTTTTGAGATTTTATCTACATAGTCACCAGGTTTACCTTCTTCGCTTATTATATAATCTTCATCTGGTCCTAATTGAAGTTTAATTAAACTTGAAGACATATCATAAAATTTAGTAGTTTCGCCAGATTTAGTATTATAAACTACGTATTTTGGCATAATTATTTCTCACTGGTTAATACTAAAATATATATAGGACCTATTCCAGTTCCAGCACCATCTCTATTTGCAGTAAATGTGATTGTTTGAACTGAAACCTCATTTATATTAGGATTTTCTATGGAAACCATAGTAGACCCATATCCAGCATTTGATGTATTGATATAAGCATTTGCAGGTCCAGCTACTGTTAATGTACCTCTTGCAGGTCCATAATTATAAGTGCTTTCTGTTGGTACGCCCTTAGATGCTGTAGTTACTGTAACTGTTCTGGCTGTACCAAAAAAAGCTATTGCACTTACATTTTTAGTACCTGGACCCAAAGATACAGTCAATGAATGTGTTTCATGAGCTCCAGTTGTTGCTAAAGTACCCATAGCAAGACCATTTGAACCTGATACATTCTTTGTAATATTACCTACTGGAGCATAAGTTCCAACTGCGATCCAATCTACAATGTAAGAGTCTGCTGCAGAAGCACCAAAATCAAAACGAATTTGAGTAATTAATCCATTTTCCCAGTCTGATTGTGCAGTAGTAGTAGTATAAGCAAGATCTCTTAAATCTATTTCTAAAATAGTCCAAGTAGAAGTTGCTGTTAAATTCGCAAAATTAGGAATACTAGCTTGATAAGTTCCGCTGTAAGCTGCACGTGTTTTAGTTACCCAAAATATAGTACCATCTGCAGAAGAACCAGCTGTTTTCATTATTCTTATTCTAATTTTATTATAATTTCTACCTATGATATTAATTGCGCCCGGAGTAAATACAATAGGATCTACACCTGTGCTTGATATTTGAAGTTCGTTATTAACATTTGAGAGACTGCCACTGCTAACCGTAAAGCCCTGTAAAGTGCCATCTTGAAAGTCCCATATTTTAGCTGCTGTAAAAACATTGATTAAACCATCACCAGCAGTATTAATTAAAGTACTTCCAATAGAATTAGTAACTAACCCGCCTTTTAATCTTAGGTCTGTACCATCCCAAAGCATTGATTTAGTGTTACCAGCATCTCCAATAAAGAACTTATGAACTGTTGATGCTTTACCTAAAAAGAAGCCAGCATTACCTGTGTCTGTTGAACTTGTTTTTCCTGACGATATAGAGCCAGAATCTGCAACGGTTAAATTTCCAACATCAGCAGTAATTGCAGATAAACTTGCAACTTTAAAGTAGCTTAAATAAGGAGTACTCCAAGTAGTGTTGGCTGTGCCTAAAGTAGCGCCAGCAGCTCTAATACCATCGGATTGAAACTGAGCTTCTACTCCCGTTAAAGACACTGGTGATACAGACCAGCTAGCAGTGACAGGTACAGCCCCATCAACTGTAGCACCTGGTGTTGCTGGTATTGTTGCTTGATTCGTAGATTTTATATAAATTCTATAATTAGATGCACCAATAATACCAGTAGGACCAATAGCTCCTGTATTACCAGTTTTACTTATTGCAACAGGTATTGTCTGTTGAATAGATTGACCTAAATATGTAACTGTTACACTAACAGTTGTTGCAACAAATACATCATAAGCAGCTGTAACTGTAGGAGTAAATGTAGCTGCATCAGTAGTTGCTGGATTTACTAAAAGCCCCGCAGCTGACCAAGAATAACTATTAGGAGTTAATACAGTGCCTCCTCTTTGAAGTGTGACTCCAAAACTACCTGATACACTGGGAGTTACAGCATCGCCTGCAGCATTATAAACATAAGCTCTATTTCCACCAATTATAGTTAATGTATAACCATCATTTTGGTCTACAATTGTCAATTGTCCTGTAGATACTAATGTTGGCATTTTAAGGCCTCATTGCTTTACACGTTATAGTACCTTTAGTATCAATATCGTCGCCTGTTACAATAATTTTAGAATTAGTAAAATGCGTCCCAGATTGAGTATTGGCTAAAGTTCCACCTGTTTTACTAATAACACCAATGCTAGTATTAACAGAAGCAGTTCCAGTACCAATACCGACACCAGTTGCTGTAAATACAGTGCCTGGAGTACTATTAGCAGCGCCTATTAATGTAAAATCAGTACTTCCAGCAGTTTGTATTGTATAAGCTGTTCCTATTACAAAAGAACCTGCTGTAACTATTGTAGTAACACCTTGAAGAGCAGTTCCAGTACCAGTCCCAACGCCAGTTGCCGTAAACACCAGTCCTACAGTATTGCTAGAAGCGCCTATTGCAGTAAAACTTGTAGTACCTATGAATGATATTTTATAGGTTACACCAACTACAAAAGAGCCTGCCGTAATAGATGTTCCAGTGTTTTGACAAACATATAAAGAGCCACCAGCAAATTGATCAACAGTAAGACCGGTAACATTTGCAAAAGTTTCTGTCTCAGGACTTGTATCAATAGTAACTGTAGTGCTTGATGTTGCTGCTACTTCATAATATCTAACCAGACCCGCTGTACTTATTACTTTTACTATACTGTTTATTGGCAATGCTTGTCCACTAAACGTATTATTTACTGTAAATGCAGTTGTAGTATTGCTTGTTATGCTTCTTACTGTATAACTAGGGTCTACAAATGCAGCTTTTGCTCCTGTTGCGTCATAAAATTCATAATCAAAAGTCCACCCTGTAGTATCTGTTAGTTGGCTTGATCCTTCATAAATAAAAGGAAATACGTTTGTAGTTCCGACACCATTTTGAAGTTTATCTCCAGATGTTGAGATCAGTTTCAAGTCATATGGATCAGAAACATCATAGACAGTAACGTATGCAGCATATGTTGCTAAATCTGCGGATTTTGCTTCAACTTTAAAGAAGCCGATATCAGAGACAGCTGTCTCTTTTATTACTATTGTTTTAACATCTGCATAAGTACCATCAGCAGGGTTTGTTGCTGCACCGCCTGCAGTAGTTTTAAATGAAATTGAACCAGCAGTTACAAGAGGATGGTTAGCGTCAAGTTGATCTGAAGCTCCAAATGGAGAAATAAACCATTTATATGTAGTTCCAATATCATCTACAGTCGAGCCTCTAAAGAGATCAGCTGAAAGTTCTACACTGTTTTTAGTTGTTGTATTTGACTCTTGGAAAGCAGTTTGACCTCTAATAATCACATAAGTGGCATTTGTGCCAGTTCTTACTAAGCTGAGAGTAATTTGTGCAATTACATGAGATACTAGTGATGTAACAGGATCCGTATAGTCTGCCTCAAAATAGTAAATTTTAGTAGGTATAGCTTCCGTTAAAGTAGTATTTGAACTAACTGTAAAAGTAGTAACAGCAGTTGCAATTGGAGTGCCTAAAACATTTGACCATGTCTTATTTGTAAGAGATGCTGAATTGATGACATTAGTTGCAGTTGTTGTTCCACCAACATAAATTGCAGCTGTTAGTGTTAAAGGTGAACTTGCCCAATTAGGAACAAAAGTTTCGGTAGTATCATCTTTTGTATAAATTTGTTGAGTTTGTCCATTTGCTGTAATATATGCAGTTATTGGCCTTGCATCATTATTGTCAACAATTGTTATTTGACCTGTTGAAACTAAAGTTGGCATTATTACTCCGATAATATATCACAGTGAAATGTAGCAAATGCATACACACTGTTTATGTTTACTTCAATCTGTTTATATCCTGATGCAAACAATGCGTTCCAAGTTGCATCATCGTCTGGATATGGCCTTGGAGTTTGAGAGATTCTTCTCCATTTAAATCTAGAAGCTGGTATTGTAGCTGTAACATCATCATCATTTAAAAATACATGTGCAATAAGAGTTGTTATGGTTGCCTGACCAATTCTAAATGTATCTCCATTTGTGCTTTCTACAACAACGTTATATAATGCACCATCTTGTAAAGATGTTATTGTAGTTACTGCAGTAGCTGTTGTTCCATCATCATCTGTAGCAATAACTTTAAGATTCTTTGAAGCACTGGCTGCAAAAGATGGAACTATTATACTACTTGTTGTAGTAACTTGTACAATATCATTTAAGTACCAAGCATAGGCTGGAGATAAGAAATTTGTTGTAACTGCATTAAAAGTATTTGTAGTTGGAGTAGGCGCTGTTGCTCCGGCAATTGTAATAAAAGTATCTGAAGAGCCTACTGCGGGTAATATCGAAGTAGTTTTTAGCAGTGAAGTGCCATCGCTTTCAAATAGCCTAATTAAGTCTGAGAAAGCAGTTCCATTATTATTAGTATCAAAGCCTCTTACAGAGAATCCTAAAATAGCTTCTATTGGTGGTACAAAAGCTTCTTTTAAGTTTGTTGCACCAAATTCTTTAAAGTAAAGCCCTTGCTCATATGTACTATCAACAAAGCTTAAAAATAATTGAGCTCTAGTAGTAGTTCCAATATTAGTAACCCACCAATTTAAACCATCAACATCTGGTTCTCTACCAATAACTCTACGATACAGATTAGTAATATATTGAGTATTTGTGTTATTTATAAAATCAGCATTAACAGTTGAATCTGCAAGATAACCAGTAATTACTGAGAGTAAGCTAATATTACTACCTCTTTTAAATAAAGCATAAGCAATTGTGCTGCCTATATCTCCATAAAATACTTTAGTAATTTCTGTTAACTTTATATAATATATAGGATTCTCAGTTAAATTTCCAGTAAAGTACTTTATGTTGTTTCCAGTAGCAACTCCTCCTGGAATATATGCACTGCCACCTGACCAATAATATAACTTGTAATTTATTGCTTTTGTGTTAACAGCATCTTTCCAAGATATAATTTGATCTGTAATTGTAATATCATAGGGTTTTTGAAATATGCTAGTAGATGCTGGATTTGTATTTGGAGCATACACATTATCAGCAACATTCCATGCTAATGTATTTAAACTAAATCTAACAGCTTTTATTGTAATCTCTAATTGCTCATCTACATTGACATCTTGTACTTGAATATATTCATTTTGTAATACACCTACATTAAATAACACACTTCTTAATCTTAAAATATCGCCAGGTTCGTATATAATAGACTTAAAAGGTACTTTAAATTCATACATAACTGCATTTCTACTTTTTCTAACTCTTTCTTCTGCTTTTGCTAATGCATGATCAATATCAACAATACCTCTCTCATAAAAATCTGACTCTAATCTAACTCCATTATCTTCTGCCAGCATCGTTGCATAAACGGTATCATTAACATTAAATGGAGTCTTATTAGGCCATGATACTGCATCATCTTTGAAGTCAAGACCTTCATTTGCAAATTTAATTGTACAATGATTTAGTCTTTCACTTGCATTTGGCCACCGCATTGAAAAAGAATCATTAAGAATAATATCATCGGTAATTAATCTTTGAGCTACTTCTTCAGTTGTAAGCCCTGCAAAAATTCCAGCTTCATTAGTAGGATAACTAAGTAACAATTTATATTTTCCATTAGACCAAATTAATTCTGCGCTATTCATTGTTTCTAAAATTGTCTCTAGATTGTCTCTAATATTTGTTTCAGGGTCTATTACTACGTTACATTCAAACAACGGCAATGTAGCTCTAAGAGCGCCATATTGAGGATTTTTTAAATCAAATACATTATTTTTCTCAGGACTTGTATCATCAATTTTTAAAGCAATACAACCAAATTTATTTGGATTGCCTGCTTGAAGTCTTATTGTCTGCAATCCAGAAGTAATAATGTTTATTGTATATGTAAATAGTTGTGTAAACGTAGAAGTTGAACTCTGTCCTACTAACACATTGTTTACATTTAATATAAAAGAATCATCTGCAGAAAGGTAAACAGTATATGAACCATTTTTTAAATATATTTGAAATGTTTTGTCAATTTCTAAGACTCGTTCAGACTCAAAGTCTACTGTAGCTTGAGTTTTATATTCCCAAACAGCATTTTCTTTTAAGAAAGGATGATATATATCTTTTTCAGGCGCTGGTTGTAAATATAAATTAGATGAACTAGGTATCCACATATGTCCAAATGCAGGTCTATTAGTTTCTACAACAGTGTCGCAAATTAATTTAGCTTTATAAAAAGATTCTAAATCAATTTGATCTACTGTTAATGCTAATCCATATAAAGAACTCATTAAATAGTCTAATAGTACTCGTGCAGGATTATTTGAGTAAGACTCTGCGGCGCTTAAAGAATAAGTATTACTAGAATATTGAATATCTTTTAGTTTTCTTCCTTTTACTAAAAATTGTATTTGAGGCACTCCTTGGTATTGCGGTGCATCTCGATCTAGTCTAAGACACATTGAAGCATAAGCTATATTTGTAAATATAGCATTTCTACGTTCAGGATAGTTTGCTGCTATCATTTCATCTGCAGCATTTCCTTTTTTAAATATATTGATTCGCTGACCTTTTCTAAAGTCAGGGTTATTATAAAATCTGTTAGGATCTATGATAACATCTACAACATCTTCTATTTCTCCTAAAGAAATAGTTTGTTGTACAAATAAGTACTCATGTCTATTACCAGATCTATTTTCATCTAAAGCTGTTCCATTAGTTGTTAAGACCTTAGGTATTACAATTTCTTGAAACTGAGGAACTCCGTTGCTATCTGTGGCTTGTACAATCTGAAGTCCATCTGAATACGTAATAGGTACTGTTTCTGTATGCTCAGGTATTTCAATTCTAGTTATTCCACTAACAAACTCTTTAAAATAAATTCCAGTATTATTTGCATGAATATAATTATTAGCTGTATTATGATATACTCTATTACCACCTACTAAAACTCTTCCATATGCTACTGAAATTGCTTTTACTTCAGCTTCAATAGGAATTGTAGTGCCTTTTGCGGCATCTTGCGCAGCACGCATTCTACGAGAGAGTTGTTGTTGTCTTATAATAGAATATGCAATTGATGCAGCAATTATATAAGGACTAACAGTAGCAAGGAAAGCAGTAAAAGCTGCAAAAGCGCTTGGTACAAAAACAACGAGTGGCATTATGCTTTACCCCACTTTAATATTGAATTTCCAGAGCCTACATGTACAAAATCAAAGGAAGAATCAATTGGATAAATATCTCTTAAATATCTTTTTGAAGAATAAAAAGTATTTCTTTTCTCCAAAGATGCAAGAGGGCTTGAGCTTTCAATTGTAGCAATTAATGAACCTTCTCTAGGATTAGCTTCTATAATAGTACTATCAATTATACCATCATAAATTGTTAATAAATTAGAGTTTACTAAATTAGGAAGACCACTAGAATTATCATAAACACCTAATTTAACTTGTAACCTAGAGCCAAGTGCCGAAGTTTCAAAGTACTCTTTAAAGGCTAAATCTACATCTGATAGTTGAACTTTATATGCAGCTCTATCAATAACTGACGAGCTTGATGGTGGATCTATTGCAATAATTTTACTATTATAGCTGTAAATTTCTGAATCAATTGTAACGTCAAAAGGTAATGTAGAAACTCGAAAGTTTATTTCAAATATCTTTAAAGTTATAAAATAAGTAATATTATTTAAAATAAAAGTTGAATTAATTATTGTTGGCAATTTTTTCATAATGCCTCCACAAGTTTTATAGTGCCAGGATCACTTAAAATTCCATCAGTATATTTAATGCCTATCATTGAATCAGTGTCATATCTTGCTTTCATAATAACATTATTTCCATAATTTAATATGCCATTAGAAACTTCTGACATTATTCTTGGAAATACTGTTAATGCATATACACCGGGATAAGAGGCATTTCCTCCTAGCGTACTAATAGCTGTAACCAAATAAACTTTATTATAGTTTGCAAAAGAAACAAAATCTCCTTTTGCTATATTGGTTACGCTTCCAACTCTAATATAATATGTACCTGCAGTTGCAGACGCTAATATAGTTCCTGTTGTATATCCAGAACTTCTATAAAACTGAGGCATTTCTATATTAAAAATTTCGGAATAGCCATTAGAAACACTATGGATAAGATAATCAGCACTTGAGCTAGAGGGTTCAACATTGGTTTCTATTTCCCAACGCTGAACCCCCATTGATGCTGTATATCTTTTTAAATTGATAGAATCTGAAATGAAAACTGGCTGGTTACTATTAATACTCATTGGTGCTGCAAAACGAATAATTCCGTTAGGAGTTATAATACCAGCCATGATATACCTCTGTTATGTTTCAGTTCTTCTTGAAATGTTATTTTCTCGATTTTGATAATTTACACCACTTGCAATCTGTGGCATCATCGATACAATTTCACGCTTTGTTTGACGACTAATATCTCCTGTTACATTAATATTAAATACTTGTTGTGAGCTACTTTGATTAGAACTGTTACTTGGTAGCCCTAACATTCCTGAACTATTACCTACCATACCGCCCATAGCAAATTTCTTAACTTCGCCATTATTAATTGCGGCTAATAATCTTAAGTGCTTAGCAGATTGTTTTGCATTTACAATAAACTCACCATTAGATAACATTGCAGGTATTGAATCAGAAGTACCTGTTCCTGGCCCTTTGATTTGTCCGCCACTAGCCCAAAACATACTTCCACTACCTAAAGAACTAGTCCCAGCTAAACTTAACAAGGAACCAAATCCACCGCCACCGCCTCCAAGTCCTGACAATGCTATTGCACTAGTAATCATGCTACCCATAAGTGCTATTGCAGCTGTAATTGCAGTTGTAGAAGCAGCTATAGCAGTTGAAATTGTAATAGGTGCTGCTGCGGCTGTAGTAGTTTGCCCAGTCAATAATGCAAGCATAGAACCAAAAAAGCCTGTTATAGAACTAAAGAATCCACCTACTCCACTTTCTTCACCAGGAGGAATGTTTCCTTCTTGCAAATAAGAAGGTGTAGTTGTGTTGCTAAAAAGATTAGCACCTTCTTCACTAGCTTTATTTCCTAAACTAAAAATACTTTTTCCAAAGTTTTGTGCAAAGTCTTGAAAAGCTCCGCCTTTTCCAATAATAGGATCTAATAAACCTTTTGCAAAGGTATCAACTACAGTACTAGTAATATTTCCCGTAACTTTATCAATAAATGTTTTCCAAGCAGATTTACCTTCTTCTGCTCTACCTTTTAATAAGTCAGAGAAATTTGTATAAAGATCACTTGTAATTGAAGATTCAAATGCTTTGCCTGCATCAGCTAATTTAGTTGAATTAGAAATAATAATATCAGTTAGTGTAGTAAGTTTTTCATTATAAATATCTACATTGGCTTGAATACCTGCAGCAGTAGCATCCGTTGCTGTACGAAGTTTGTCTTCTTCTTCTTTTAATCCTTTAGAGAGTTCACTAAAATTAATTAACTGTTCTGGTGTAGCTAAGTTTAAAGCTCTTTGATCAACATTAGGTGCTCTAAATTTTACTTGCTCTCTAATACTAAGAAGCTTTAAAATCTCAGCTTCAGAAGTTTTAGCAGTAATACGACGAAAGTCTTCTAGAGTTTTATAAACTGAATTAGAAGATTGAGTTCCTTCATTGTTATTTTCTTTTGGAATTCTTTTGCTAGTTACAACAACAGTGTCTAGTTTTACGTCAGCAGGCCCTAATGATGAAGAGTCATTTTCTTTTGAAACATCTGTTGTTTTTAACTCTTTTGGTTTTCCTGTAAAAGCAGCTATCCAATCTCGAATTGCGCTAGTATTTGCTTCAAGTGAAGTAGTATTAAGTTCAACTGGAGTTTTCAGTGCATCTTTTAAAGTCTTTTGCGTAACTTCTAATAGTTTAGTATTAAATTTCGCTAGTATTTCTTCTGCATTATTTACTGTTAAATTCTCTAATATTCGGCCTAATTCAGGATCTATTGGTGCTAATTCAGCTGCTTTTTCAAGCATTTGTATATTAGCTGCCTGTTTGCTTAAGGATCGTCGTTGAGCGCTTTCTAATCTTGTAAACTGATTAAAGTCGATTCCAAAGTTTTGAAACACAGAACTAAATCTATCAAAGCTAGCTTTAGCACCTTCTACTACAATATCTGAAAATGTCTTCTTAAATTCTGAAAAGAATGTTAATAATGCACCTGATCTTTGAACTTTTTCAAAAGATCTCATGAAAACTTCGCCTGATTCTTCAAGAGAAGTTTTACCATCTTTCATTACATTTTCAAACTCTCTTTTAAAGTATCTTGCAGCATCACCAAGACGAATACCAAAATCAACTCCTGCAGAAATCAAGTCGTTTTCTGTTAGAGATGTTTTGAATAAGTCGTTAATAGAGCTAAGTCTTGTTGAAAAGGTTTGAGACAAATCTTCAGCAAAATTATTTGCAGTTTTTTGTTCTTTAGAAATTGTCTTTAGGCCAGCTATATAAGCTTGGACTGATTTTGTATCACCAAGATCTAAGTCTTTTTCAAGTTTACGTTTTTCTTCTTTAATTTTCTTACTTAAATCAAATAAAAGAATAATTGCATTTTCAGACAAGTTTTCAAGAGCTTGCACACCAAGACCGGATAATGACTCTGAAAGTATTTTACCAGTTGTAACTAAAGATTTTGCCAAACCTTCTGTTACTGGTGCTGCAGCTTTTTCAACAGCATCTCCATATGCTTTAGTAGCTTGTGCTGAAGCTGGTGTTTCAGAAAACTTCTTTTGTAGTTTTTCAATAGTACTGCCAGCTGATAAAATTATTTGCTGTAAGTTTGAATCTTTAAGACCAGCAAATAAAACTCTATCAATTTCTATACCAACGCCTGTAAGGCTACTTAAAATTGCATCAAAAGTTATAACAACAGGTTTTTCAGTTAATTTGTTAATATCTTCTTCTACTCTATTAATTTCTGAATTTAATTTTTGAAATTGTTTTTCTGGAAGTGCTTGACCAGATAATGCTGAATTTTCTTTAAGAGATTTTAATTCAGCATTAAGCCCAGCTAATTTATACTGTAGCGCTCCATACTGAATTATAGCAGCTTTGCCTTTTGCACCAACTGTTGTAGGTATTGACTTATCTAGGGCTTCTGAAGTGCGATTTGCACCTTCAATTGTTTTATTTTGTTGTGGTAATAAAGCTTTAAGCCCAGTAGATATTTGAGAATATCCTAAGTTTCTAGTCAGATCAGCAGCTGCCGTTTTGTCTGCTGGTGTTGCTCCTACAGCTCCAGCAGTTTTTACTGCAGCTTCAACGTCTTTTATTTGCTCTTCAAAAAGTGTTCTTGCTTCAGGACTTAATAATCTTGAGATAATTGGATTAAACTCAATTGTATTTAAAGCTTTTAATCTAATATTTAGATCATCAACCCAAGTACTTCCTAATATTCTTTTAGAAGCTTCTAATCTAAGTTCTAATATTTTTGCTGTAAATCGTTTAATAGCGTTAGAGTCATTTGATTTACTGATTTGAGCTTCAAGTGCAACTATTTGTGTTGCTGTATTTTTAAAAGCTTCAATATCAAAGAATTGTGCAGTATTAAGAGTTGTTTCAGGTACTTGTAAAGTTTCTGATAACTTCTTAAAGGTACCTTGTTGTGTACTAAAAGGTGTTATTAATTCTTTACGAGCCTTTGCGAGATCACTAAGCCTTGATTGTTCAAGTCTTCTACTAGTTCTATCTGAAATATCTTCAGTAACTTCTAATAGTTTGTTTATCTTTTTATATTGATCAGCTAAGTCTTCTAAATATTGTATATCGAATATTGTACCTACAAATTCAATATTGTCTTTTCCAAAATCAATTCCAAGAATTGTCGATGCGTCTGACAAACTTTTCATTTGTTTCTTTATATTGTCAATATTAAATTCACTTTTAGCACGTGAAAGTATGTTTGCACTAGTTTTATTAAATTCTTCTTCAGCTTGAAGTAAGTTTGTTTCTGCTATTGACAAAAATTTTTTATAATTTCCAATGGCTTCATCTAAATTGTTACCACCATCTTTTTCAATACTTGCGTCTCTTCTATCAAAGCTATCTTTTATTTCTATGGCATTAAAATATTTCTGTGAAGCTTTAGCTAAAGCAGCTTTATCTTCTGGCGTTACAAAGCTTCCAAAACTGTTTATGCTGCTTTCAACGCTTAATACGGTTGAGCCCTTTTTCATATTTTCTAAGGACGGTATAATGCGTGCTTGATCTAATCTTTGTTTAAATTTATTACCAATGTAGTCTACAAACAAATTAGCTATATTATTTATCGCTCGTATAGGTAAAGGTATAACACTATCTAGTTGCCCTGGCGGAGAACCTTTAGCATATTTATCTGTAGTACTTTCCATTGAGGAAATTGATTGTGTTAATAGGCGTTGTATTGAAGCAAGCCAGCCTGGAGCAAAATGTTTTAATGCAAGATAAAAAACAGCTCCAATAGCGCCAACAATAGCACCTGCTGTTGCGCCCGCCCCTGCTACAACTGCAGCAGGTATTGCACCAGCCGCCAAAGCTACTCCTGCTACTGCTGAAGCTACTAATGATGCAGCAAGAATACCTAAATATCTTCCAGCAACCGTACCTAATTTTAAAATTATAAAAGCAAGTACAGTATCAACGATTACACTACCAAGTTCACTAAACCACGCCCTGATTGATTTTGTAATTTTTTCAAATGATGTCAAATCAATATAATTTTGAAGACCTAATAGTCTTACAATAAGAGCGCCAGTAGAATTATCTACTTTAAGAATCCTAAGTCTTAATTGCTCTAAACTTTCATTAAGATCTTTAGCATCTTTTCTTGGAAGTCTTAATGCAAATTCTTTATAGTTTTTAATAGCAGTGTCTCGTTCTTCTTTTTGTTTAGGATTTAAGCCGCCTTGTTTAAAAGATAACTTTTCAAGATTAAGAATCGTATCCTCAAGTTCTTTTGCAACTTCAACAAAAGCTTCTCGTTGTGCTTTAGGCACTTTAGTAAAGTCAACATCTTCAATATATGGTTTTAGATTTACGCCAATACTTGTTTTTTCTATTTTATCAAGACTAGAAAAAACATCAAGAAAAGTACCTTTTCCTGTAGCTGGCTTTAAATCGAAAAGATCTCGTATTTTGTCATAAGCCCATTCTAAATTTTCAAATAGAGTTCTGCCAGGACCAAAAATCCATAAACCAAGAACACCAATACCAGTAATTACTCCAATTATTTTTCCAAAAAGTATCAGTAAGCGGCCTAAAGGTATTAATATTTTTCCTAAGATACTAGTAAAGTTAGTACCAAAACTACCAAGGCCTGACATTAAAGCTTTAAAACCACCTGTTGCAAATAATGTAAACAATGCTGAAAAAGACTCTATTAGTGGCGCTATACTTGTTTTATTTAAATTTTTTGCTGCTCCAGAAAAGTCTTTTAATTTATCTTTTAGTATATCAAATGCACTAGTAAGCCCAAAACCAATAGCAAGAAGATCTCCTGCAAATGGTATATTAGATACATTACTAAGTCTCTCTTGAAATTTAATATCTTTTTCTTGTCTTTTTCTAAAGCGTTCTGTATCTTTTTGTGTTGATTCTTCATAGTTTCTTTTAAAGTCTCCTCTGAATTTTCTTTCTAAGACTTTGTCTTTTTCACCTTTAGCAAAAGCTTCTCTTCTTCCTCTTATTCTATCTAATTCAAGCTCTTGATCACGAACTCTTCTAAGATTTTCTAAAAGTTCTTTATAGTTTGATCCTTGTTTTGGACTTAGTGCTTTTTCTCTTTCTTTTTGAAAAGCAGCCGTTTTATTTGCAAGCTCTAAGTCAAGTTTTGAAAGTATTGCATTTCTATTTTTTACGCTTCTTTCTTTAAATTTTTCAAAAGCTGTTGCATATTTAGTATTAAAATCAAAGTCTCTTTTAGCTTTATATTCACTCGATCTATCGGTTACATCAATTATACCGCCTTGCGATTTTAGTCTTTCAGCAAGTTCTCTACCTCTTTTTATAAATTGAAAGCCTTTAAAAGCCGCCCCTAACAATCCAAAGCCAGTAGCTACCGCAGTTAGAGAAAAGGCTAAAACACTAAAAACAGACGCTAAGCCTCCAACTACAATCGTCGTACTAACTGCTGCGCTTGCAATTCCTGCAATACTTCCTAGAACAATACCAACAATAATTAAAAAGCTTCTTTTAAAAAGCGCTAAAGCTGTAGCAAGACCAACATTAATTGTAGTAAATAATACTTTAAAAGTAGAAGATAATGTTAACAGTAGTGGTGCTGCAATAGCTGTAATAGTTTGTGCAGCAGCAGCTGAGAATACTTTTAATTGACTATAAAAAGCTTTTAATCTTAGTTTGGCTAATTCTATAAAATCTAATAAAGGCTGCAATGAATTTCCAAAATCTTTTTTAAGATCTACTCTACCTCCAAAAGAAACTTTTTCACCAGTTTTTAATGTTTTTGTAAAGTCTTTAAGAAGATTTCCAGTAGGTGCTTTAAATGTAAATGCTTCCCATAAATTTATACCCCCACTTGCATAATATGGCAAATTTCTTTTTAGATTTGTAAACATTAGCGCAATTGCACTACCTAAACCTTGTTGAGTTGCTTTTATTTGTGCCGGCTTAACAGGCTTATTAAAAATAGAATCATAAAAATCTAAAGGACCTCTAGCAGCTTTAGAAAAAATACTTGATTTTCCTGTAAATTTTTCAGTAAGGCCAACAAACCCAACATATAGTTGTCTTCCTAAAATTTCTATTATATTGCTAATATCTCTAATCAGTCTACCACCGCCGTCTTTTCCAAGCAAAGCCCATATTAATAAAGGAACTCCAAGAGTAACAGCATCTAAAATGCTTATACTTTCTAATAAAGCAGTAGAAAGAACAAGTCCAGCAGCTATTGCAATTTTAGGATCTTGAAAAATGCTTACGAACTTTTTAGTAACTCCTGCGCCTGGCAGTAATGAAGATAAGTAATCTGTTATGCCTAATACTGCTGGCTTCTTTTTAGTTGCTGCACTACCAAAGAAAAAAGTTTTAGCAAACTTTCTAAAATCTTTATTTAATATTGCGAGTAAAATAGAAGCTGTAGCTAGTACTCTTATTAAATTGTTCTCAACTAAAACACCAATAACTGGAAATACAAAAGTTGCAACGGAATAAACAGCTTCTAAAGCTGTTTTAACTCCTTCTGGAATTTTAATTAAACTGTTTAAAGCACTGTTTAAAAAATACGGTAATGCCTCAATAGTTGCATTTAATATATTAAAAAATCCTTTTATAGCACCTTCAGCAAATCCTGCAAAAGCTGCTCCACCAATTGTTGCAAAAGCTGGTGTTAAAAAAGAAACTAAATCTTTTAGACTTCCATTTAAAAGCGCTGCAAAATAAGAAAACACAGAAAGTTTTACAATAGAGTTATCACTTAAAAGCAATAATGATGCAATAATTGAACCACCAATTGATTTACTTAGCGTTTGGCCCAATTGATTAACGTCCATCTGCATTATTCTATTAATAGACTCTTTAATGCTAATTCCAAATTTATTACTTTGTTGTTTTATTGTAGTATAAATACTTAAAAATAAAAGACTAACGCGTTTTTTAAATTCATCAAGTGCTAATTCTGTTTTAGATAAGTTACTCGTATATTGATATATTTCATTAATAGTATCTGGCCAATACGAATTACCAACGACTTTATCGTAAATATCTAAAAAGTTATTTTTAACTTTCTTCGCAAATAAAAATATTCTATCTTCAACTTTTGTTAAAATATCGACAGTTTTTTGATATATTTTTCTGAACAGCACTAAAAGATCTTCAAAAATTTCACCTACTTTAATGTTACCTAAAAATTTAAAATCAAATTTAACAAAAGAAATATCTGTAGGTATTTTACTAATTAAGCGATTAATATAGTTTAAAAAGTTTTGAAACTCATTTCTAATTTTATTTTTTAAAGATATAAAATACTTTACAAAGCTTAAATCAACAAGTTCGTTACCAATTTCATTTGTTAGTCCTTTAAAAAATCCTCTTATAAATACAAAGAGATCAGTTAAAACTTTCTGTATTACATCTACACTTTTTCTTAATAGAGCAGGATTAAGGGTAATACTCGGGAATATGTCAACGCCACTTATTGTACTTCCTAAAAAGTTTCCTAATCTTTTTCCTATTTTATTTGCAGTGCTTTCATTGAAAACGTCATTATAGGCATCTTCATAAGCTTCTCTCAATGCTAAAATTTGTAATTGAATAGGATAAATTTTATACCTGATTTTAGGTAAAATAACTCTTTCATAAACTGCAGAAAGCACCTCTCCAAGTCGTTCAAAATAATTTAATGTTCGATCAAACCTAGTATCACGAATCTTTAAGAAAGTGTTATCAACAATATTTAAATAAACCAAAAGATCTTGTACACCAAATAAAAGATCTTGAATACCAAAGCTCCTAAAGCCTTCTGTTAATATAAAAGAAGTATTTTGTAAAGTGTCTTTCAAACTTTTTCGTTCAACATTTAAATCTGCAAGTCTCTGCTTAAATGTTACTAAATCACTTGACCAAAAAAGCTTTACCCAAGCTCTTTCAAGACTTGTGTCTTCAAAAAGATTAAATGTTTCTTTAAGTTCAGTCTTAAGTAATCTTAGAGGTCTTAATAAATTTAATTTAAAAAAGTAAACTTCATATGCAATACTTCTTAAAAATTGACGAAAATCAACATCAATTGTTTGAATTGGAGTCCGAATAAGAGGAATTAAGCCTCCTAAGTTTTCTGCAAGAATTACAAAAAAGTCAGAAAATGGATTTGATCTAGCGTTCTTATCTACAGATGCATAAAATTCATCCAGAGTTTTATTAAAAGCTAATATAGGTAATTGATCTAATAAAGAGGTTTCTTTATCAGTTCCTTTGCCAGTTAATAAGTCTAGTGATATTTTTACCTTTGTTACAAGGCCTAATTCTTTTGTTAAATCATCATCAAGAAAACTTAAAACATCTTTTATTTTTTGAATTGCTGCTAATCTTATTCCAGTTTGTGTTATAGTAGTAATTGGTTTACTAAGATCAAAATTAATAAGGTCATTTATAATAATATCTTTTGGTTCAATTAGTTTAAATTTTGTAAAATAATTAGAAAAAGACAAACGAGCTGCTTCTAACTTAAATCTTGCAGTTAGTGAAAACTCGTCAATATTATAGCTAAGATCTATTAAAAGTTTTGAAAGTCTATCAGAAGTTCCTAAATACTTGTTTACTTCACCAAACATTAAAGAAAGAGATTGTTTAAATTGAATTGCTGCAGTTTCGACAGTAATTGTAGTTTTTGCAAAGTCTGAATCTGTTTTATCAGCAAGTTTTTCGATAACATCCATTAAAAGTTCTGTTGTAAGTTGTCCTTCTTCTGCAAACTTTCTAAGACTTCCTGCATTTAAGCCTAGTTCTTTCTTTAACCCTAGACCTAAATATTTCATTTGTTCTAAAACAGAGTTAAGTTCTTCACCTCTTAAAGTACCAGATGCAATACCTTGTCCTAACTGAACTAAAGCTCCTTGTGCCCCTGCTGCAGAAGCGCCAGATAACACAAGAGACTTCTGAATAGTTGAAACAACTTTTAAGATTTTACCTTGTGAAGCTCCAGTTTCTTCGAGCGCCTTTGTAAAGTCAACATAAAGTCCAGTTGTTTCTGAAAGAGTTGATCTACTGGCTCTTGATACTTCATAAAGTTTTGTTTGGGTTTTAACAAGCTCTTCAGTATCATCTATAACTAATTTAATTTTATTTTGTATATTAGTTAAATTATCAGCAGCTTTATTTAATTCTGTTACGCCTTTTAAACCAAGAAAAGCTGTGCCAAGAGCTATCATGGCTGTTTTTAAAGTGCTAACAACTCCTACTAAAGATGAAGCTGCATTGCCTACTGTATTAAATGCAGTAGTACCTGCTTCTTTAAAAGCACTAAAAGATTTTACAGTAGTTCTTAGTTCACCTGTTAAATTTTTAAAACCCTCCGGCTTAATTCCATCTAAAGCTTTTGAAGATGAATTAGCTGAAGTAACTAGCCTTGCTAAATTCTGATTTAATTCTCTTAAATCCCGTTTAGCTGATTCGGCTTTTGTGTCAATATCAATTAAGATGCCTGACATGTTAGCCTTTCAAAATAAAACCCGCTAGAATTAACTAGCGGGAGGGTTAGGTTATTTATTAAACCTGACAATTGTTCCACTAGGGCGAACACCCTTCTGTGCTAACAATGTTTTCTCAATAAAATAAGCAGGAGCTTGTTGAGAAGTTCCTTCATTCAATTGCTGAATATATTCTACATTATTTACAATTACATTCTTCTCTAAAAACCAATTGTCTCTTGCATTACCAGTATCTACAGGAGTTTCAGCTTTTAGAGCTGCTATAATTGACAATAATTTTTCTGCTTTTCTTTTCTTTGATATTTCGTTAAATTCTTTTTCAAGATTTACATTAACTTTAACTTTTATCATACAGATACCTTATCGCCTCCTTTGGCAGATAGCAACTTTTGAAATAAACCAGATGCTTTGAGATTATTTATATCAATTCCATCTTTTGTGTTTTTAGATGGTTTATAAATAGATGATAAAGTTGGAAATATAATCCAAGGTTTTTCTTTCACACCTTGTGCTTGAAGTAATTTGTGTGTTCTATCATCATCTCTCCATCCAGCAGGTCTTTGCTCAAAGTAACTAAACCAGCCAAGAAGTTCTTCATACGACATCTTGTCTGCTAATTCATAAATAGGGATTCTCAAATGAAAAGCTATCTCATAAATAGATAGCTCTTCATCAGAGAGAATTACTTTCCCTGGTCACCACCAATACCCGAGAATTTCATAATTTCGCTAGAAAGCTTTGACAATTCATCCATTGGAAAGGCTTCAAAATCTTGATCTGATAGATCGTCAGCGCCTTCAACAGCTAATGAAATAACAGTCTTTAGAACATCAAGACCTGCTGAATCATTGCCTTCAATTGCTTTTGCCTTTTCTTGAATGACCATTACTTCCGCAACGCTTAGTTTTGAGATAGAAACTTCTTCTCCCATAAACTTAACTTTTTTGGTCATCTTACGGCCAATAAGGCCTTTTAATCCGCCTACCATATTATTCGCCTTTAAAATCTTCGGAATGTTTAAATTGGAAGTCATCTAATTGCTTCCTCATTGTATGTAGAAATGCAAGTGTTTTAAAAACTTCTTGCGATTTTTCCTGATTATCAGCAAATTCAGGAACTCTTTCAAATGTCTTTCTAATACTAATGTCTATACTCTTTCTCATGTGCTTTGCTGTTGTACGAAGCACATAGCCCATGTTAAAAGGACGATGTTTATCCATATATTAATTTCATTTAAAGGGACAAGATTAGTGTCTTTATTTAAGCAAACAGCACTATTGTTTGCTCCCTAATGGTTAATTAGACCGTATAAGCACCATAGAAATCTGTCTGAGTAGACAGAGTCAAAGTAGCCGTTACAGCATCAGTCAGCTGAGGATTAACAATCAAGGCTTCAACACGACCAACCCAATACCAGATTGAGTTCTTTACAGTACCTAGTCCAGCAGCAGTAGATGCGTATGCAGCCGACCCAGTAGCTGTAGGAATCTCATTTAAAAGTGTAAATCTAAATGCATATTGAGTATCTTTGCCTACTAAGAAGCCAAGATAATTTGCAGTATATTGCCAATCAGTAGCAACATAATTTAAAGTAATCTCAATTGTTGGTGCATCAGCTTGTCCACCAACCTGCGATGAAATTGACTGACCATAAGTAGGAACGTTAACAATGTTTGCTGGAGTACCTAAAGAAGGAAACTCACGAACGTTAGTAATACGTCTAAATTCACCAGTAGGTGCACCAGAAGCAATTGCAACACCATTAGCTACTTCGGTAGAAAACAGTGCGTTGAAACCAGCTGCATCATACGTTGCAGGCAATGGGACAGTATCTAAGCAAACGGATAAGTCTGCAAAAATACTAGGGGAAATTCCAGTTGAATGAGCCATTATTGAACCTCGAAATAATTAAACGGTATAGTATAAGCGGCTTTGTACAAAGCAGGATTATCTTTATCATTTCCAGACAAAGATAATGAACTATTAGTCATACACAGATTTATCCCTTGTGTACTAAAAGTTTTGCCTACTAAATACTTGTCCAATTTATCTGCAATTAGCATAATAGACTTTGGTCCATTACCAGCAGAAGTAAATATATCTATAATAATTATACCCGATATTGATCTTATATTAATGCCAGTTCCAGAAGGAATAACAGAAACTCTAATAAATTCATTAGTAGAGTTTGTAGCAATAAAATTTGATGGATATGTTTTGATATTTTCAGCAATCCATGGGCTACTTACAAATATTGAAAAAATATTTGTTTGTAAAGTTTCGTATTTGCCCATTAGACTTCCTTACTAATTTCAACAACAGAAATAAATCCATCATTTTTTAGTACATTAATAATATTCCAAATCTGACTGTTTATAGTAATATTATCATAAAGACTTATATCACCAACGTCTTTAGATTTTAATAAAAGCTCTTTAACTAAAACATTTTTGTCTTTAGCAACTTTTTTAGAATTATATATTACAGCTTTAACTGTAAGGTTTTCAGATGTTGCATGTACTGTTTCTGAAGTTGCAAAGTTAAAAGAAGGCACTGATTTTTTTGTTAAAGTTACCGTTGTGGCAAGATCTTTAACAAGATTAAATGCCTTTTTTAAATTTGAATCAATCAATGCCTGATAGCCCATTAGTTTGCTCTCCACCAAAATCTTGCGCCACTATTTACTTGAAGTGGCATAATAAGTTTCTTAACATTGCCTGGAACTTTATTTGCAGAGATTACGTTAGAAAGTGTAATTGAGCCAATAGTAAGATTTTCTACAGATCCAGTATCATCTAATAAACCATCATTATTTAATAAATGATAAGCTAATTCTATTGTTCCAGTTGTGATTCTTTTAGGAACTGTTGTAGAAGACAATTCTATTTCTATTCCTAATTTTGGATCAAAATATATTCCTGTTCTAGGAAAAGCAAGAGCTTGGGAATCACTTACAGCAACTCCAACCCAATCTAGATTATCCATTGCAGCTGTTGCAGTAACTAATGCTTGTGCTTTTTGAGTAGCATTTGCTTCAGTCCAAGCTGCAACATCAAGACGATCTTCAAAATAGGTGTCTGCTTCTGAAACAGTCGCGTAAGAGTTAGTGCCTTTAGCGAGTGCCATAAGTGTTCCTCAAATTATGAATGGAAAACTGGCAAAATACCTAAGCTTAATGCAGAGCTTGCTTTACGAATCCAAGTTCCAGTTGTAGCAGCAAGAGTACCAGAAGCAACGCTAGCTAGCGCTGTTGGAGTACCGCCTTCAACAACTTTTAGATAGTCTGCGTTTGCTGGAAATACAGAGTCTAGACCAGCCCAGTTATAACCGGCAGGGTGCATTACATAACCCCAACGATACCAAACTGAAGTTGAACCGCCACCTTTATATGCAGCTGCATCACGATAGATTTCGACTTGCTCAGGAACCATCAAAGCTTCCATAGCAAGAGCGCCGGGTAGCACAATAAATGAAGTTTTAGTACCAACAATATCAATACCAGCGCCAGTGTTAATCTTGGTTAGCTCTGCACTGCTAAAGCCTTGAGAAGCTCTGGTTTGAATAAGTCGGAACTTACCTTGAAAGATGGTGTTAAAGTTGATATTGCCATCTGTAACCATTGAAGTATCAACAAGATTAGCAGAACGCAATGATGCCATTACTTCAGGGCTAGTAACAAGATAAGCAAAATCAGGCTCATAGTCTTTGTATGCTTGGCCAAAAGCACGTAGAAAGCCTTCAGCACGGGAAGCACCTTGATATGCCGCAGTAGCATCAATAACAGGCTTTGCAGCACCTAGATCTACATAGAAACCATAACGCTTGCTTGTAGGATCATTATCAAAAGTCTGACCACCTAGACCAGTACTACCAGATCCTGCAGCAGCTCCGTTCATTACTTCTGAAAGAGCAACACCACGAAGAATTGATAGAACTGCATCATGCTCGTCTTGAGCACGTGTTTCACCAAAATCACGACCAACTTTTGCTAAACCATCTACTTGAGTAACAACTTGCTGCATGTTAACTTTAGTAGCGCCATGTGTACGAACAGTTTTAATATAACTTACATAGTCTGAGCTGTAAGTAGTACCAGAACCAGCTGCAGAGTCAGTTAGTGAAGCTACGTTAATTGTTGGGTTTAAAGGTTTAAACCAACGAACTTGACCAGTAAAGGTCTCTGTTGAAGTATCAATAAGCGGATTAGAACCGACAATACCAGTGCCTGAAAGTTTACGAGCATTAGTATAGGCTTCATCTGAATATGCACTAATAGCTTCTTGTAGAACAAAGTTATCAGCACCAGATAGGTTTGTTTTAACAGTCATTTAATTTATCCTAGCGTCTGCCAGAGAGTTTTCCTTCTCTAGCTAATTTAAGAACTTCATCTTGGGATAATGAGAAAAGAGATTTTCCGTCAAGTCCTGAAGAAGTATTTGGGGTTTTTGTTGTCGATGAGCTACCAGAACCACTAGATACTTTGGATTTAATGAGGAAAGCGTTTTCCTCAGATTCTGCAAATTGTCTTACGAAGTCTTTCAGAGAAACCCCTGATTTATGACGCCAACCACCGTTATCATCTTGAGTGAGTTGCTCAACAACTTCACGATAAGCCATGTTAAATGCACTATCATTTTTGAAACTGTAAGTCCCTAAAGCATTACGAAGCTCCATGTCGCGAGTCAGCTCTACAACACGTTTTTCGTAAACACTTCTTTGGGCGCGTTCTTCTGCAAGTTGCAATTCTAAAGCTTCTTTGTGTTTACCATCTTCTTGAAGTCTTTTAATTTCTTCTTGTTTACGAAATTGTTCAATCTCTGCTAATTTTCTTAAAGCATCATCTCTAGAGCTATAAGCGCTGTCGAGTTTTGTTTTAATAGCTTTAACAGCTTCTTTTACTTTTTCTTCAACAAGTTTTTGAACAGGATCTACAGAATTTACAACACTAGGTGATTCTGTAGTTGTTGTTTCTATAGATGCTTCATCTTCAATATTTTGGTTATTTTGTTCTGGATTGTCTGACATTTTGTTTCCTTTGAGTACAACTCATGTTAGTGAAGATACAATCTTCACTTGTATTTTTAAATATGATATTATTTAGAAAATCACACCTGGGTTAATCTAACGGGTTCTGCTAACCTACTCCGTACCATCCGTAATCACTTTCAAAATTATCAGGTATTTCTTTCAAAATATCTTCCTTTTTTAAAATATCTGATTGTTTTAGAAGTCTATTACCAACTTTAGACTTGCCAGGAATTGGAATAAGCCCTAGCTCAATAGCTTCTTCTAAGTATTTATCGTACAATGCTTTAGGCAGCCCACGACTTAACATTTCGTCTAAAGTCATAGTTATAACATTTTTATCAAGCACTTCTGCATAAATGCCTCTAAGAGCTTTTCTTCCCTTTAACATCTCAGCTGCGTTTGCAAAAAATGCATCATGAATTGTGGAAGTTTGAACACCAGCTTTCTTTCCCCAAAGATGAAACTTTTTTACAATAACAGCATCATTTGAATGATTACCATTAACTGCATATGCTGTTCTAGCTTTGCCTGCATCTGCAATATCATTTATTTTACCATCTTTATTTATAACTTGTTGCCACCATGTTGCTTCTGTTTTTTGAGGAACTTGTAAAATATTTGTAGTCCAAGTTCCATCTTTATTCTTGTAGTTTAATCTTTCTTCAAAAGATTGAGTAAAATTTTGCTCAATAATTTTACCATCAAAATTTACCCAAGGAATATTAGTCCAACTTTTTGGTAATTTATTTGCATAAAATAACTCAAACTCAGTAAGTGTTTTAAGCTCAAGTAACTCTGTTTTAAAATATTTACCACCTGTTCTTCTAGTTTCAGGTGTATCTATTCCATTTATAATTTCGCTTAAGGTTCCATTTGGTTTCCAAGCACCAAAACGCTTCAAGATCTTTTCACTAACAGCTTCACCAGCTTTAATACCTAAAATTCTACTTATGTAATCAGGTAAAACATAACTTTTTTCCTTTTTACCTCTAAGTGCAATTTTTGCAATTGTTTGCCAATCAAAGTTAGCTTTAGAAGGCTTTGCATTAGTAATATAATCTTGTGCAAGTCTGCCAAAGTATCTTGTAAATTCCTTTAAAATAGGCACTTGTTCACTTAAATACTCACTCATTATCTTAGCAATTTCTTTAAAATCATTTGGAGTAACAACTCTCTCATATGATTTTGACATCTTTTCAACAAGATCTTTTGTCTTAGGGTCTAAAAAATATAATTGTTCTAAGATATCATCACCAGGATCCATGCCTTTATTAAAAACATCTTTTACATTTTGTCGAAGTTGTCTTAATTCTTCTGCAGTTTCTGGATCAAACTTATCATATCTAGCTATTCTAGCAGATATTTGATCTAATACAATTTCTCTATCTGAAGCTTTAACAACTAAAGTATTTTCGTCTTTGTCTAAAACTTTTGCTAATTTACCTTCTACGTTTAAAATACCAGTTCTTTCACCTGCTCCGTAGAAAGTTACCATATTTTGTGCTTTAGCAGCCTTTCTTAAATCTTTTTCATTTAATCCTAGCTTTTCATTTAACTTTCTGAATCTAGGATCATTGTAAGTAGAAGCTGCAATTTCATCATATAGTCGTTTTTTCTGATTTGTTGGAACAACATTACTTAATTCTGCAAGTTGTTTATTGCGAGTTGTTAATGCAATAATTTGAGCACCAGATGAAGATGCGTCTTGTTCTAATGCAACAGAAATATCATAATCAGATAGTTTTGCTAGTGATGCTTTTGTATAATTACTAGAAAGATAATTATCAATCTTAGCAGTCTCTAATGCAAATCTTAAAAATTTATTTAGTTCTTCGCCATCAATCTTAGAAACAACTTCAGACTCCAAAATAGCTCTAATATCTGCAGGTTTCTTTTTTAGCATGTGATTGCCGATTTTAACTAAATCGGCTCTCCAACGTTGAGCTATTTTTTGTCTACCTGTAATTGTTAGCGAATTGTAACGACCTTCAAAGAAATCGCTTAAGCCACCTAAAAAAGATCCTATTTGATCTTGAAAATCACTAAATTCTTCAACACTAAACTTTTGACTTTTAGCGGTATTTAAAAAAGGTCTAAATGTTTCTCCTGACTGTGGTCCAATTAAACCACGATCATAAATCCTTGCACGATGATCTATAAAAGGATGATTGCTAAAACTTTTACCTGATCCTCTTAGCCATTCCATTGCTTTAAAGCGCTCGTAAGTATCACCACGGCTTGCAATATATTTTCTGTATTCATTTAAATCATTATACTTTTGAGCATTACCTCTATCATCTTCAAAGTATAATAATTTTTGAGCAAAATCAAAGTAATCTTCATCTATCTTATATTCAGCCTTTGCTGCCCAATTCAGAGCACTTACAAAATCCTTATCGACAAACTCTTCAGGAAAATCGCTGAAACTAGAAGTAGATGTAATTGGAATTCTCGTATCTTCATAACCTAAAATACCACGGTCTATAAAATAAGTTTTATACCCTTCTCTAAAGATAAGTCGATTTTTATCTTCTGTTACACTTACTCTAAGACCTAAATCTACCTTTCTAGTCAATTGAGCATATTCTTGTACTCTAGGGTCTGTTACTCTAATATTATAGGATAATGTATCATAATATGGTCCAAAATATGTTCCACTCAATGCACTTTTTATTCTTCTCTTTTGAACACCAAATGTTTCAACTTCAAAGAACTTTTGTACATTTTTAGCTTCTAATATTTTCATTCCAAGAGCATACCATTTACGTCTATCGCCATTAATATTAGCAAGATTGTACAAATCTCTGCCTAATGCAACTGCAAATTGGTCTCTATCAGGGGTATCAGCTAAGCTAAGCCTATGAGCAAACTTTAAATAAAACTGTTGAAGCTCTCTGTCTGATAGTCGATTTTTGATTAACAAAGGAATTTTATAATCAAATGTATTTCTAAGTTCTTTTGCAATTTTAGGAGCAGTACTATCTTCCCATTTGTTTTTACTTAAAATATTTTTAATAAAATTATCATGTAAATCTTGTAACTGAACTGCACCTAGCACAGGGTCAAGATAATTGTCTTGCTGCAGCTTTTTTAAAACGTCTGAGTCACGCCGTATTTGTGTTTCAATTGCATCAGAAACGTTCATTACATCAAACTTAATTTGAGATTGAGCTACTGCTTTAAAGTTTTCCCAAACTTCAGGTTTATTTCTTTGACGTCCAAAAATAATTCTTAAATTATCAGCAACAACAGCGCGTTCATTGACACTCATTTTTTCAGACAGAGTTTCAACAACTTCATTAATAAACTTTTTATCTCTATCTAAGAGAACTTCACTTTCATTGACAAGTCTTAGATTATTAGATAGTACAGCAGGATTTGGCTGATACAATCTAATATCTTCATATCTTCCGGTAATTGGATTAAACTTTAATTGATCTTCTCTTGGAGGCGATGCTAGGACTCTATTCTTAGTAGATTTCTTTGTATTCATTAACAAGCCTCTATAATTTGTTATAGAGAGCGTGCCATTTAATTCTCCAGACTGAAGTAGATAATAATCAATTAAAGTTTTCTTTAACTTGTCATCTGAAATAAAGTCATCAACAGTAGATGCACCTAATTGCATTGCATCTAGTTTTTCTTTTGCATTAGCAAATTTAACTGTATCGTTTGGCAGTGTATAACCGCTGTCAGTTAAACTCCTAAGCTCTTTAATACCAATTGAATTTCCTTCTGCATTGGTAAACTTATCTAATTGAAGCTGACCTGTTCTAAACAAATCAACTTTCTGATAATCTCCTAAGTGTCTTAATTGAACTTCTTTTGTTTGCCTTAAAAGCCATTGATTATAAGACTCTCTTAAAGGTGTTAGACCATCATAATATGCAACTTCTTTATCGCTTAACTTTTCTAAGTTTCTTTTCCTAACTTGAGCAACACCTTCAAGCTGAGAGATGTCACTCCAGGATTTAAAAACTGGAACTGTTGTTGAACGACAATGAAAGTGGGCCGGAGGCAAGCTGGCGGTGTTGGTGAGGGGGTAGATAGTCCCGTCTCGGTGCGCACACACTGGGGTGGTTCTCGCGTCCAGGACGGCCACATACTGCCAACCCAGGATCGCCTTTTCGTTGGCCCTGTAAATAGCATGATCGGCTTGTGTACTTACACTAGTAATTGCGGTAACTACAAGACCTTTTGATTGTTGCCTTGTAATTGTGTGGATATTACCTTTTCTAACAGCTAACGCAATTTCATCAACTGTTTTGTTTTCAGCAATACCTTTTCTAATTACTGATTCTAATCTTTTCTTTTCACTTTCACTAATACCTGCCCAACCACCAGCAAGTGTTAAGTTTTTGTATAAAGGTTTTTCTAAAACAAACTCTTCAGCAATACGCCTGTTAGGTCGTTCTGTTTTCCAAATCTTACCTAATGCTGTTTCAACGTTTTGATAAGCATAAGAAGTTTGATCTGAAAACAAATCTAATAAAGATCTTTTAGTAGTATTAAATTTCTCTTGGTATGTCTTTAATAACTCTTTATCGATTTTTTCAAAAAGATCTTTTTGTCCATTTACAGACATGTTACCTTTTCGAATTAAATCATCAAGCCTAACAACATGACCGTCAATGACTAATTCAATTTTACCATTGACACGTCTTTCATAGAGTCTGATCATTGCAGCTCTATCTATTACTTTGTCGTATACTTTTGTATTAGCATTAACAGCTTCCATATTGCTTTATTCTTTCTTTTTAGTTTGCTTTTGCTTAGCCTTTCTTGCTGTATTTAAGGCTATGGCAATAGCTTGTTTTTGAGGTTTACCATATTTTATTTCAGTAGAAATGTTTTCTGATATTACTTTTTGAAAAAATCTCTTTTTCAATGGCATTATAACCTCTTGTTATTTTATTTATTTTTCTTTTATTTATTTTTTCTTTCCTTATATTTCATTACTGCTGCACCGGCACCAGCGGCACCAATTGCTGTCCCAGCCTGCGCACCAATATTAATTGCTCTCATTGTTGCTTTTGCAAATTTACTACCAACAGCGCCACTTTTGACCATACGTGAAGCACCTTTTTTAATAGATGCGTCATATGCACCAGGTTTTTCAGAATATTTTGCTTTATATGCGTCTAAGCCAACTTTTTTTGTAATACGATCTTGCTGTGCTTCTACTCTTTTACCTGCAGGAATCATTGCGGCTGCACCTGCAATACCACCTACAAGAGTGCCTGCAAGACCACCGCCAAATCCTGCAGCAGCTAGCTTAGGAGTATCTTTTTTCTCTATTCCATCTTTACCTTTTTTGCTTGCTAATGCAGCTCCTGCTGCAGTACCGCCAATCATCATACCAGCGTTAAGAAATTTTTGTGCTTTTCCACTACCACTCTTAGAGGCATTTTTATTGCCCTTCATTGCTGCCGAACGTTCTGGATCTGCCATTTTATTTATCCTTTTTATTTAAGTAAAGGTATGTACCTGTTCCTGCAATTGCAGCTCCTGCGAGACCAATTTTTCCAATTTTCGTATTACGAGCTTTTACTTGTGAATTTAGTTCATTAAGAGTTTTAATAGCACTTTGTGTTCTTTTTGTTTTGAGTTTATTATATGCGTCTATCTCTTCAATTTTTATTGTTCTCCAGGCGTCTCTATACTTTTTTTCGTCTTGAGCAAGCGTTTCTGCTTTAGATGCTAAAGTGCGTTTAGTTCTATCAATATCTCTTGTATTTAGAGTGTTTTTTGCAATTGTAGCTGCACCAAAATAACCAACACCAGCTGCTAATCCAATTTTTTGTTTATCTGAAAGGCCATTTTTAGAGGCATTCTTATTGCCCTTCATTGCTGCTGAACGTTCAGGATCTGTCATTTTATTTTCCTTGAAAATCTTCTTTTATAGCTTTTGTTAATTTATAACCAGCGACACCGCCTACAACAGCAGCTCCAAGTTTAACCCCTTTTATTTGAGCTTTCAGTTTAGCCTGTTTAACAAATACATCAGCAGCACGAGATCTTTTTAACTCAGGATTAATTTTCTTATTTTCCCTTAGTTTCTTTTGTATTCTCTTAGCTTTTTCTATCTCAGGTATTGTATTTGATATTTGTTTTGCGCCATAATAAGCCCCAGCTAACGCCCCAATTTTGTTTATTATGGAGCCTTTTTCAGCTGAAGCACCGTCTTTAGAGGCATTCTTATTGCCCTTCAATGCTGCTGAACGTTCAGGATCTGCCATTTTATTTATCCTTTTGTTTTTGCTTGTTTAGCTTGCCTTAAAGTTGAAGCTAATGCAACACGAGGTGCTCTTTCTTTTTCAAACGCTGCAGAGTTTTTCTTAATTTCATTTAGCTGCTGCTGTCTTGCTTCGCGTGTTTTTGCTTTTGCAACTTCTGCAGGACTTAGAGTTTTCGCCTTTGCATCGTTTACAACTTCTTTAGCTCTTAAAGCTTTAAGCTTTCCTTTTCTAACCAGCAATGCAGCTGTAAGACCTGCTCCTGCAACACCTATTCCTATACCTACTTTTTGCTTAGTTGAAGCACCGTCTTTAGAGGCATTTTTATTGCCCTTCAATGCTGCTGAACGTTCTGGATCTGCCATTTTATTTATCCTTTTTGTTTATTTTTCATTACTGCTCTTTTTGTTCATTTCTTTTTATCTGCTGTAGGTTGTTTTACCTTTGAAGCTAGTGCAATGCCACCTGTTGCTCCTGCAACAATGCTGGCAGCTTTAATGGCTTTAGTTTTATTATTAAATTTAATATCTGTACCTATAACTTTGCTACGCGTGTTACCAAGTCTCTTGCCAGCTTCATAGTACTTTTCTGGCGCGACTCCCTTCCAGTATTCACGTTTACTACGGTCTACCTTTTCTTGAGCTTTGTTTAAAACTCTATTTTGCTTTGCTGTTAGCTCTATACGTGCTGGTCTTCTACCAACTGCAGCTAATGTATTACCTAAAAGACCGCCAACGGCACCATATCCAACTTTTTCTCCTGTTGTAAGTGAAGCTTTACCACTCTTAGAGGCATTTTTATTGCCCTTCATTGCTGCCGAACGTTCTGGATCTGCCATTTTATTTATCTTTTAAGGTTGAATTTCTTGCTGTTGATTCTCTATTTGAGATGCATATTGTTCATTTTGTCGTTGAATTAACATTTCTTGGTCTGCTGTAATTTCCATTCTACCAGCTTCATCATCATAATCAGGTGGTACAATATCGTTTTGTTTAAGAATTTGTAACCAAATAGATCTCGGCACAAGTCCTTGTTGATACCATTCAGTAACAAGTCTTAACCAATCTGCACCTAGTGGAACTGGATTAAAGTCAGCTGATAGACTAAAAGTAACGTCTTGAGGGGTTAACTCTAAATTATATCTCCAGTTAATCATGAAAGCAATAACTTGTTTCATAGTATTGCTAATCTTAGTATTTAAAGAACCTAATTGAGCAGTTTGTGCAGCATTTCTAATTTCAAGAGCAACACCAGATTGAGCAGATTCAGGACTTAACATTCTGATGCCCATCTTAGCCATTTCTTCAATAGAAGCTGAAATGGCTCTATCCATGTCTTGTAATGCTGCTGTAGGTGTTTCTAAAACTGTTGCACTGTCACCTTGTCTCAGCCTAATCCAAGAACCTAATCCTGCTGCAGTTACATTATCAAAATCTTCATCACTCATGTCAGAAATAACAATTGGAGTGTATGTAGATGCACCATATAGTAAATGATTTCTTCTACTTATTTTGTTATAAAGATTTAATTCTTTATCAACAACAGGCATAAGAACAGGCTCAGCTGGAGCTACATTACCATTTAATGGCCATGCAGGAACTATTGTTAATCGTTCACCGTTTGATAGAATATTTGTAATTGTATCAATCAAAACAAATACAGGTTTTTTTAAAGAATATTCTTTCTGAACTTGTCCATTTACAATTTGAACTGAATTAGCATCACTAGTTTGTTGAAATACTCTTATTTGATAAAAGCCATCTTCATCAAGCTCATGTACCTTTACAGTATCGCGATATGTTGCATGAAATTCATTTAACTCAAAGAACTCTTCATAAGATCTAACAATAATTCTATTTAAAATTGACTTACCACGACTGTCAGAACTAACTCTCCAATTTATTACAGATTCAGCTTGCCATAAAATTGGATATGGTTTAAGTTTTGCTTTCTCTTCTAAAGAAAGAGAATCTGGATTTTCAATAACAGGATAATCAATATAAACCCAAGCACGGCTTGTTTGAAGCTCTTCCCATAAAGCTGTATCAAGAAAACTGATAATACTATTATCATCTTGACAAAACTCATTCATAATCCAATTGAAAACTTCAGGAGGAAGTTCTTCTGGTAATGATAGTGTTGGTTGTTTTCTTAATAAACCACCTACAAGCATTTTGGCAAATTGAGCTACAATACCTGGCAACTCTGCTTCTGCTTTGTAGAAATCATATTGACGTTGTGTCATTGACGGTGAAAACGGTAATAAAAGATTTGTAAAACTATTGACATCAATAAAACCATCATAGTCTTTTACAAATCTTTCTCCACTACAAACAGCTCTGCTTCGTTTCCATAATACTCTGAGAGACTCGTACTCAGCATTAGGATCAGCTACTGTTTTATTTGCAGAAGCAGCATTGACTACAGCCATATATTAGCCTCTTAAAATTTCATTAAGTTCTGAAATACTACCTTCGAAAGTATGACGTGTCGTGTTATTATAAGCTATAATATCGTCATTATCTGTAACTGAAGTTATAATCCATTCGCTTGGGTTTCTAAGAGCAGGATGATTATATTCTGTATCAGTAATTTGCGTTGATGCAGAGCTATCTACAAGTTGTATTGCTTGTTGTGATTTTAATTCAAACTCAACAGTATCGGTGGCAGTAGAAACTACTGGCAATTCTAAGTTTAAAGCTTTCATTATTTACCTATTCTAAAACGAGGCATTACTAAGTATTTTGAAGGCATCTTAACTAAGCGTAGTAATCGCTCTTTAAATATGCTTCCCCATGATTGTTGCCAACTTGATTTCCAACTATTGCCCCAACTACTCATTGCGGACCCCACTCATTTCCACTTTGCCCAGTGCCAATTACATTAACGTAATTAACCTGTCTTACATTTACACCAATGTTTGCTGTCATCAATTCAGACTTTACTGCAACAGCTACACCAGTTTTGGCATTAGTTATCAAATCTACTGAAATAGGCTGATTTGTTAATCTTAGCATCAATTCATCAGCAATTTCACTAACTGTAGGCATTGCTCCCTCCACTAAGAAATTAACAAACTCATCTATTTGTCTTGTTGTTAATATGGTTAAAATACCTGTCGCAAACTGAGATACAGTTGGATTTTGTGACAGCTGATTTGTAATAAATTGGTCTAATAAATATATCTGTTGTGGTGATAGATCTGCTCGTACAACGTCTATTTCGCTATTTGCGGTTTGAGTGCAAAAAGAACCTATTAAATTGTAAGCTTGTACTATTATAGAACTGCTGGCAGAATTAAACTGTATAACGCCACTGCCAAATAATTTATAGCCTTGTATTATTGAAGAAATTGAAGATAAATTAGCAACAGCCGCAGCTGAACCACTTAAATTATATGTTACAGATATAGCAGCTTGCGAAGAAGCTGAATTTTGGGTTGGATTAAAACTAGATAAGTTCTGTGCTTGAGTAATGTTACTAGTCGATGAATTATTAGCTTGCGTTGTAGCATAATAATCCACAACATTGTGAACAACAACAACTGAACCAGTGTTTGACGTATTGCTTGTTACACAACTTGTTCCCACAAGAATCTGATTAAGCTGAACTGTTCCAGGTGCAGACACTGCACTGCTAGAACAAGAAGCACCACTTAATGTTATTGCTTGTGCAATAGTACCTACAGAGCTAACGTTACTTACAGCAGTTGCAGAGCCTATAAGTGTTGTATAAGTTTGTGTTATAAGATTAGAAGAAGTTAAATTGTCTTGTGTAGAAGTTACACTAAAAAGATTATACGTTTGAACTACTGCGCCAGTACTTGCAGCATTTAACTGATTTGTTGCTGTTATAGTTAATGGCAGTGCAAGTGTTATAACACCAGTCAGAGATTCTGCAGCTTGTGTAGATGCTGTGCCAGTGGTGTTATGTATCTGAGATATAGAATCAGTATTTGTAAAGTTAGCTTGAGAGCTAGGCGCACCAATAACAGCCTGTGTAGTTGTAACAGCTGCAACATTTGTTGTATTAGATTGAGAACTTGTAGTTCCAACTAGTGTACTATAAATTTGAATTATAGTATTTGCAGATGATACATTTGATTGATTAGCTGCACTACCAACTAAAATCTGACTTTGAGCTATAGTACCTGTTGCACTTGTTGCTGCTTGAGATACTGAAGATCCAATTAGTGTATTATGTACTTGTATTACCGTACCTGTTCCAGCATTATTAGCTTCTGAAACATTTGATCCAGTTAATATTTGACTTTGTGTTACTGTGCCTGTACTGCTATTAGATGCTTGAGCACTGGCAGCACTAGTCAAATTATGTGCTTGAGAGGTTGTATCAGCAGAACTACTATTAGTTTGAGAAGATGCTGAACTTGTAAGCACATGTATATGTACAATAGAACCAACAGATGATGTAGCACTTTGACTAGATGCTGCACCTACAACTGTCTGCGAGCCAGCAATAGAGCCAGTAGAACTTATATTAGCTTGAGATGTAGTTGAATCAATTAAAGTCGTATGTGCCTGAGTTATAGAACTTGCACTAGAAATAGCAACTTGTGAAGAAGGTGCTCCAGATATTATTTGATTAGCTGTAGCGGCATCTGTGCTTGAAGCATTAGTTTGATTAGAATCTGATTGAGTTAAGCTATGTGTCTGTGAAATAACTCCAGTAGAGCTTGTATTATTTTGATTAGCAGTTGCACTAGATAGACTATGACTTTGAGATATAGTTCCAGTAGAAGTATTATTAACTTGACTAGACGCTGCACTAATTAAGGTAGTATGTACTTGAACTACAGAATTTGCAGAAGAAGCATTTGCTTGATTAGTTGCAGAATCTACAAGTGTAGTATATATTTGTGAAACTAAACCTGTACTACTAGCTCCAGACTGACTAGAAGCACTCTCTGCAAGAACATACGCCTGTACAATTGTGCCAGCGCTAGATATAGCTGATTGAGAAACAGGAGCGCCTGCAATATTAATTGCGTTATCTACAACAGATACTATACCTGTACTTGATATAGCAGACTGGCTAGTTGTGTCGCCTGTTAAAACTTGTACTTGAGTTACAGTTCCTGTACCTGATACAGCAGACTGGCTAGATGCAGATCCTGTTAAAACTTGTATTTGAGTTACAGTTCCTGTACTACTGGCTGCAGCTTGACTAGACACTGTACCTGATACAACATGTATATGTACAATGACACCAGTTGAAGAGCTTGCAGCTTGGCTAGATGTACTACCTGCTAGAGTATTGTAAGTCTGTGTACCTGCACCAGTAGCTGACGTAGCAGACTGAGAACTTGCAGAGCCTACTAATGTAGCATGTACTTGTGTAATTGTATTAGCACTTGAAGTCGCAGCTTGAGTAGTTGCAGCAGCACTTAAATTAATATTTTGAGTAATTGCTGCAGCACTTGACGAGGCATTTTGTGTAGTAGTAGCACCAGTTAAAGTTATTGCTGGTACACCACTAGTATCAAAGAGTGCTGAATCAAATACTGCATCATCATAGACTACGTCTGTACCACCAAATAGTGCAGAGTCAAATAGATTAAGGTCAGTATCAAACACTTGATTCAGCATGTCTTCTCCTACGCTGTAATCAAAGTAGCATTCCTAAACAAGTCGTCCATTTGCTCTGGAGTTTGATTAAGGAATACACGAATTTCTTCTACAATATTTGAAGATCTATTAAAATAATCTAAATCTTTCCATACAATACCAGATGCGCCACTATGAGTTGCCATATAGTTTTCTACACTAGGTAAAACTTCAGCATTTAGTAAAGCAACTCTAAATTGAAATCTTAAGACTTCACTTGGAACTGGAGCTGGAGGTTCTTCATAAAATTGTTCAGCCGTATTTCCAGCTTGAATCCAAGATGCATATCTTAAATACATTCCATCCATAAAAGGTGATTTTGAAACTTCGCCAGTAGAAGTTTCATAAATATCACCTGTTGCAGTGTTAATTCTGTACATTTAGTTATCCGTTTCAATATAAAGAGAACAAATATCAAAAGCGGTAGCTAATGCAGTTGCATTATTTGTTTTCCAGATTTGATGCCCTAAGAAAACTGTGCTAGTTGGAACTGAGGCAAACGTTCCAGATGCGGTAAATGCAGTGCCAATTTTATCAACTTGATATGTGACTACACCAGCTGGATTTGCAAACATAGAAAATTCATAAGCATCTGTAGATAAACCGTTAGCTGGGAAATTAATACCAAGATCTACTGCAGTGCTTGCTGAAGCGCCTGCTGCATATACATGCAAATTAGTACTTGTAGATAGCTGACAAATTCCTAAAGCATTTGTAAGAGTGTTAGGCTCTATGTTTGTTGCCGCAGTAGTTTGAGTCCATAGTCCTGCAAAAAATCTTGCTCCAGCTACTGTGGCAGCATCACTAGGCACAAATCTAAGTCTGTAGTAAAATCCACCAGCATTTGCACCGCCACCTGTAGTATATTTGTTTAGAGTTTCTCTAGTTGATACCATTGAACCAGCAGTAGCAGCTGCCGTTACATACCCTAATCTCAAAAGACGAGTTGCAAAGTTAGTAGCAGTTGCGGTTCTTACCGTTGCAGTTCCAACAGTTGTTAAAGTACCTATTCCAAAATGCTGAAGACCTGCTTGTGTAATTGCGGCTGCGCTATTGCCAATAGGAATAAGCATATTAACTTTATTTCCACCAAGATTAGGTTGGAATGTAGTATCTACACCAGATGGACCCACTTGGGCCAACATCATTCTTCCGCCAATTTTTTTTCCAAAGATAGAAATATTATCTGCCGGAGGAATGACGGGCGTTGACAAGGGAAGATCAAGATCACCAACAATCGTATGATCGTCATTCCAACGTGTCACAGAAATTTGTTTAGTACCGTCATTAGTCCCAGTGGCAGTATAATTATGTTTAACGCCCATTTAAGTCTCCTTAAGTGGGTTGATTGCTTGTATAGGTAAGCGCAGGAAAGTTAATTGTGTTGCCTGATGTAATAACTTGATCGGATGTTTCATCAGTAACCCAGATAACGTTAGCTGAGCCATCGGTAAAAGCAATATGTAGATTAGGAGTAGCGCCAGACCCTGCAGAAGCGGTAGTAGTTTTACCAGAAGCCGTAGTTAGAACACGGTTAGATGAAGAAGATGATAGCGTAAAATCGCCATTAACCATTGCAGCTGCACCAACACTATTACTGATGACTGTAGCATAAGAATCGGCAGCAGTATACGCTTTAATTAGAAGCATAGAAGTTGCTGTTGTCTTAATATAATTAAGACCACTGTCTAGTACGTTTGAACTGACCCATTTTGCCATTTTAGTTCCTTAGTTTGTTTGACTGTAAGTTTTACCGGTTATTGCTTTATATTGCTTCTCTTGATACTCTAAAATTATTTTAATACGCTCTTCAATACGTGCATTTTGTTCTTTAATAGTCGTAATAGACGTATTTGTTTGATCTTTTAATGTTGCAAGTTGAACTGTAATTGCAGCTTGTTCTCTTACTGTTTGTTCTAAAGTAGCTATTTTATTTTGTTGTTGACCCCATGCAGTGCCAACGGCCAATAATGCTAAGAATATTGGCCAGTGATTTTTCAGCCAATCTACCGCATTCATAACATTCCAGACTTTTTAAATAACAACATTACTAATAAACCAATACCTGCATACGTAGCTCTATCAAACCAAACTGATAGTTTTCTATTTGCTGGTATTTGCTCTTCTAATACTTTTAACCTTTCTTCAATTCTTTCAATACATGCAAAAGATCTTTCTTGTGCAGCTGCTGCATGTGACTGACGTTCTTCAATTAAAGTTAATTTAGTAATAGCTGTAGTTAATTCCTTTAAGGCTGATTTCATGTCTGTGACAACTTCGCTTAAGCTGTCGAATTTGTGATTTAAAAGCGAAACATCTTCGTTCATTTAGTCCTCTGCTTTGTAGTTTAAATGTTACTTACAGAGGCCATACTAAGGAAGGCAACTCTGATTCAATTTCTGAATAACTTCCAGGAATAGGCCTTAGGTTGTTTTCTACATCTGATAATATTTCAAGCAATTTTGCCCAAGTAGCATCACGTACATTTACACAATATTGCCCTTCAGTTGCAAATTTAGCAGTAGGACTTGTTGCATAAGTACAAGCAGAGAGAATATTATCATAATTACGTGTTTGAGCAAATTGATCTAAACGATATTGAGTTTGTTGAATAATATTATTTTTGATTGAGTTATTTCTAACTTCTTGAGCTGCAATTATTGCTGCAGCTTCATCTTCTTGATTGTTATAAATTTTAACAACTTCCCACTGTTGTTCCCAAGTTCCCTTATCATTTAATATAGGTGCAATTTCTCTAGCATACTCAGTAACAGTATCATGTGCTGGCTGTGGACTAGCAAATACAAATACATAATCTTCAGGGGGTTGGAAAGATACTGAAAAACTTGTATTTAAAAACGCTGATCTAATATCTTGTTCAGATACTGGATATTGATTGGTGGTAATATTTAGGTACATAATGACTCCTATGCGATTGCTAAAAATAGATAAGTAGCAGTATTAACATTAATATTAGTTGTAGCTAATTGATTTACAATAAATCCAGTAGCTACAGGGTCAATAGAATCGTCCGTTGTTATTTCTGCATCAGTACCGTTTAAGATAAGGTAAGGATCGTTTGCTGCTATGATACCTCTAGTAGTATCCCAAACGTACCAATTACCACCACTACTAATACTTTTAATAAGTACAAATCTTGCACCTGCTACAAAATTACAATTAATTGTTTGCAAAGTACCATTACCAGTATATGAACCTACTTTAGAAATGCCAGCACTGGATGCAAAAATCCAAGCTAGATAGTTAGATCCGTTTTGATTAACTACAGCATTGGTAGTTAATGAAAAACCTGTTGAGGTAGGTAGTGTGTTATCCCAATGAGCTACGGCACCAAAAGCATTAGTCAAATGTAAAAACAAAGCATTATCTTTACCTACTGGTGCAGAGTATACAGCCCAATCTGTACTTGTTGTACGATTTTTTACAATTATTAGTTCAGGAACAACACCTAAATTATGTGTAATAACACGAGCAGCATTTGTCCCAGAATAACAGACTTGATCAAATACGCCTCTAGCACGTTTAAAGAGCCATCCAATGTAAGTTGTACTAGATGTGTTGGCAAAATTTGAATTTAAAGTAACACCATTCATATTAAATGATGTTATAGCTGACCCTGATCCTTCAGCATTATTTAAATTAGAAAACAGTCTACCTGAAGCAACGCCTCTTAATCTATCCCAAATATTATGTGAGCTATTTCCTGGCGTACCTGCTCTCCATTTTGCCCAAAAAAGATCTGGAGCTACTAAAGTAGAAGTAGTTATTGTCTGTACATCACTATTTCCAGTATATGCAACTGCTTGTAATACCTGTGTTCCAGCTGTTGGTGGTTTGTTAGAACGACGAACAGCTATATAAATAAAATTTGCAGATGCGCTAATATTTATTTTAAAACCTGTAGCAGTAGGAGAATTAACACCACCCCAAGAACCATCTATTCCTATTGTAGTGTTTAAAACACCACTGCCTGAAACCCTATCTACCCAGTTGCGCGTAGTATCAAATATCCACCAATCAGAAGTTGCAGTAACATTTTTAACTATTAAAAATTGTGGTTCCCAACCTAAATTTACTGTTGCATCGCCGACAGCATCGGTAGTAAAAGTTCCACATTGGATATTTCCATCAGTTGTGGTATCATGGGCAAACAAATAGGCAACATAAGTACCTCCACTTACATTGGCGTCAGCAGAACCACTGATACTTGGTGGTCCAAATACAGAGCTTGTTGCAGTCCAGTTGGTAAATGAAATCGTCGAGGCAAGTTCAGTTGTATTAAGTCTAAGAACTTTATCGTCACCTTGAGAACGATGATAAACAAACCAATTGCTTGTAGAGTTTAATCTTTTAATTATAATAAGACCAGGCGCAATTTCCAGATTGTGAGCAATGCTTTGTGCGTTTGTTGCTCCGTTGCCAGTATATGTTACTATATCAAAGAATTTAGGAGCTTTGCGAAAGGTCCAGCTTGCATATGTAGCGGTATTACTATTTAATTTTGATAACGTACCAAGAGCAAATCCGTTAGAATTAAACGCAGTTAACCCTGTTGTTTGTGTTGTTGCCGCTGCCGTGGTGTCGACAGCTAAATCAAACGTAGCTCCACGAACTGTATCATATAAAGCATGAGCAGTTGTATTGTTTCGACCTTTCATCCATACGAGGCCACCTTTTCCGGATAAATTAATTCCATTAGTAATTGTTTGAGTTGAGCCGTTGCCTGTATAAGTATATGCACTGAAAACATCATCACTATAAGTTATTGCTGTTGGCATTCCGCCTTGTAATGGAAACATCGTATATCCTTATAGATTTTGACTGTTGCCAGTACATAACAGGAAAAATGTAGTTCCACCGTCGTTAGAAGCAACTATAAAATTAAATATATCAACTTTACCACTTGTACCTGTCAAAGTAGGAGCAGTACCTCCAGCAAATTTAACTGTAGCAGGCCAAGTTATAGTAGTCCCGCCATTATATCGTACAACAGCTTGATATTGATAACCTGCATACGTACTTAAAGTACCCGTTAAAGTTAAAGTAGTTATATTTGCATTAAGATTGATACGCATAATGCTATTAACTGTTAAATCCCAAGTTAAAGCATTTGTTGTAGGAGCAGTTTCAGCTGAAATACTAGGACGTTGAGGTGCAGTGAAGTTTGTAGCTACACTAGGTGATACATAATCAGTACCAGCTGTTGCTGCACTAATTGCTGTACCATTGCCTTTGAGAACACCTGTAACTGAAGTTGTTAAAGTAATAGCAGGGGTGGATGTTGCAGTTGCTGTACCAGTAAAACCATTAGTTGATACAATTGAAACACCGGTAACAGTACCAGTATTAGCTGTGGCTCCTGTGGCTATGCCATCTAGTTTAGTTTTATCTGCAGCAGACATTGAACCTGCTGCACTGATAGTAGCAGCACTAATACTAATAGCAGGTGCTGTGCCACCACTTGATACTATAGGTGCTGTACCTGTAACACCTGTTACTGAGCCGGTACCAGAAGAAGGCGTATAAGCCTCCCAAGCAGTTCCACCAGCATTGATTCTAACTGATTGACCTGCTGTAGGAGTTACAGTTGCGTAAGTATTTAATGTAGTAGAAACTGGAATCGAAAGAGCTGCGATCGTGCTAAGACCAGTACCACCTTGTGTAACACCAACTGTACCTGTGCTCGTAAGATTTTTACTTGCATCTGTGAATACTGCTTTTGATGCGGTTAGATTAACAATGTTAAGGTTGCCGGAGGCATCGATCTTCATGCGCTCAGTTAAAGTGCCTCCATTTAAAGACGTGCTAAACCCCAAGTAAGTGTCGTCTGTACCGGCCCCACTTGATTGAACACCAAACGATATTTTAGATTTGCCAGCAACACTATTGGAAAACTCAATACCAGAACCACCATCAAGGTTGTTGAACAACTTGATAGCTGTTGGGTCCAAGCTGGTTGTGGCCGCAACATCGTTTCTTATTTCCAGCTTGCTTCCCGGCGAAGTCGTCCCAATCCCGAGGTTTCCGGAGGCATCGAGACGCATACGTTCTGCAGGCGGGCTGCCAGTGTGGAAAGTAATTGGACTGTTACCGTCCGTTATAATGTTCAGACGATTAATTGAGTACAGCAGGCCGCTAGCTGCGCCGGCGCCGCCATAGACGTAAGACGCACCCGTTACGCCAAACGAGACACGACTTGTGGCGTTAACGACAGCAACACCGTTGTCAGTTGTATTGAGCGTAGCAGCAGATGGAACACCTACAGTAACTAAGCGGTTAACTGCTGTTGTGCCAACTAGGAAATTTGTTCCATCAAACACCAGCCCACTACTACTAGCCAGCGTACCCGTACCACTAGCGTAGACAACGCCGTTAGCAGTGTATGAAGTCAACCCGGTGCCGCCGTTGGCAACAGCTACAGTCCCTTCTAATTTAGAATCATTTAATGATTTAAAGTTACCATCTACTTCATCATTAGTAAGCCCACTGCCTTTTGCTGTAGTAGAAGTAGGAACTGTAGGACTAACTGAACCACGATACGTTATATTTGCCATTTTTGCCCTTTAATAAAGATAACAGGGCAGAATCGCCCCTATTGGTTATAGGGTACGACCCTATTTCATCATGCTACAGTAACTTTCCAAGTGATTGTTAATGTATCATTAGCACCTTTATTGATAACGCTAAATACGGTACGGCATAACATTGTACCTGCACTTGATGCATTAAATATACCTGCTTCTGTAAGTGCACCAGTACCATTACCTGCAGCAAAAGTAGCTACATATTGAGAAGTATCATTCGTCACAGTAGTAGTAACGTTACTTGCAGTTACATTTGCACGTGTTCCAATCTCTGTACCTAAAGCACTATCAGCAATAACAGCAGCGACAGCTCCAGTGCCAACACCAATATGTGTCATTGCAGTAGGAGTATTTACTGTTGTCTTTTGCATTGACTGTGCAATAAACGCTTTACCGTTATTAACAACAAGGTTAGGGATTTCACGCTCGTCTTTAATATTTCCAAACTCATCTGTTAATGTAACACTGAGTCTGCCGTAAATTTTGATGATTTCAGATAACATAATTTTTCCTTAAATTGTATAAGTTTGACCAACATAATCAGATACAGTATAACTAGTATCTTGAAAATAACTTTGTTGAAATGCAGTCTTAGATTCAGATATTGTAATAGTATCTGTTACTATTCTTGCATTACCAAGTGAGATAACGACATTCTCAATAAAACTAACAGTATCTCTAATTTCTTTTGTAAATACTAGTAATACGCTGTCAGAGCTTAATAATGTATCTTGTATTGATGAACTAATAATAAGAGATACATTTTCAGTAAATGAAAAGTTATCTGTAATTGTTCTAAGATAGGAAGCTACTAACGCTATTGTATCTGTAATTGTGTTAGTATCGGTTAAATTTTTACCAAATGTAGCATATTGATCATCGTCAATAACAGCTTCACCAAGAATATCATCTGTTGGATATACAAAATCTGATACAATTCTATTAAAACTAGTTGTGCTACTAAAAATGTCTGACAGAGTAGTATTGTCAACTAACCTACTACCAGCATTAAAGGAAATTAATTCATTAATTGAAATTGAATCATTATATTGAGAAGCTACTGCTAAGCTCAAAATTTCATTTAATGTTATACTATCAGTAATATTTCTAGCATACGCTGCTACTATTTCAACAGTATCATTAATTGCAATACTGTCTAGGCTTACAGAATTAATATTAAGTAATAAAGATTCAGTTATTGAAAAGCTATCTGAAAATGTTCTAAGAAAACCTGTAGAAAATGAAATGTTATCTACAAAAGAAATTGAATCATTGTATTGAGAGTTAACTCCAATACTAATATTTTCAATTAGTGTGGCGGTATCGGTAAAGCTTCTATTGTATTCTGCAACTATTCCAATAGTATCATTAATTACAATACTGTCTGAGCTTGCAGAATTAATATTAAAAGATAAGCTTTCACCTATTGAAAAGCTATCTGAAAATGTTCTAAACAGTCCAACAGAAAATAAAATGTTATCTACAAAAGAAATTGAATCATTATATTGAGAGTTAACTCCAATACTAATATTTTCAATTAATGTAGTATTATCGGTAAATAATCTGTCAAATGCAGAAAGTAACACAATTGTATCTGTAATTGTGTTAGTATCGATTAAATTTTTACCAAATGTAGCATATTGATCATCGTCAATAACAGCTTCACCAAGAATATCATCTGTTGGATATACAAAATCTGATATTACTTTAGTTGATTGAAATTCTAAAAGCTCAGTAGTGCTAAAACTCTCTGTAAGAGTTCTGTTTATTGCGAGCGCTGTTGAGATGCTATCTGTAATTGTACTTGTATCAACAAGAAATTTACCAAATGTAACATACTGATCATCATCGATATTTGCTACACCTAAAACATCATCGGTAGCACTTATCGAATCTAGAACAGTGCGATTAAAGTCAACAACTGTACTAAATATATCAGATAGCACTGTAGTATCTGACAGTTGTTTACCAAATTGTTTCAATGCACTATCAACTATTGAAATAGAATCTTCAAAAAGTCTTCCAGTTGAAAGGAGAAGATTAATAGTATCAGTTATCTCAATAAAGTCAGGTGTAAAATTAAATAAACCAGGACTTGGTATATTTCCTTCACCAAGACCAGACAAAGACACTAAAGTTTCAATATCAGCAACTAATGCTGATAAGTCAGGTGATGCTACTATCCCCTGAGTGTCTGGAGAAGAAGGTGTAGTCGCTGTTACTTCAGGTTCTGTTTGATTTACATTAGCATTAGAGCCTGATAAATCAACTTGAAGCTCTGGCGTAGTGATCGTTACGGTTTTATCGCCGTTTACAACAACTACATTAGGTTCATTTGCTTGTACAGCAATATTAGTAGTAGTTGTCATAAACGCCTTTATGGAACTATGTCAGTAGGACTGAATAGAATTTGTACAAGACCTCTAACAGGTTTCCATGTTCTTCTGAAAATACTATCGACAGGTTCAGTTACACGCAATTCAAAGAATCCATAAACAGAAGCACCGACTGTTGGTGACACTGTCCAAGTTGATCCTAATGTGCTAGGATATTGTATATAAAGCTTACTTAATGACGTAACTGACCAAACAGGATCGGAGCTAGGAGGAGTAGAATTAATTCTACCTGCACCAGTAAGTAATTTGTAATATATGCCGTTATACAATACAACTTCCTCTTTATTGTATGCTTGAGCAGCATCCCAATTTCCTCTCTTTGTAGGTATTCTTACAACTAATATTGTCTGAACACCTGAGGGTTGTATTGTAGTAGGAATTGAACCCTCTGATGTATTTAAAGCTTCTACAACAACAGCTTCATATGTATAACCTGCAGTTACATCTGTGAGGAAGTTCATTGTAATAGGGAACTCTAATTGTTCTCCTTTTACAAATGACCATAAGACTGAACCACCATCTGTTATAAGATCATCTGCAATTTCAGTAATTGGCGATCTTGCCATAGTACTTCCTTTAAGTTAAGAGGTACTACCTCCTTTTGATTGTTCTTGTATAAAAATTTTCGTAAAAAACCCCACAACTTTTTGGCTGTGGGGAATTTTCTACTAGAGATGATCAATTAGTGTTTTGTATGCTTAAAGGTAATCAATTTAAAAAGTAAATCCTCGAGAAGTTCTTTTAGTACCTTGATGTAGCGGAAACAGATACTCAATACCATAACGTACACCGTCAGAGAAGTGCTCTGCACCTTCTGATTTGTCAATAACAGCGTAGTCTGGATTGTTGTCTACCCATTTAGTTCTTTCAAGAGACGTAATAAGCCCATTACAACGAGGATGTACATATAAGTCGATATCACCAGCTGCTGTTAACAATTTCTTATTGACAGCTGCTACTGAATCCACAATAGGAGGAGCTTTAGGGTGAGCTAAACATTTTATTTTATAAGATTCCAATATACTAAAGTCAGTACGACCTACAGGCGCAGAAGTCTTCCGCGACCGTCCAGATGGATCAGGATACGCATATATAGTATGTCCTCTGTATTTTTCACTAATAGTCTTAGCTAAAGTCTCAGTATCAGGATGACCTTTTAATTCATCGATAAAGTGGATTTGTTTACCACGAATAGCAAATATTGAAGAACATTGTAAGCCTACGTTAAAGTCAATATTAATATGGACGTCTTCGCCCTTCTCACCATGTTCTGGAGGATTGAAATATGGTAAGTCATCTCTGACATGCTTTTTCCTGTCGAAGCAGTAAAAAACGCTATTGCCAGATTCTGTAAATGAAGCTAAATACTCAGATGCAAACTCAATAGGATCTAGATTGTGTTTAATTCGTTCTATTTCATTGGCATCTAGAAATGGAGAAGTCTTATAGTCAAACTGATATGATTTCCAGTTCTTGTCTAAGCCTTCATATGTATACAACTCATGAAAGTAATTATAACCTTTAGGTGTACCTATGATTAAGGCTCTACCTGGGGCTCTTGCTCCGTAAGTTTGTGCACGTTGATTGGACCAACGAGTAATAATGGTAGGTTGGATAACGCCTTGCCAGGCTTCTTTAGGACTAATGCCTTTTCTACAGGAAGAGACTTCATCCCACACAACAAAATAGGCACCTTTGCCTCGCATCCTCTCAACTGCTTCATAAGACAATAGCCTTAACTCTACATTGTTCGGGAAGACAAACCTACCTAAGTCACGTGATGATTTAATAGCATAGCGTTCCATACCTAAATCATAATTAATTAATGGAAAGTAAATATCAGTTACTTGATCATAAGTTGGTGCTATAATATAAACTGTTTTGTTTGGTACATTACTGCCTAATTCTAATAGCTCAAATACTGCAGTTGTTCCAGCAACACTGGCCATAAAGGACTTGCCCCAGCCACGTGAACAGCATACTACAGAGAATCGGCATGTTTGATTTACAAATAGATCTTCAAAAACTTCTGATTGACCTTCATGTAGATTTATTGACATCTACTTTTACCTTTACTTCAGTAATGTTATTGAATATCTCTATCTTAAATCCTTTTATTTCAGTGTTTGCAAGATGCCCATATTTTTGCAATAAATATTGAAATAATTGAGCATCGTTCGTTTTAGTACACAAACGAAAGTTGTTCATTTTTACCTATACGATTTGGATAGTAAGAGCATTCTACAACTAATGGTGAATTAAGCTTAAATGTTACACGAAACTCTATAACGTTATCTGGTAATGATAATTTGTCTTTTAAGTAATCAAAAATCTCTATAGCTTCAAAATGATTGCTATGAATTGGAGACCTAATCAAAGTCTTTTTCATCCTCAATCACTCCATCAGGTTGCTCTTCATTAATGACATATGTACTGCCTTTTTTAGTTAAATTAATAACTAATGGCATTGGTATTTTCTTTTCATCTTCAACAACTTCAGGTACTCTACCATAACCATACCGAAGTAACTTTTCACCAATTGATATTTGTTTATCAAACAAAGCATAATGAGCTTCTACACGATAAGCTCTAGGCTTTCCTGCTGCGTTTAATTCTACAAGAGCACCAGATCTTAATTTCTTCTGGTAAGCAATTTCTTCATCTAATTCATTGTACTTTTGAACTAGTCTTGCAATAGGGTCATAATTTAAATTCTTCAATCGAGCTACACTTCTATTTCCACCACTAAAATAGCTTGGTATTCCAGCTCTACGGCCGCCACTTTTTAATGGCTGTTCTATTTTGTCCTGTTGTATTTGTACAGGAAATTTTGTAGAAGGCATTAAAATCCTTTAGTAATAATACACATGTGGTTTTCTACCAACACTAGGCGTATCTAGTTTATCTAAGTCTTCAATTTTAGCTTTTGATACTTCATGTTCCCAAAGATGTGCTTTTCTTCTTTGAGGCTTAGTCATAAACAAACTAACCCACCAACCAGGAGTAGCTGACCACCATTTCCATGTAATATCTACTTTCTTTTTCTTTTTTGTAACAGAGTCAGAATGTAAAATTTTATTTGGAAGATCTTTTTGTGTTCTAGCCATAACAATCTCCTTATTATCGGTATTTTGCAACCTTCTTTACTACACTATCAGGTTGTGCTGTAAATTGTTTACCTTTAGCATTTCCAACTGATTTAGCACGATTAGTAGCAGCTTTTTCAGAGCTTGATAATGAATCCCAAGCAGCGTCTGGTAAATATCTTTTCTTACCTTTAGAAGGTTTACCATCACTTGTTCGCCATTCTTGTTCAGTCCAGGCTTTTAAAGACGCTTGAGGATCTTTCATAAACCCTACTTACTTAGTTTTTTAGGTTTTGTTTTAGGTGCGTGCATTAATGGTTTGCTATCAGCATCATGTTTAGCACCTGTCATAACTTCTTTACCATTTTTATGTGTAGGTCCACTATAAGGTGTACCATCTGCTAAATAATGTTTAGCTGTCTTGCTCATACTTGTAACCTTTACTATAACAAATAGTTAAATTAAATTGGGTTATCTAAACTTACAACTAAATCATGTATATTTCTAAGATCTTCTTTTATACGAGATTCTTCATCTATCTTTTCAAAGTCTGTGCATTCAGTTGCATGAATACAATACCACACTACATCTGTTAAAGCTTTTATACCATGATGTTTTTCTGCCTTGATATTAAGACAAGCAGGCCCATGAATAGTTGACCTAACACCATCAACCATTAGCTCTATTGAACCACTTGCTAAGACAGATAAATGATCGTATTTGTGTTTATGTTGTACTACAATACCCCCGATAGGGATACGTATTTCTTTTGCATAAACTCCAACACTAAAATGATGACTAACCATTAACTAGCCTTTTATGCTTAAGTGTCTTATTCACGATTCATCTTTAGCTTTATATCCTCCACCCTTAGCTTTATATTCACGAGCTAACAATTGAGCTTTTCTGGCAGACCACTCATTAGCATCACCACCAGATGTACCCGCCTTTATTTTTTGAAATAATTCTTTTCGCATTTCAGGCTTAGTGTACACGTTTGCCTTATTTACAGTAGATTTAGTTCTCATTCCAAACTTCCTCTATTCCCTTAAAAATCAAGGACTTACGTAAACCACGTACCCTACCTACTCACTTCCCCGTTCATGCCGCTATGATATATTTAAAGATATTTTTAAAGATATCATTTAGTTAATTATTTATTATTTATTAATTAAATAAACTATAACTAACTAACATACTCTTAAGGATATTAATTCTAGGGAGAACGTCCTTTGGGTTAATTTAACGGGTTGGTCTAAGACATTTTGTTCATATTTATGTATGTATTACTTCTTTAATAAGTCTTGAATTTAAATTTGAAATAGCACCTAAGACTTCAAATATATTACCACCATCTTCTATAACCCAGCTTGATTCTATAGTGCCATTGCCTGATGCAATATATGCTATTGATTTTATATGGCCTTCTTTGGATTTTGTTAATAACTGTTCTAATAAACTTACTAATTCTTCATTTACTTCAGAATAATTCCTTAATCCTGAAATGCTTATAATTTTGTCTGACATATAACTCCTTAATAAAAAAAAAAAAAAAAAAAAAGGGGG
>Ga0208975_1000033_pt1 | contig 78376 bp, 68 predicted proteins | sample GreLakmeER78MSRF_FD_187700 | JGI IMG/M metagenome (GOLD analysis project Ga0208975, IMG submission 187700) | Freshwater lentic microbial communities from great Laurentian Lakes, MI, USA - Great Lakes metaG ER78MSRF (SPAdes) | ecosystem: Environmental > Aquatic > Freshwater > Lake | place: Great...
CCAATGAATTTTCCATCTGCCCCAAACATACTCATGCAATATGCTTTTTGAGCTGCATCACAGCCACTCTCGTCACACATCTTTGCACACTCGGCTTTAGTCATAGTAGCGCATTTTTCCATTTTGCATTCGCTTGGCATTTTTTCAGTATGGCAACAGGACGCATCCATTTGTGTAGAACACTTTGATTTCATAGAATCACATCCAGCACCTGCTGCATCATTCATGGCGATGTATGGAGCAATTACCAATGAAACGATAGACATTAATTTTATCAAGATGTTCATTGATGGGCCTGAAGTATCTTTAAATGGATCACCGACAGTGTCACCAGTTACTGATGCTTTATGTGGTTCTGATTTTTTGTAGAACATTTCTCCATTGATCATTACACCTTTTTCAAATGACTTTTTTGCATTATCCCAAGCACCACCAGCATTGGATTGAAAAATTCCCATTAATACACCTGATACGGTAACGCCTGCTAATAATCCACCCAACACTTCTGGTCCGAATGTAAATCCAACAATAACAGGTGTAATTAATGCAATTGCTCCAGGCATTATCATTTCACGTATTGACGCTTTGGTTGAAATAGCAACACATTTTTCATATTCCGGTTTTGCCTTATATTCCATAATACCTGGAATTTCACGGAACTGGCGGCGAACTTCTTGCACCATATCCATTGCCGCTTTGCCAACTGCCTGAATACACAAGGCAGAAAAAATAAATGGAATCATTGCACCTACAAATAATCCTGCTAAAACGGGTGCTTTATAAATATCAATAGCGTTAATATTTGCAATGCCAACAAAAGCGGCAAACAAAGCCAAAGAAGTTAATGCAGCTGATGCTATTGCAAATCCTTTTCCAGTTGCAGCAGTAGTATTACCCACAGCATCTAAATTATCAGTACGCTCACGGACTTCTGGAGGTAACTGACTCATTTCGGCAATACCACCTGCATTATCTGCAATTGGTCCGAATGCATCAATTGCCAACTGCATTGCAGTTGTTGCCATCATACCTGCAGCAGCAATTGCGACACCATACAATCCAGCGAAATAAAAGGATGCTATGATTCCCGCAGCTAAAGTTAAAATTGGAATAACTGTTGATTTCATTCCAACAGCTAATCCAGAAATAATATTAGTTGCGTGACCAGTTGATGATTGTTGGATAATTGCGTTAACAGGAGGTTTTCCCATTGCCGTGTAATATTCTGTTACAATACTCATGATTGCTCCTACAATAGTTCCCACAACGATGGCCATGAACACGCCTAATTTTGTAAAGGTGACGGATCGTAATGTAATGTCACCTTCTGGAAACATCCACATGACAATAAAGTAGGATGCAATAACTGTAATGAGCATTGATGCCCAATTACCGAGGTTCAATGCATTTTGAACGTTTGATTTTTCATCTTTTATTCGAACAAACCATGTTCCAATAATTGAAAACACAATTCCTAAACCGCAAATTACCATTGGCAATAATATTGGAGACATGCCTCCAAAATTATCTTTCACTAAAATCTCTTGCCCAAGAACCATTGTTGCTAAAATAGTTGCAACATAAGAACCGAATAAATCGGCACCCATACCAGCAACATCACCAACATTATCGCCAACATTATCAGCAATTGTTGCAGGATTACGAACATCGTCTTCAGGAATACCAGCTTCTACTTTACCAACTAAATCAGCGCCAACATCAGCAGCTTTGGTGTAAATGCCACCACCAACACGAGCAAACAATGCAATTGATTCTGCACCTAATGAAAATCCAGTTAAAACTTCGATAGCGGTTTTCATTTCGTTGCTATCAACTTCAACAACATTAAATATTTTTAGAAACACAATGAATAATCCACCTAATCCTAAAACAGCTAATCCTGCAACACCTAAACCCATAACTGTTCCACCTGTAAATGAAACTTTCAGTGCTTGCTTTAAACTTGTCTTTGCAGCTTGAGTTGTACGAACATTCGCTTTTGTAGCTACTTTCATACCAATATATCCTGCGGTTGCTGAGAATACAGCTCCTATAATAAACGCAATTGAAATAATCCAACTTCCATGAATTTCTTTACCATTAATTTCATGTATAGTTCCTGAATATGCTAATAAAGCTGCAGCAAAAACTACGAAAATGCTAAGAACTTTCCATTCTGCTTTTAAAAACGCCATTGCACCATCAGCAATATATCCGGCTAACTCCTGCATGTTTTTATCACCGGCATCCTGCTTTTTTACCCAAGCAGATTTTATTGCCATTACTATCAGTCCTAGAATTCCTAATGCGGGAGCTAAATAAATTACGTACTCGTTCATGTTTTTTTTAATGTTGTATTCTTAATATCAGGTACTTATACAGTACCTTATTTCTTAATGGGTTGCAAACTTACGAAGAAATAATTGGAATTGAAAGCGAAAATCAAGACCATTTTTGTCTCTTAAAGCCCTCATTTTTAATATGCTTTTGATTTTAATTTTGAAGAACGAGCTCAATGGAATTTGTAATTATTGTTTTCCACAGCCAATTGCAATAAAATTTATCAAACGATATACATTAACTCTTTGATCTCTCTGATTAACTTTTCTGCATTCGGTAGCGCTGCTTCAATAAGTGAGGGTGCATAAGCAAGTGGCACATCAGCATTTACTACACGACGAACGGGAGCATCCAAATAATCAAATGCATTTTTTTGAACGTGGTAGGCAATATCAGTAGAAATGCTTGCCAATGGCCAGGCCTCTTCCAATACAACTAAACGGTTCGTCTTTTTTACGGACCTGATGATTGCGGGATAATCAATCGGACGAACGGATCGTAAATCAATAATTTCACAGGAAATACCTTCTTTGGCTAATTCATCAGCGGCTTTGTAAGCTTCCTTGATAATTTTTCCGAAGGAAACAACAGTAACGTCTTTACCGACTCTCTTCACATCTGCTACTCCAATTGGAATTAAATATTCGCTTTCTGGAACTTCTCCTTTATCGCCATACATCACTTCTGATTCCATAAAAATTACTGGGTCATTATCGCGAATAGCAGTTTTTAATAGCCCTTTTGCGTCAGCTGGATTTGAAGGAACGACAACTTTTAATCCAGGACAGTTTGCATACCAATTTTCAAATGCTTGTGAATGTTGTGCTCCTAATTGTCCAGCACTTCCTGTTGGTCCACGGAATACAATAGGAATATTAAATTGACCCCCCGACATTTCAAGCATTTTCGCTGCTGAATTTATAATTTGGTCGATAGCTACAAGTGAAAAATTAAATGTCATGAATTCCACCACAGGACGTAAACCATTCATAGCAGCACCAACAGAGATGCCTGTAAATCCAAGTTCAGCAATAGGTGTATCAATGATACGCTTTGGTCCAAATTCAGCTAGCATTCCTTGGCTCACTTTATATGCGCCATTATATTCTGCTACTTCTTCTCCTATTAGAAAAACTTTTTCGTCTCGACGCATCTCTTCATTAAGTGCTTCACGTAAAGCTTCGCGGAATTGTATTGTTCTCATAGTAGTAGATTTTTCCCATGGTTTTAGGAATGGGCAAAGGTAATAAAATGTAGAAGATTGAGGATGACCTTAACCTGCTAAACGAGGTTGTATCTAATTTATTTATAACAATCCAATTTTATATTCTAAAATAAAATCGGTAAATTTTAGTAATTTTGCAATCCTTTAAAAGAAAAAAACATGAGCAAAATAAAAGTTGCAAATCCTGTAGTTGAATTGGACGGTGATGAAATGACCAGAGTTATTTGGAAATTCATTAAAGAAAAGCTAATACTTCCATATCTTGAAATTGATATTAAATATTATGATCTCGGAATGGAAAATCGTGATGCCACGAATGATCAAGTGACAATCGATTCTGCAGAGGCCATAAAAAAATATTCTGTTGGAATTAAATGTGCAACAATTACTCCTGATGAAGCGCGTGTAAAGGAATTTGGATTGAAGCAAATGTGGAAATCCCCAAATGGTACAATCAGAAATATTTTAGATGGTACTGTCTTCCGTGAACCTATTGTTTGTAAAAATGTCCCTCGTTTAGTGCCAAATTGGACTGCACCTATTATTGTTGGACGTCATGCATTTGGCGATCAATATCGTGCCACAGATGCCGTAATTAAAGGTAAAGGTAAATTGACGATGACTTTTGTGCCTGAAGGTGGTGGAGAGGCAACAAGTTGGGAAATTTATAATTACAAAGGTGACGGTGTTGCTTTGGCTATGTACAATACAGATGAATCCATACGTGGCTTTGCACATGCTTGTTTTAATGTGGCATTGAATAAAAAATGGCCTTTGTATTTATCTACCAAAAACACAATTCTTAAAAAGTACGACGGACGTTTCAAAGATATTTTCGAGGAAATTTATCAAGCTGATTACGCTGTGAAATTTAAGGATGCAGGAATTGTGTACGAACACCGATTGATTGACGACATGGTTGCTTCTGCTTTAAAGTGGCACGGAGAATTTGTTTGGGCATGTAAAAATTATGACGGCGATGTACAATCAGATAGTGTTGCGCAAGGGTTTGGCTCATTGGGAATGATGACTTCTGTATTGGTAACTCCAGATGGCAAAATAATGGAGGCTGAAGCTGCTCATGGTACAGTTACTCGTCACTATCGTGACCATCAAGCAGGAAAGCCAACATCTACAAATCCTGTTGCCAGTATTTTCGCTTGGACTCGTGGCTTGGAATTCAGAGGCAAATTGGATAACAATGCTGAATTGATTCGTTTTTCAAAAGCACTCGAAGAGGTTTGCGTTGAAACCATTGAAAGTGGAAAAATGACTAAAGATTTAGCAGTTTGTATTCATGGAAATAAAGTTACATTAGGAGAACATTATTTGAATACAGAGGATTTCTTGAATTCATTGGATGTTAATTTGAAGAAAAAATTAGGAATGTAAGTGCACAGTTTTTTATAGAATTATTTTTTTTTGTTCTAATATGAATTGTTATCTCTACAAAATCCCTTCCGCAAAAGAAACCCTTCACCTGCTTTCTCCATTAGGCAAAGAGGAACTTGCAAAATTAACTTCGAAATCAGAGTTATTTCTTGGTCGATTGATTGATCCTGATAAAGAAATTGGGCCTGATAATATTTCCTATAATGCCGACTTTTTAGTGGTGTTGCATCAAGTTGTGCGTGGGTTGATGGTAAACGACGAGGCTGTTCTTAAACAAGCGGCTTCACAACAAAATGGATTTGTATTTATAGTAGATCGGCGTTCACCTGAAGGCGAAGAGGTAGAGAAAGAAGATGTGATCGGAATTTTTCTTGTGAATGAGTTTAAAACTGATATTTCGAAGTACAGGCCAAACCCAGACTATAAGTTAATTTCGAAAAGAGGTGTTGGACAATTTCCTGATGAAGTAGAAATAGAATTGATGACTGTATTGATGGAACTTTGAAAAAATTAATAATTAATAATTGCACTCCCCATTATTTTTACACTCGAGAAACATAATTATTAATCTGCACATTATTAATTTGTCCCAAGGAATTCTTTCGCCTTTGCCAACGCTTTTTCAATTCCGGCTACATTCGTACCACCAGAGGTTGCATAGAAAGGTTGGCCGCCTCCGCCTCCTTGAATTTCTTTCGATAATTCCTTGATAATTTTAGCGGCATCAAGGTTTTTATCTTTTACGATATTTTTTGAAATCATAACAGTCAAGGTTGCTTTCTTATTCACTTCCGCGCCAAGAACAAGAAACAGGTTTTCTGTCTTTTCATCAATAGCAAAAGCAAGATCTTTTATAGCATCTGCCGAATCTAAATCTACTTTAGCAGTAATAAAGTTAAGCCCATTGATTGTTTCAATCTGTCCAATCAAATTATTCTTAATAACTTTTACTTTTTCTCTAAAAAAAGAATCGACTTGTTTCTCCAATATCGATTTTTCATCAATTAATTGCTGAATGCTTTTTAAAATATCTTTTGGGCTCTTTAGTAATTGGTTAAGTTCATCAATCACATGCAGTTTGTCATTGATGAATTCTTGTGCCTTAGTTGCAGTTATTGCTTCTATTCGTCTTATTCCTGCAGCAACAGCACCTTCGCTTGTAATTTTAAACAAACCGATTTTTCCTGTTGCTGAAACATGGCAGCCACCGCACAACTCAATAGAATGGTTTTTGTCAAATGTCACAACACGAACAACATCACCATATTTTTCACCGAATAAAGCCATCGCACCTAATTTCCGTGCATCTTCAATTTTCATTTCTTGAATATCGGCTTCAATATTTTCACGGATTTTCTCATTCACTATTTTTTCAATCTTCGCTAATTCGGCATCTGTAATTTTTGAGTAATGTGAAAAGTCAAAACGTAAATGTTCTTCATTCACAAAAGATCCTTTTTGTTCAACATGAGTTCCTAGCACCTGTCGCAATGCTGCATGCAATAAGTGTGTGCCACTGTGGTTATTTTCAGTTCCTTTTCGAGTAGGAATATCTAAGCGTGCTTTAAAGGAACGTGTAATATCTTCTGGTAAGCGATCAGTCATGTGAAGGGTCACGCCATTTTCCTTTTTGGTGTCTGTGATTTTCAATTTCTCATTGGCAGATTCCAGCACACCTACGTCACCAACTTGTCCACCACTTTCTGCATAAAATGGGGTTATGTCAAGTACCAACTGGTAAGATACTTTTCCTTTTGCTTTTATTTTTCGGTAACGAATTATTTTTGAATCACATTCTGTTTCATGATAGCCGATAAATTTTGTTGTTCCACCTTTAATCAACTCAACCCAATCGTCTGTATCAATTGCAGTGGCAGCGCGCGAACGATTTTTTTGTTTTTCTAATTCAACATTAAATCCGTCTTCGTCAATAGTAAGTTCATATCCTTTAGCAATCAGTGCAGTTAAGTCGAGCGGAAATCCAAAAGTATCGTACAATTCAAAGACAACTTTTCCATCAATAACTTTTACATCTTTTTGTTTTGTTAGTATTTCTATACAAACGGCATCAATTTTTTTCAAACCGGAATCGAGCGTTCTGTAAAAAGAAATTTCTTCTTCTTGTATTACTTTTTCTATCAATGATTTTTGGGATATCAATTCCGGAAATGTTTCACCCATTTGATTACTGAGCACTGCCACTAACTCAAACATAAATGGTTCACGTAAACCGAGTGATTGGTAGCCATATCTAATTGCACGGCGTAGAATTCGTCTAATTACATATCCTGCTCCAGTGTTCGATGGCAATTGTCCGTCGGCAATAGAAAAAGAAATTGCACGAATGTGATCAGAGATAACACGCATTGCAATGTTAATTACTTCTTCACTTCTTCCTGCCTTGCCTTCGTAATAACGAAGTCCAGAAATATTTTCAATTTTACGGATGAGCGGAAGAAAAATATCAGTTTCGTAATTTGATTGTTTATTTTGTAGCACACGCACTAATCGTTCAAAGCCCATTCCTGTGTCTACATGTTGAGCAGGAAGTTTTTCAAGTGTACCATCAGCTTTTCGATTAAATTCCATGAACACATTATTCCATATTTCGATAACTTGCGGATGGTCGTTATTTACTAAAGTGGCACCACTTATTGCTTTTCGTTCTTCAGCCGTGCGACAATCAACATGGATTTCAGAGCAAGGGCCGCAAGGACCAGTTTCTCCCATTTCCCAAAAATTATCTTTTTTATTGCCACGAAGAATTCGATCTTCAGGAATGTATTTTTTCCAACAATCGTATGCTTCTTGATCAAATGCTAAACCTTCTTTTGTATAACCTTCAAAAACGGTTACGTACAATTGATCTTTTGGTAATTCGTAAATTTCTGTTAGTAATTCCCAACTCCAATCGATTGCATCTTTTTTGAAATAGTCTCCAAAACTCCAGTTTCCCAGCATTTCAAACATTGTATGGTGATAGGTATCAACACCTACTTCTTCTAAGTCATTATGTTTACCTGAAACTCTTAAACATTTTTGTGAGTCTGCTACTCGTTTCCATTTAGGTGGTGTATTTCCTAAAAACCATTCTTTAAATTGGTTCATCCCCGCATTAGTAAACATCAAGGTAGGATCATTTTTTATGACCATAGGTGCAGATGGAACGATCTCATGTCCTTTTGATTTAAAAAACTCTATAAATGTGCGACGAGCGGTTTTTGAATTCATGTTTTTGTGCTTAATTCTAATTTTTATTTAGAATTTTTATTTCTTAATTTTTGTTTCCTCAATATTGTCTATAATAATTAAGCTTTGCAAAGTTAATTGATTTTGTTAAATTTGGAATTCCTTAATTAGGTTCAAAATAAGAAGTTTTAAATGTCAAAAATAAGGTATCGCTTTAATAGAAAAACGCTTAACTATGAAAGGGCTGTTACGTCTATGCGTACCCACGTATTTCGTGTGCTTTCTTTCTTAGGAACAGCTTCTGTAATTGGCGCTTTGGCCGTTGTTATAGCTTTTAAATTCTTTGATTCACCTAAGGAAAAGCAGTTGCGTAGGGAATTGGAAAAAATGAAGCTTCAATATAATCTTGTGAATGGAAGAGTTGAAAATATGAATAAAGTAATTGAAGATTTAGAACATCGAGATGATAACATATATCGTGTAATTTTTGAAGCAGAGCCTATTCCATCTGATATTAGAAAAGCAGGTTTTGGTGGTGTGGACCGATATGCTGACTTGGAAGGGTTTGATAATTCTCAATTGATGCTAAAGCTTACGCAAAAGGTGGATCGACTAGCAAAGGAAATTTATATTCAATCTAAATCCTTTGATGAAGTAATTAAAATGGTGGAAGGGAAAAAGCAATTACTGGCTTCGATTCCTGCTATTATGCCAATTTCAAATAAGGATTTAAGCCATACACCTTCAGGATTTGGTTGGCGTATGCACCCAATTTATAAAATTTCTAAAATGCATACTGGCATGGACTTTACCGCTTCTTTGGGTACAATAATTTATGCCACAGGAGATGGAATAGTAGAAGTTGCTGATTCTGAATCGGCAGGCTATGGAAGCCACGTAGTGATTAATCATTCCTATGGTTATGAAACACTTTACGGCCACATGAGTAAAATTCTAGTTAAAAAAGGACAACACGTTCAGCGTGGAGAAAAAATCGGATTAGTTGGCAGCACAGGAACATCAACTGGCCCACATTGTCATTATGAAGTAATAAAAAATGGACAAAAAATAAATCCGGTTAACTATTATTTCCTTGATTTGTCACCTCAAGAATACGCTACAATTGTCAGCCAATCTAATCGAAATAATCAATCATTTGACTAATGCGAATATTATTTTTTTTTCTTACTACATTTTTTGTTTTAAATCTTAATGCGCAACAAGATACTATTACTATTGCAGCTGTTGGTGATATGATGTTGGGTACTAATTTTCCTGGAAAAGAATTCCTTCCACCAAATGACGGGAAATATCTTTTTCAACCTGTTCAATCTTATTTGCAATCAGCTGATCTTACATTTGGAAATTGTGAAGGGACTTTTCTTGATAGTTCGGGTACTGTAAAAAAATGTAATGACCCCAAAGTGTGTTATGCTTTTCGTCAGCCGGAACATTATGCACAATATTTAGCTGATGCAGGTTTTGATTTAGCTAGTATAGCAAATAATCATGTCGGAGATTTTGGTGATGCTGGTCGCAAAGGAACTTTACGGGCATTAAATAAAGCAGGTATATTTTGTGCTGGATTAACATCCAAACCTTATGTAATTTTTGAAAAAGCTGGAATAAAATATGGTTTTTGTGCATTTGCTCCAAACACTGGTACAGTTGATATCAATGACATTGATAGCGCAAAAGCGATTGTTGCCTTTTTAGCAAAGCGAGTAGATATCGTGATTGTTTCTTTTCATGGAGGTGCTGAAGGGTCAAGTAAAACCCATGTGACGAGGCAGCATGAATTATTTCTGGGAGAAGACCGTGGCAATGTTTGGCAATTTGCACATGAGGTAATTGATTCAGGTGCCGATTTAGTTTTCGGAAGTGGCCCACACGTTACTCGTGGAGCAGAAATTTATAAGGACAGGTACATTGCTTATAGCTGTGGTAACTTTTGTACGTATAGTCGTTTTAATTTAAGTGGTAAATGTGGATTAGCTCCAATTTTATTAGTTAAAGTGGATAGCAAAGGTAAATTTATTGGAGGAAAAATAATTGCTACAAAGCAAATGGGGGAGGGGGGACCTGTTCTTGATCCAACAAATTCTGTTATTGAGGAAATGATTTCACTTTCTAAAATTGATTTTCCAGAATCACTTTTGATTATTAGTCCTGACGGTACAATGAGAAAAAAATAATTAAATTTTATTCTATTTTTATTCGCCTTGCCATTAAAAACCGTTGACGATAATATTCCATTTTTAGGTATTCATCAATAATTACTCCCCTTCTTGTTGCATGAATCATTTTAATATTACCATCTTTATTTTCAATGACTAGAGAAACGTGTCCTACATTCACGCTTTTTGAATTTCTTCCTTTAAAAAACATCAAATCACCTGGTTTAACTTCGTCAATTTTAATTTGTTCTCCTATCTGAATTAATCCTGCAGAGGAGCAGGGGATTTCTATCCGATAGTGATGGTAGCAGTAGGATACAAAATGGGAACAATCAAAAGATTTGTTTTCGCCATTGCTCCCGTATTTATATTGATAGCCAATAAAGTTTTTTGAATATGAAATGACACTGTCAACAACCAATGATCGGTGAATGGAATCGTTTTTAATTTTATTGCTAGTATTTACTTTGCTAATTTTTGTTGTATCAGGATAAATTGCTGCAATTAATTTTTCAGAAACATAGGTGTTTCCGAAACTTATAAAAGAATATAAAAGGGCAACACATAAAATTCCACAGTACTTCATTTTATCTAAGGTAGTTCAAATAATTTAATTTTTTCTGTTTCTTCGATTATACTCAATTGTATTTTGACTAAAATTTTTATTTGTGGCTATTTTATTCTAAATTCGGGAATCATTTGCTAAACTACTGCAATGCCATACAAGGAAACCGAAAGCATTAAACTGTACTACTCAATTGGAGAAGTAGCGAAAATTTTCGATGTCAACGCATCGCTGCTACGATTTTGGGAAAAAGAATTCGATATCATTCGTCCTAAGAAAAACAAAAAGGGTGACCGATTGTTTACACAAGAAGATATTTCTAATTTCAGAACTATTTTTCATTTAGTTAAAGAACGTGGCTATACGCTTCAGGGTGCAAAAGAAAAATTGAAGGGTGCTAAAAAAGATATGACTACGAATGATGTTGATATGGTTAAATCACTTGAAAAAGTAAAAACATTTTTGTTGGAATTGAAAGAACAATTATAAAATTAGCTTTCCAAATTCAATAATTATTGTTCTAATTATTCTTTGTAAAGAATAAAATGTTTGACCAGCTCAAAAGTTCCCCCAACCTTATCCACATCGAGTTTTACGGATTCTTTTATTGATTTATAGCCGGGATTATCAATTTTTACTTCGTAAGACTTATCTCCTTCCAATTGAATTTGATAAATTCCATTATCGTTGGAGTTAACTTTTCCAACTTGATTTCCGTTGGCATCAAAAATGACTAATTCCGTTGCGACTGCTATTCCGTCTCCATTAAAAATTGATCCAGTTAGAATCGAAATATAAGGACCAACATGTGGTTTCGGTAATGCTGCTGACATATCCATAATCCAAATATCTCGCTCACCTAAACCATTTTCACGGTCGCTGTCAACGTATGCTGTTTTCCCATCTGAAGAAGGAATAAACATTCTTTCATTCTTAATAGTATTTATCGGAAATCCTAAATTTACTGGTTTACTCCAAACATCATTCACCATTCTCGTCATGAAAATGTCATAGCCACCCATACTGTTATGACCGTTAGAACAGAAATAAAGAGTTTTACCATCTGCAGCAGGGAAAATACCACCTTCATCGTATTCTGTATTTACAATAGGACCAAGATTTGTTGGTTCATCCCAAGTAGACTTGTCTTTTTTCTTTGCCATCCATATATCACAACGCCCATATCCTTTCTGTCCCTTCCAAAGTAAATCTTGTCCTCGTTCACTCATGAAATACAAAATATTTCCATCAGGAGAAAGCACTGCACCATCTTCAAAATAAGTGGTATTTATTCCGGCGCCAATATTTTTTGGAGTACCCCATTTGCCAGAAGAAGATATTTTCGAAACATAAATGTCGCCACCACGCGCATCCTCTAAATTGTTTATATACAAAAATAGTTGTTTTCCGTCTGGTGAAATGCTGCAAGCTGCATCATGACCCTGTGAATTTGCAGCTCCTCTTGCTAAGTAAGCTTCCCCCCAATTATTCTTTGTCGAATCCCATTCCGATGTGTAAATGTCTTCAAAATTTCCACCATCACCCTCCGTATCTTGATTTGCATTTTTCCCCTCTTCGCGGCGGGAAGTGAAAACGATTGTTTTCATATCAGCAGTTAAAGTTGGACGTTTGTCGTCTAAGTTGGAATTAATTGTAGCCCCTGCGTTTGTTATTTTTATTGGCTTCGGATTTGCCATTAATGATTTAGCAGTTTGACATTGAGAAAAATAATAATCAATTTCTTTTAGTTTAGAAACATTTGTCGCATTATTTTTTTTGGCTGCCGCAAATTCTATTAAAGCATCGTCTAGTTTTCCATTAAGTTGGTAGCATCGCCCCAATAATAAACGCAAGTCTCCAGTTGCTTTATCATTAATTTCTTTTGAACTTTCAAATTGAATTTTGGCTTTGTCAAATTCTTTCATATTATAATAACAATTTCCAATATGAAAAATAATGACAGCATCTTTAGGTCTATTGGCAAGAACTTCTTTGTACAGATTGATGGCCTTTACATAGTCTCCTGAGTTTACTGCTTGAGTTGCATTAAATAGTTTTAGTTCATCCGCACTTTTATCAATAATATTTTGAGCCTGTAGTTTATTGGTATTTACGAATAGTAGAAGCCCAAAAACAGTTGCGATGAGGAAAGAGAATTTTAGTTTCATATGTGAATATTGAAATTTAACAAATATAATCAATGAGATTCAAATTTGGGCTTTGTTGTGTAATTTTTCATTTTTCCGAGAAATAAAGTAATCGCTTTCGTACCTCGTTCGTCCAGTCTTAGTTTGAGAGAGTTAAGTAGGTAGTTTTCAATATTAAATGGAAAATAAGTTGGAGCTTCTCTAACAGCAGTTTCTCCAATATTATTTATACCGTATTCCATTGCTTTTGCAAAGTCATTCAAAAATTCATCCGATAAAGGTTTATTACTGACCCAACAGGCAAATACAAATGGTAAACCCGTGAGTTTCTTCCATTCTTCTGCAAGATCAAATTCGAACGGAAATGCTCCTACTCTTTTTGGTAGGCAAGCATTTAAAGTAAACGTGCGGTCACCTATGATAACTGCGGCGGTATCTCCCGAAATTTGCTTTTCATATCCCTCATTCGTTTCTACCCATTCAGGCGAAATATGCCATAACTCATTGGCAAGAATTTTTACAAGTATGATCGAAGTGCGTGACTGGTAATCCAATAATATTGTCTTTATTTCATTTAGCGGTACTTGAGAATAAAGTTTTACAGATTCTACACAGCCATCTGCTGCAATGCAATAGCCAGGCAGGATTTGTGCATCTTTTACAAGTGGAATAACGGCTATTGGAATTAAGCCAAGGTCAACTTCATTTTCAATTAATTTCCTTGCACATTCTGATGGAATATCAATGTCAACACAAATGTCTTTTATTGGAGAAGCTAACAATCCACGCAGGAAGGGCTTAGTATTTAAATAGGAAACGGCCGAAATTTTTATCACTTTGAAAATTACGAATGTTTATTTGCATGTACCTTATCAATTGGATTTGTAATGCGACATTTGCCAATGATAATTATTAATCACATTTTGATTTTGTAAAGATAATTTTGTTTTTTCATTTTTAATCAATTAAAGTTTGTTTCCTTTATTTGTTAAATTATTAAAATCGTATCTTGTAACTTTATTAGCTTTTACATTTATAAGTTTTTATGATTGAGGCAATTAATAAATTTGATCACCAATTGTTTCTTCTTATTCATCAATGGAGAAATTTGTTTCTTGACGAGAGCATGCCTTTTATTACAAGTAAATGGATTTGGATTCCACTCTACGCTATTTTAATATATTTAATTTGGAAGCGATTTAGTAAACAAACCATAACTATTATTATCACAATCTGTGTTTTAATTTTACTTACAGACCAAACTTCAAATTTGATAAAAAATGAAGTAGCTCGTTTACGACCTTGTCATGATCCTAACCTACAACAACTAATTACTGCTCCTGCTGGTTGTGGCGGTTCCTATGGTTTTGTATCTGCCCATGCTGCCAATTCCTTTGCTTTAGCTATGTTTTTATTTTTATTGACCTCTGCTCAAAAAGGATTTTCCAATGTTAAGAAAAGGGGAGTGTGGGCATTGCTTTTTCCTTGGGCACTTTTAATTTGTTGGAGTAGAATTTATATGGGTGTACATTTTCCTTTTGATTTACTTGGCGGGTGTTTAGTAGGCGCTTTTTATGCCTGTATGCTTTACATGATTTATCAAAAGGTGCCTAAAGTTTTGAACTAAAAACTTGAGAAATTCTAACCCTTACTACTTCTTTTCGATAGTTCCTTTTACTTACTTTTACAAAATGTTTCAAACTTTAAGCTTAGTTTTTTTAGGAGGTGGGCTTGGTAGTCTTGCTCGTTATGGTGTCACTTTAGCAGTCAAACAATTTCCACAAATAAATTTTCCAATTGCCACATTAATTTCTAATGTTCTAAGTTGCATTATAATTGGAATGGCATTTTTAATTTTTACTGTAAAGATGCATGACCATTCGCTTAAAATGTTTCTCGTTGTCGGATTTTGTGGGGGCTTTTCTACTTTTTCAACTTTTAGTTTTGAAACCATGGAAATTTTCAGACGAGGGGAATATTTTATTGCAATTGCCAATGTGACTCTTAGCTTTTTCTTCTGCCTAGGTGTGCTATTATTTTTGGTAAAAAAATGAGATTACTATTAAAGTTAATTATTAACCTTGATCTATATTGATATTTAAATAAACAACGATTTAGCATTTTTACAATATGAAATACTTATTTGCTTTTTTAACTTCCATTTTTTTAAATTCACTAATTATCGCACAAAACAAGGAACAGCTTGCTGCTTCCGAGTTAATTCCCAATCAACCTAAGTTGGTAGTAGGAATTGTAATTGATCAAATGCGTTTTGATTATGTTTATCGCTTTATGGATAGATTTGGTGAAGATGGCTTCAAGCGATTAATTAACCAAGGATATAATTGTAGGAATGCGAATTTTAATTATACACCCACCTATACAGGGCCTGGTCACGCTTCAATTTATACGGGGACAACTCCTTCTGTTCATGGTATCATTGCTAATAAATGGTATGATAATCAAGAATTGAAATCATCGTATTGTGTTTCTGATCCCTTAGTTAAATCCGTTGGTAGCAATGTGGAGGAAGGAAAACGTTCACCAGTAAAAATGTTGACTACCACTGTTGGTGATCAATTGCGTTTAGCTACAAATAACCAATCGAAAGTTATTGGTATTGCATTAAAAGACCGTTCTGCAATTCTTCCTGCTGGCCATACCGCAAACGGTGCTTATTGGTACGATGACTCAACCGGTTATTTTATAACAAGTTCTTATTATCGATCAGATCTACCCAATTGGGTTAGTAATTTTAATGAAAGAAAAATTGCAGCTCAGTATTTAAGTCAGAATTGGAAACTTTATAAGGACTCATCAAGCTATACAGCAAGCCTTCCAGATAATAATAAATTTGAAGAAACTTTTAATGGAGAAACGTCGCCTGTTTTTCCTCACGAACTCCCTAAATTATTTTTAAATAAGAATGCTAAATATGGCTTATTGCGTAGTACTCCATTTGGAAATTCAATTTTGGAGGATTTTGCAGAAGCGACAATTATTGGTGAAAATTTAGGAAAAGGAAAAGCAAGCGATTTTCTTTGCATTAGCTTTTCATCAACCGATTATATTGGACACATGTATGGTCCGAATAGCCGTGAAATTGAGGATACTTATCTACGCTTAGATCAGGAGCTGGCCGATTTTTTTCATTTTTTAGATAATTGGGTTGGTAAAAATAATGTTGTTGTTTTTCTTACTGCAGACCATGGCGTAGTTGAAACTCCTGCATTTCTGATGAATCAAAAAATACCTGCAGGGTATTTTGACGAGGCAAAGTGTGCTAAAATAGTTAAGGAAAAATTGTTGTCAAAATATGGTGACACATTGCTCTTATCCTATTCAAATGACCAGCTTTTTCTTGATCGTAAAAAAATGAGTGTAAAAGGATTGAATAGAGTTGAGGTGGAAAAATTTGTTGCTGAGCTTATGATGGGTTTTGAGGGAGTTGCTGCTTGCATGACCGCATCGGATATTTCTGCCAACCAGTACACTGAAGCGCCAAAAAATAAAATTCAGAATGGTTTTAATTTTAAACGTTCTGGTGATGTTTGTGTTTTATTACAACCTGGTTGGTTTGGCGATTGGAATCGAAAAAAGGGTACTACACATGGTTCAGCTTGGAGTTATGATACACACGTTCCATTGTATTGGTGGGGTTGGAAAGTTAAAAATGGCAGTAGTGAAGTCAATCAAAATATTATTGACATTGCACCAACACTTAGTTTGATGCTTAACATTCAGTTTCCTGATGGTTGTACTGGGCAGCCAATTCTTGGACTTCTCAAGTAAATAATACTACTAAATATATTTTTTCAATGTCTACCATTCGCTCTGAAAAACATCGACTTACTACACTTCAAAGACAAGTACTCAAATGGCTGAAGATGGGGGGTGGCGGTGTACTAGCTGCTGATCGTTTATTTGCGACCTTAGTGCGCAATCATTCAATTCCTAATGCTGATCCATCTTTGCTTGGTGATCGATTGTGTGAAGCCGTTGACAATTTGGTTAGGAAGGAATATGTTGAAGTACGTTTGGATAATGTAGCAAAGAATAAAAAAATGTTATCCTTGTATGATTTTGGACTCTTTGGTAAAAATATTCAATATAAAAATGCTGAATGGAAATGGAGTGTTGGCGAATGTCCAATGGTTGCACTGACCGATGAGGGCCTAAGCTATGTTGAATCATTATGATTTTTTGCAGAACACAAATAGTTGTTTTTAGAAAAAGCATAGCTTAATTCTAAAAAAATTATTTAAAATCGGTATCCAATTTGTACTTTCAAAACGGAATTTTTTAACATCAAATCGTTCGTGTTTGTTTGGCCCATTCTTCCGCTATATTTAAATCGAGATAAATTATATAAAAATATCATTTCGAAGCTTATAAATTTTTCCGAAATCCCTAATCTTCTTTCCATTCCTGTTCCTAACAACAAGCAATTACCAGTCTGCAAACCGAGAAAATGATGTTCATAAGCTAATGTAGTTGCACCTCCCCAAATTCCTTTACCAGTAGTTTTATTTTCAACGTTAGTGGAAGAACTGACAAATAATTTTGGTGAATATCCTCCTGTAACAAAATAGATGGTTTGAGAATTATTTTCATCAACTGCGTTACCTATTCTACAGGTTATTGGTAAGTAAAATTCCACTGTTCTTAAGGTGTGTGAATATTGGTAGGTTAAATCATAATTTTGTGAATAACCTGGTGCAAAATAATAAGTATTAAACTTGCAGGCTTGTGTCATCATTTCCAACCCTACTTGTAAATGCACATTGGAAGTTGCATAATAGTTGTATTTTACAAAAGCACTTCCGCCTGGTTTCAGCTGCGCTTTTTCACTCATGCGTGTATCCGTCTTAAAAAATGAAAATACAGTCGATGCGCCAACTGTCATTCCAAAACGTTTTAATTTATATCTTTTTACAAATGGAGGTGTGGCATGTGCCGTTATAGTCCCAAAAAGTAATACAAGAATTACAGCTAATTTATTTTTCATTTTGAGTGTATACTTTTTCTCCGTTAATATATGTGCTAAGTACTTTTATTTTAGGTATTTTATTTAGGTCGCATATCATTGGGTCTGTATCTAAAATAATAAAATCAGCAAATTTACCAGCTTCTATACTACCTTTTTCATTTTCTTCAAAATTTGCATACGCAGCCCATGCGGTCATCCCTAAAAGTGTGTTTCTTCTGCTCAAGGCATTCTCAATTTGAAATCCTTCAGCTGGAAATTGCGCTTGATCCATACGTGCTACCGCAGCGTAAAAAGTAAACATCGGATTTATGTTCTCAACTGGGAAATCTGTTCCTAATGCAAGTAAACCTGCGGATTTTAATAAATCATTGTAAGCATAAGCTGTTTTGATTCGTTCTAGTCCCAAGCGTTTAGCTGCCCAGTACATATCACTTGTGGCATGCGTTGGTTGTACAGAAGGAATAATTTTATATTTTTCAATCCATTTCAAATCATTTGGATGCACGATTTGTGCATGTTCAATCCTCCATCTCGCTTGGGTACCATTTTTTGTAATCAATGTGTCGGAGAGAATTTTTCCATAAATAGATAAAATCAATCGGTTTGCAGAATCACCGATACAATGTGTGCAGACTTGGAAGTTTTTTTGTGCAAGTATTTTCATTTTTTCTTCAAAGTGTTTTGAAGTATTGATTAGAAGTCCGCTCCAATCTTTTTTGTCATCATAAGGTTTAAGCAAACAAGCACCACGAGAGCCCAGCGCGCCATCAGCATAAAATTTAAAAGCGCGGACATTTAGTAAATCAGTTTTGTATGGACCGTGACTGAGGTAATGTTTGTAATTTACTTCCTCATCGCTCAAAATAGCATACACTCGCATTTTTAATTCACCTTGCTGCTGCATTTTGTCGATTTGGTCAACTTGCCATTTCAACAAACCTGCATCGTCAACTGTTGTAATACCAACTGCCAAACATTCTTTTTGTGCATTGAGTATTGCATTTCGAAATGTTGCGAAATCGAGTTTCGGAATTATGTTTGTAACAAGCTTAACCGCATTGTCAATCAAAATTCCTGTGGCTTGACTATTCACAGATGCTCTGACGATTTCACCACCATCAACAATTGTATAGTCTGTAATTTTTGATCTACGTAATGCTTCATTGCTTGCTAAAACGGCATGCCCATCAATTCGTTCAAGTACAATTGGTACACCTGGAAATAAACTATCTAATATTTTATTCGTTGGATATTCTTTTATTGCCCAATCATTCTGATCCCAACCTCTTCCTAATGTCCATTCTTGTTTATTGGTAGCTGCATATTTTTTAAGCCGTTCAATTACTTCAGTAAATGATTTTGTCCCAACGAGATTACATTCTTGTAACCCTAAACCATACGCAAGGAAGTGGCAGTGCGCATCTATAATTCCAGGAAGAATTGTTTTGCCTTTTACATCTAATATGGAGTCCGTATCATAGCTAATAGCAATACTTTCATTGGTTCCAACACCAACAATTTTTCCTTTATTTACTGCAAAACTTTCTAGTATTGCAAAGCCACCATCTGCAGTGTACACATTTGCATTAGTTACTATAAAGTCAACTTTTATTTTAGTTGTACCACAGGAAAATAGCAATAATGTGGATAGTAAAAGATACCCAAAATATATTTTTGCCTGATTCAATTTAATTTCGGATTAATGTTGTGGCATTGGCCTGTGCAGTTGGCATAATAACGATATCGTTTATGTTCACATGGGGCGGACGACTTACAATCCACCAAATTGTTTCAGCAATATCTTCAGCATGCAGCGGTTCAATTCCCTTGTAAACATTTTTTGCGCGCTCATCGTCACCTTTAAAACGCACAATTGAGAATTCCGTTTCTGCCATACCAGGTGCAATTTGAGTTACCTTAATATTATGAGAAAGCAATTCTATTCGCATTGCTTTTGTTAATGCATCAACAGCGTGTTTTGTAGCACAGTATACATTTCCTAAGGCGGCTACTTCTTTACCCGCAACTGATCCAATATTTATTATGTGCCCTTGTTTACGTGCAATCATCATTGGTGCTATGCAACGTGTCATGTAAAGTAATCCTTTTACGTTAGTATCAATCATCAGTTCCCAATCGTCCGTATTTCCTTCTTGAATTGCCGCAAAACCTGATGCGAGTCCTGCATTATTTACCAATAAATCTATTTCTTTCCATTGGTCAGTTAACATAGCAATTGCTTTTTTAACTTCCTCATTATTCCGAATGTCGAAAGAGAGCGACAACACATCAACTTTGTATTTTTCTTTGAGCTGCCTTTCTAAAACATCTAAACGGACTTTTCTTCTTCCGCAAATAATAAGATTCCATCCGTTAGCAGCAAGAATTTCTGCCGTTGCTTTTCCAAATCCTGCGCTTGCACCTGTAATGAGTGCTGTTTTATTAATGGGGTTCATAATTCAATGATTCGGAGTTGCTAGTTTACTTTTTCTGTAGCCATAGAGGAAATAAACAATGAGCCCTATTGCCAACCAAGAAGAAAACCATGCCCAGTTATTGAGACTCATCCCTGTAAGTAAAAAACAACAGGATAATAATCCTAGAACAGGAATGAGTGAAAAGTTTTTGAAAAAGGCAAGAATGGAAACGACTCCATACACAAAGAAGAAAATAAGCATCGGAATTGTTGAAGATGCATTTTTTGAATTAATATCGATTAATCCTTTAAAAAAATCAGGAAGTAGGATTTGAATTGAAATAATAGTGGCCACAAATAAAATTGGCATGATAAATTTACCATTAACATAAGGTAAGCGGAATCTTTTTTCTTCACCCGCTATTTTTTCCTCACGTCGAGGTAGCATTAAAACACCACCACAAACCAAAACAAAAGCAAATAAGGTGCCGATACTCGTAAAGTCAAGGACGAAGGTTTCATTGGTAAAAAAAATTGGAATTCCCACAACAAGTCCTGTGATGATGGTTGCAAATCCAGGTGTTTTATATTTCGGATGAATATTCGAAAAACGTTTAGGTAATAAACCATCGCGGCTCATGCTCATCCAGATTCGTGGTTGTCCCATTTGGAAAACGAGCAATACGCTTGTCATGGCAACTACTGCTCCAATGCAAACAATGTATAGCATCCATTTAACTCCCTTGAGTTTGAAAATTGCTGCCAGAGGATCACTAACGCCAAGATCATTGTAGGAAGCCATTCCCGTTAGGATGAGACAAAGAATAATGAAAACAGCTGTGCAAATGATCAATGAATAAATCATTCCTCGCGGCAAATCTCTTCGGGGATTCTTACTTTCTTCAGCAAGTGTTGAGACAGCATCAAAACCGATATAAGCGAAGAAAACTCCTGATACGGCACCCATTACACCACCAAAACCATTCGGCATGAAAGGTTGCCAATTATTGATGTCAATGTAAAATACACCGACAAGCACTACGAGTGCAATGATCAGCAATTTTATAACAACCATGATATTTGAAAAATTTCTGGATTCTTTAGTTCCTATATAAACTAAAACAGTAATGATTGCATTAATCAGAACAGCAGGAAGATCGAAGATGAAATTCAAACTTCCAAGCATTGGAGAATTTGTCCAAGCCAGAAAACCTTCTCCTTTTACAACATCTAAAAGTTCTTTCTGTGAGTTTGAATCTGTCAACAATTTAAGTTTTTCGGAGTGTAAAAAAGCTGAATGTGCTTCCGAATAATTTATTGTTAACCATTGCGGTAAATGAAGACCAGCTAAATCAAGGAGGTTTGTAAAATAACCACTCCATGAAAATGCGATGTAAATGTTTCCAATGGAATATTCCATTAATAATGCCCAACCGATAATCCAAGCAAATAATTCTCCGAATGAAACGTAAGCATAAGTGTATGCGCTTCCTGAAACTGGAACACGTGATGCAAATTCAGCATAACACATAGCAGTGAATCCGCATGCAATGGCGCAGATAATGTACAGTAGAATTACTGCAGGACCTCCGGAATGGCATGCGTTTCCGATTGCAGAAAAAACACCTCCACCAATAATTGCGGCTATTCCGAAGAAGGTGAGATCACGAACGGTTAATACTTTATGTAATCCGTGTTCGTGAATTGCTTCACTATTTCCGAGAGACGCTGCAACAGATTTTTTTCGAAAAATATTTTTAAAAAACATTTTTAAAAGTGTAATTTTATTGGATGAATTTTATTTTAAATAAGGTTAGTAAATGTAAGTAAAAGATTTATTGTTAAATAGGTATTATTTCAACCAAATTCTATTTCAACTGTTCCCATGTTGAAGCTTCGTTTTTTTTGATTTGTAGTATTGAATATAAAATTCCAATACCGATTAAGCCAGCCATTGCAGAAGTAATATCCATACCCATTTTTATATTTATAGCAGTACTTGCTAATGCATTTATTGCGATGCCATAAAAGCCGTGTCGTTTCCACTTAATAAGAAGAATTACAAAAACAACATTCATGCAACTGAAAATGCTCAGTACGTAAAACAGGTTAGTAGGAAGTTTTATGGGTATAAGTTTCGCAATTTCATCCGTGGCAAAAACATAAACTGCACAAACACATGTGTTCACAATAATCAACAAAATGAACCAAATAGTTACGCAGCCATGCCTTTCTTTCTGTGTATTTTCAATGTGATTTGAATTTTCTAATTCAGTCATAATATTAATAAATTGCTTCTCAAATTTGTTTTTTTGGCATATTTGCAAGCTCAAAATTACATTAAAATTATATCTTAGATATTTTTTGCTCGACCGGTTGAAAAACAATGCATTGATTGTTGATAATTTTACAAATTCGTTCCTATTTCTCCGTAATTTTGCAATTCTAAACTTATCTAATGTCTGAAATTACTAAAGAGTCAATCGTTACGCTAGCAACAGCCAAAGAACTCGGCTTGCTGCCAGAAGAATTTGAAAAAATAAAAGAAATACTTGGCCGTACACCAAATTTTGTTGAAATAAGCATTTTTTCGGTGATGTGGTCCGAGCACTGCTCGTATAAAAATTCAATTACACTACTTAAAACGCTACCTAAGGATGGACCGCATTTGCTTGCCAAAGCAGGGGAGGAGAATGCTGGACTTATTGATATTGGTGATGGTTTAGCTTGTGCATTTAAAATAGAATCTCATAATCATCCTTCTGCCCTGGAGCCATACCAAGGCGCTGCAACAGGAGTTGGTGGAATCAATCGTGATATTTTCACAATGGGCGCTCGTCCTATTGCGCAATTAAATTCTTTGCGATTTGGTGACCCAAATCTTGAGAAAACAAAATGGTTGGTTCGCGGCATTGTAAAAGGAATTGGCGATTATGGAAATGCTTTTGGAATTCCAACCGTAGGCGGTGAAGTTTTTTTTGATGAGTGTTACAACGTGAATCCATTGGTAAATGCGATGTCTGTTGGGATGGTAAAAATTGGAGAAACAATTTCTGCAACTTCTTATGGTGCTGGTAACCCTGTTTTTATCGTTGGATCTTCTACGGGTAAAGATGGAATACATGGTGCCGCATTTGCATCTAAGGATATTACTGAAGATTCTGCAAAAGATTTACCTGCTGTTCAAGTGGGTGACCCATTTCAGGAAAAATTATTATTGGAAGCTTCTTTGGAAGTAATAAAAACTGGGGCTGTAATAGGGATGCAGGATATGGGCGCTGCTGGTATTATTTGTTCTACTTCCGAAATGTCTGCTAAGGGCGAAAGTGGAATGGAAATTTGGTTGGATAAAGTTCCTACACGACAGGAAAATATGAAAGCTTGGGAAATTTTACTTTCTGAATCACAAGAACGAATGTTAATCGTTGTAAAAAAAGGACAGGAAGATAAAGTTCAAAAAGTATTTGATAAATGGGATTTGAATTGTGTACAGATTGGCGTGGTGACAGATGGCGACCGTTTAAAATATTACATGGCAAATGAATTGGTAGCTGATGTGCCTGCAAATTGTTTAGTGCTCGGTGGCGGTGCGCCAATTTATAAACGAGAAACTAAGGAACCTGCATATTTTGCAGAATCGAAAAAATTTAAAATTGATTCTATTCCAGTTCCAAGTGATTTAAAATCTATTGCAAAAAAATTAGCAGCGCACCCAAATATTGCTTCTAAACGTTGGGTGTATTCGCAATACGATTCAATGGTTGGTACAATTAACATGAGTACGAATAACCAGTCTGATGCTGCCATTGTAAATTTGAAAGGAACAAATACAGCGCTTGCCTTAAAGGTTGATTGTAACGCACGTTATGTAAATGCAGATCCTGATCAAGGTTGCTGTATTGCGGTTTCAGAGGCAGCTCGAAATATTGTTTGTTCTGGTGGAGAACCTTCTGCTATTACTAATTGTTTGAATTTTGGAAATCCATATAATCCAGAAGTTTATTGGCAGTTCGCTGGTGCAATAAAAGGAATGTCTAGGGCATGTACTAAATTCAAAACGCCCGTCACTGGCGGTAATGTTAGCTTTTATAATCAATCTTCTTACGAAGGGCCTGTTTTTCCAACGCCAACAATTGGTATGCTGGGAATTATTAGGAATAAAAAACACATTACCACACTCGGATTTAAAAATATGGGTGACTCCGTTTTTTTACTTGGTCGTTCACAAAATGACATCAACTCATCTGAATATCTTTATTCAATCTGTGGTGTCAAAAATTCTCCCGCACCTGCTTTTGATTTAGAAGAAGAGTTTCTTCTTCAACAAACTTTATCGTCAGCTATCAAAGCTGGAATTATTTCTTCTGCTCACGATTGCTCTGATGGTGGACTATTTATTACACTTTTGGAATCGTCAATGCCTGCTGGTTTAGGATTTGAAATTTCATCTCCTGGTACTATTAGAAAAGACGCTTTTCTTTTTGGTGAATCACAAAGTAGAGTAGTAATAAGTGTTAGTCCTGAAAATGAAAATGCATTAAATTCTCATTTCCTTCAATCTGGATTAGTATTTTCTAAGTTAGGAATTGTTAAAGGCAAAAATCTTGTAGTAGATGGAGAAGATTTTGGAGAAGTTGGTGAATATAAGATAGCTTATGACACCACACTTGGTAGTTTGATGAATTAATTTTTTCGAGAAGATTCTTTTTTTTACTTTCCTCGAATCAATTGAACAAATCCAGTTTCTGAATAAGTTTTTTCTTGAAAATCAGCCATAAAAACGGTGTAATAATAAACACCATCAACACATTCGTTCCCGCTTGTGTTTCTTCCATCCCAGAAGCCATTTGTCCCATCCCATTGGTAAATTAATTGTCCCCAACGGTTATAGATATCACAACGCAAGGTTTTCATTCCTATATTGGTAATGATGAATGCATCGTTGGTTCCGTTGCCGTCTGGTGTAAATACGTTTGGAATGGTATAATAAATATCTAAAATTTCAAAGCAGAGGGAGTCACTTGAAATACATCCTGAATTATCTTGAACAGTTAGATTTACACAGTATGTTCCAACATCGGTAGCACTTACAGGTACGCAGGGTGCTTCAAGAGTAGATGTAGAAACACTATTAAAATCCCAAAGCCATGTAGCAATTCCAGTGTTGACCGAAGTAAAACAAACAGTGCTGTTTGGACCATTCAATGTGTAAACACCATTTATTGTATTGACTCCAATTGATACAAGTGGTAATTGGTTTATGGTGACTGTAGCAATTGCAGTTGAAACACAACCATTTGCATCTGTGACTGATGCAGTATAAGTTGTTGTTGTGTTTGGTGTAACTGTTTGTGAAGTGCTGGTTGGCCCATTCGACCACGAATAGGTATAAGGAGGAACACCGCCAGTACCAATTGTAGAAATAGTTGCACTTTGCCCAACGCAAACAGCGTCATTTGTTGCTGAAATAGTTAATGCAATAGGTTGTGTTATTGTAATGGATTGTGTTGTTATACAACCATGAGCATCTGTTACTGTTACTACATAATTTCCAACTCCTAATCCATTAGCTACTTGCGCTGTTCCTCCTGTCGGTGACCATGAATAGGAATAGGGCCCTGTTCCACCGGCAGGCGAAACTGTTCCTGTTCCTGAATTTCCTCCATTACAAATTACATTTGTTGATGCTGAAATGGATGTTAAAACAGTCGGTTCTATAATAATAAATGTGGCCGTTGAAATACATCCAGCTAGGTCAGTGATGGTGCAAGTGTATTGTCCTGCTGTAAGATTATTTACTGTTGCTGTATTTCCAACGTTTGGCACCCAACTGTAGTTGTAAGGTGGATTGCCTCCTGTTGTGGAGGTTGTAGCAGTTCCATTTGTTTGACCAAAGCACGAAATGTCCGTGTAAGTTGATAGTGTTGTAAGGCCACTTGAACTAATTATAGTTGCCGAATCAATGATTGTGCAGCCATTGGCATCTGTGATAATTACAGTATAGGTTCCTATTGTTAAATTTATGTCCGTTGAACTGTTTCCACCATCTGACCATAAATAAGTGTAGGGACCTGTGCCTCCAATAACATTTGTGATAGCACTTCCAAAAGTTGCACAACCAACGTCAATTGTGACCATTGAATTGACGAGCGGTAACGGCTCTGTAATTAATACAGGTTGTGTTTGAGAACAACCACTTGAATCTGTTACTGTTACGGAATAATTACCAGCGGCAAGGCCTGTTGCAGTAGCAGCATTTCCTCCAGTCGGCGTCCATGCATAAGTATAGGAAGGTGAGCCACCTGTAACTGAAGCATTAGCGATGCCATTACTTTGTCCATTACAGAGCACATTAATATTTGCCACCGTAACTGTCATTCCTGCGGGCTCAGTAATTGTAAATCCATTTAAGAAAGTACATCCACTAGCATCCGTTGTAGTGCAAGTATAGGTACCTGCGGTGAGTCCAGTTGCAGTAGCAGCATTCCCTCCTGTAGGTGCCCAGCTATATGTGTACGGGCCTGTTCCTCCTGATGCAATTACAGTAGCTGTTCCAGTAGCAGTTTGATAACAATTTACATTTGTTTGTGAAGGTGCAGCAAATAAACCAGCTGAGCTTGGAACAGTAACGGTTGCTATTTGTGTTAAACATCCGCCTGTAACGGAAACTGTATAAATTCCTGCACAAAGACTTGTTGCGGTTTGTGTCGTTTGCCCACTCGGATTCCAGCTATAGGTATAGGTTCCTGTTGGAGAAGGTATAGCTGTTGCGCTTCCGTTACATCCAGGGCAAGTTGAAGCTGCAGCAGTTGCGCTAAGTGATAAAATGGGAGAAAGTAAAGGACATACGGCGCAACTTGCAGTTTGATAATAAAGTCCAACCACGCATAAATTAAAACAATCGCCACCAGTATTTAAATTAAAATTTGAAACTGTTTGTGCTAAATTTACGGTTGTAGGTGTTACTACATAATTCCACCAATCCCATGCGAAAGTTGTTGGCGATCCATTCAATGCAATAGAAGTTACTGCAAATTGTATATCACCAACACAACAAAAAGCTTTTGCATTCGAGGTTACTCCACAAACTGGATTGTAATTCATATTGTAGTTGGCTACTCCTCCGCTTACTTCAATACAACCATCGTCAATCACCAAAGTTCCTTGATAGGTTGCCATTTTATCACTATAAATGATTACGAGTGTGGCTCCATCCATATCTTCCCCAGGAGTGACGTTGCTAGTAAAAAGACCGCTGATGTCATAACTTCCATTACCTGTTATTATTGATGTAACATCTACTCTGTATGTGACTGTAGAAGTATATCCCCAACACTTATCGGGGCCTGTACCTATTAATGTTAAAGGAAAATTTTGTGAAGGACCAATTGGTGGCTGTATGGTAGCTGTTTGAGCAGCACCTGTTCCAGAACCTTCTACCCATAAATATGCTTTTTCTATAGAGTCACACAATTGTAATCCACTTACAACAAATGGCGCAGGTTGAGGAACTCCAGCGGGAGTAAAGCGTTGACCTAATTTCTGAGATATCTCAATAAAATTTAAACCACATTTTGAAACGTTGTAGAGGTTGCCAAGTGTCCCATTTCCATCCTGTGGATTTATTTTACCTGTTTTTTTTATTGCTGAATTTGTTGGAGTAAAACCACAAGCGCCTGGAGCACTTGCTTTTTGAATATTTTGTGATTGTGAATAAGCAGCTGGTAGCATTGTTACTACACAAATCAAAAAGATGAAAAGATGTTTAGTCATAAATAAATATGCATTTATCAGTAAGTAAAAGTAAGAAAAAGTAAGTAGCATTGCTAATTTATTTTAAATGTGTTTGGGTATAAATTTTTAAAATTGAATTACATTTGAATATTGATTTCGTAAAAGATTTATACTTTTGAAGTGTTGTAAAGATTGATGTGTTTGCCAAACGATGTTAATGATATCATTTCAGAATGAAATCTATCTTGCTTTAAATTAAATATTTTAGAAGAATGACAAAACGAGCTACCAAGATCACTATTTTGTTTTTATTCATATTTACGTTACATGGTAAAACACAAAATTCGGCAGTTGAAGCTTGGCGAAGTTTATTGGATAAACCCGAATTAGCAAACTATTTTTCAGGAATGTTTGAATCATTAGGCATAACCATTCAGGAAACTGGAGAGCAGTTAACCGTTTTGCATAAGGTTAATCATTTCGAAATCATTGCTGGTTTAGATTCTACTCATGTAGATTTTAATATTGAATTGCGATTGGAAAATGTGGTTCGAATGCAGCAGCATGGAAAGGATGGTAAAATTAATGCTGACGAATCGTTTCGGATTATGTCTGTGCTATTTACACCATTGACAGTTAGTGCACTTTCGAACCCAATATTTAGCAAGGCTTGGAAGCAGCAATTATTTGGTATAGAAAATTTGGCACATGTTTATTTGCACAATGAAGGAAATTCTGCCGTTGCTTCACACACCCTTATTTACATTAATAAAGCATGGCTTGTAATTCCTGGAATACAAGGTACTGCAAAGCGAATATTTAATATGAATGCTGATCAAGCAATAGCTTATCAACGTCATGTTTTTTTAGCCCAGCAAAGCAATACCAAAAAGTCGTGGAGAACTTTTGGAAAGTGGTATTTGGAATGGAGAAAAAGCGTTTCCGTTAAGTTGAAATAAAATATTTAATGGTTTGAACATATTTACATCATTTAATTTTGTTTGTGAAAAAAATATTTTTTAGTTTTTGGTCCAATAGTTTAAAAGGCGTTTTGTTTTTTCTGACATTTAGTGTACTGTTGGTTTTGATTTTCCGTTGGTTGCCTGTTTCCTATACACCTTTAATGTTTTTACGGGTTATTCAAAATAAGGATGTTGAAAATAAAAGTATTCAACATGAATGGGTACATTCCAATCAAATTCCCAATAATTTGCAACTTGCAGTGGTCTGTACAGAGGACCAACGATTTTTACTTCACCATGGTTTTGATTTTGATGAAATAGCAAGAGCAATGAGAGAGGCCGATGCTGGTGAACGTTTCCGCGGAGCAAGCACAATTTCTCAGCAAACTGCTAAAAATATTTTTCTTTGGCCAAGCAGTTCTTTTATTCGAAAAGGAGTAGAAGTTTGGTTTACTGTATTGCTTGAAATTTTTTGGAGTAAACAAAGGATTTTAGAAGTGTATTTAAACAGTATAGAGTTTGGAAAAGGAATTTATGGTTGTCAAGCAGCTGCACAAAATTTTTTTAACAAGAACGCGCTTGAATTGACGACTGCTGAGGCCGCCCGTTTGGCAATTGTGTTGCCTAACCCAATTAAATTTAATGTTGGAAAACCTTCCGCTTATATGCTTAAAAGACAGCATTGGGCCTTAGGGCAAATGAGAAATTATGGTGGTGTTTTGAGATTCTCAGAAATCGAAAAAGAAACGCTAAAACCGAAGCATAAAAAATCTTCTAAAGTTCAAGAATAGATTATTTTATTTTTCTAATTATCAATAAGCCATCTCTTACAGGAAGTAAAACTTGTTCTGAGTTTTCATCTGCGAGCGCTTTCTTTGTAAATGCAATTAATTCTTTTGTCTCTTTATCTTGATTTTGTTCGGGTTCCAACACCTTTCCACTCCACAACACATTATCAGCAATAAGCAGTCCTCCTTTTCGAAGTTTTGGATATAAAAGTTCCCAGTAGGCAGAGTAATTTTCTTTATCGGCATCTATAAAAATAAGGTCAATGTCGTTTTCAAGAGTTGGTATTAATTCAATTGCATTTCCAATTCTTATTTCTATTTTATCTTCAAGACCAGCTACTTCAAAATGTTTTTTAGCAAGTAATGCAACTTCATCCGATATTTCAAAAGTGATTAGTTTGCCATTCGTTGCAAGTCCTTCTGCTAAACAACTTGCTGAATACCCTGTAAATGTGCCAACTTCTACTATCAATTTGGGGGCCATGATCTTACTCAACATGCTAAGAATTCTTCCTTGCAGATGGCCAGATAACATTCTTGGCATGTAGGTCTTTAAGTTTGTTTCTCGTGTTAAAATACCCAGTGATTCTGATTCACGAGTGGAGTAACTGATTGCATAATCCTCAATTTCCTGTTTGATGAAATTCATAATTTGTTTTTATCAATTGATGTTCAATCCTATTAAAAGCTATTTGGAGGAAATTCAGCCAAAATTAATGCTGTTGTTTATCGGATGTTGAGCTGTTCTAGATTTTTTTGAGCTATAATTTCCTTTTGATTTTATTAAATCGGAATCAAGACAAAATTCATTGACGAAGATTTAGGATCAATGTTAATAATGATTCGAATGCCTTTTGACTTTGTGTCAATTTGTGTACAAGCAACCATCGGTTTTCCTTTGCAACCCATCTTTTTAAATCTTTTATTTAATTCGTTTAATGCTTTTTTAATTTCAACTTCTCCTGAAACATTTATGAAAATATATTCCAGTTTTTTATCGCAAAATTGATATTGAATTGAATTGCAAAGAAAATTATTTAATTGTAGTTTTTCTGTACTCACTTTGTAAGATACGCAACGCGTACTTTGAATATATTGTGCAGTGTCTTTATAGATTGAAGTTGAATCTAAAATAGCAACTTTATTTTTTAATTCATTTGCTTTCATTTGAAAACTTATGTTATTCATCCCCAAGAAATCTAGTTTTTGGGCTTTCATGGACAAGGCTGAGCAACAGCAACAGAGGTAAATGTAAAGCAGGTATTTTTTCATAAATGATTCACTGTAATAGAATGAAATAGTAATATTGCTTTTTTATTTTGGATTGTCAACTATTGCAATGTGTTTTCCGTCTGGCGAAATGGAAATCCTTGTTATTTTATGTAATCCTTCCGAGGCAAAATTACCAACTTCAGTCCATTCTTTGCTTTTTCCTATTGTCCAAATAAATAGTTTGGTGCCACTTGCCATAAAAATATGACCTAATTTATCGATCGAAAAATCTAAGCTTCCTTCAATCATCTTTATTGGTTTGAAGTTTGGAACTTGTGTTCCACTTGTATTCAGCGCTTGTATCGCAAAGGTGGAATCGGATTGCAATTGTGTATATAAAAATGCCGTATTATTTTTTTGATGGTAAATGGCCATAGAACGGTTAATGTTACTGGCACATTTTTCAATAACCTTAGTCTTTCTATTGGCTATGTATAATGTCATTGGCTCTGGTAGCAAACTGAGAAAAACGATACTGTCGTTCAGCCACCTACTGTATGCAACATTTTTTACAGCAGGAAAAGCAAGTTCTGATTTTTTGCAATTTGCATCATTACAGCTTAGGTCATAAATCCATAAACGCTGAGAAGAATCTTCTTCCACCACAACTGCAGAAAAATAATTATTAAGCGAGGTGAAAAATTCAGGGGAATATTCGCTGACTTTAGTTTGAAATTTTGATGTTTTAGTTCCTTTATTTATTGAATAACAAAAAATATCTGTTTGTGAGCTGTCTCGTTCAGATGTATAAAGTAGTAAGTTTCCATCTTTTGAAAATGAGGGTTGGTTGTCATATCCTTGATGGCTGCTGATATTGGTGCCGTTACTAAAAGCATATTTTTCTAATTTGTTGGAGTATGAAAATAGCCAAACATCAGAATTTGGAAGTTGAGCATTTAGTTGAGCAATGGTAAGAAAAGAGTATATTAAAAATAGGTGCTTTTTCATTTTTTAATACTGTAATTTTATCAATTACTAAAGGAAGAATTTCTATTCATTACAGCCGATTGATTTCAATTAAATTTATGCTTCCTCCACAACAACACCCATTTTACAGAATTTATTAATCCGTTCGTTTATCAAATCAGATTTGTTTTTTTCTTTCAGGACTTTTAGATTTTCGAGAAGCGTAGTTTTAACAGTGGCAAATATTTCATCCCAATTTGCATGAGCGCCGCCATTTGGTTCTTTGATAATCCCATCAATCAATCCATTTCCAAGCATATCTTCTCCCGTTAATTTTAAAGCCGCCGCAGCTTGTTCTTTGTGCTCCCAATTTCTCCAAAGAATTGATGAACATGATTCTGGAGAAATTACGGAGTACCATGTATTTTCTAACATAAGTACTCGATCACCTATTCCAATTCCTAATGCACCACCTGATGCGCCTTCCCCAATAATAATACAAATAATAGGAACTTTTAAGCGTGCCATTTCTAATAAATTTCTTGCAATAGCTTCTCCTTGCCCACGTTCTTCTGCTTCTAATCCTGGAAATGCACCTGGGGTATCAATCAGTGTAATTACTGGCTTATTAAATTTTTCGGCAAGTTTCATTAGTCGAAGTGCTTTCCTGTATCCTTCCGGATTTGGCATTCCGAAGTTATGATATTGTCGAAGTTTTGTATTGCGTCCTTTCTGTTGTCCTATAAACATTACCGATTGCCCATCAATCATTCCAAATCCCCCAAGCATTGCTTTGTCATCTTTTACAGTCCGGTCGCCATGCAATTCAATGAAACTATCGCCTGCAAGTGCTTGGATGTAGTCGAGTGTGTAAGGTCGGTCTGGATGACGCGATACCTGCACCCTTTGCCAAGGGCTAAGATTAGCATAGATCTCTTTTCGTTTGGAAGCAATTTTTTCATCTACCTCTAATAATGATTTTGAAACATCTACATTACTCTTTTGAGCTGTTGTTGTCATTTTCTCACGTAGCTCAATAAGTTCTGCAATAGGTTTCTCAAATTCAAGAAAGTTCATTGGCATTGGTTTGATGTATCACAAAGATAATAATCAATCCCCAATTTATGCTATAATTGATCATTACTAAAATGGCTGCAAATTTTATAATGTGATTACATTTGTCACATGATTGTTTACCCAAATGCAAAAATAAATCTAGGATTAAACGTTATTGAAAAACGTTCTGATGGATTTCATAATATAGAAACAGTTTTCTATCCTATTTCATGGAAGGATATTTTAGAAATTCTTCCCGATGAAACGAAGGAAAGTGGGATTACCTTATTTTCTAGTGGTATTGTTATTCCTGGTGCAGTAGAAGAAAATCTTTGCGTTCGCGCATATAATTTAATATCGAAAGATTATCCAATGCCAGGAGTCAAAATTCATTTGCATAAATTAATTCCTATGGGAGCTGGACTTGGTGGCGGCTCATCAGACGCAGCTTTTTTTATAAAAGGTATTAATGATTTATTCGATTTGAATTTGGCTTGGGGTGAAATGCATCATTACGCGAAACAATTGGGGGCTGATTGTTCTTTTTTTATTACTAACAAGCCAGCCTTTGCTGAAGGAAAAGGGGATCAATTAGAGTCATGCGCTGTTTCTTTGAAAGGGTATTCTGTTGTGGTTGTTTATTTAGGTGTTCATTGCATTACTTCTGATGCATACCGTAATGTGCAGCCGAATAAGCCAGCAATTTCTTTAGAGGAATTAATTTCAGTCACTCCAATAGACAAGTGGAAAGATGTAATCATAAATGATTTTGAAAAAAACGTTTTTGAAAAATTTCCGGCAATTGAAGATGTCAAATTGAAAATGTATAATCTTGGAGCAATTTATTCCGGAATGAGCGGAAGTGGCTCTGCCGTATATGGAATATTCGAAGGGGGAAGTTCTTTTAAAGATGCGTTTAGTGGAAATTTGGTTTGGGAAGAAAATTTATAATCCAAGAAACTCTCTTTTTATTTTGGAGCTTTTCTTAGCATGTAAATTGCAATCAATGCAAAAATACCGTTAGGTACCCAAACTGCTATATAAGCTGGTAAAACTCCTGTTGCAGCATAGGACATGAACCATTGCATAAAAAAAATAAAAATAAAACTTAATGAAATCCCAACACCTAAGTGGCGTCCAACTCCCCCCCGGTTTTTTCTACTTGATACGGATACACCTATAGTAGTTAGAATAAATGTGGCAAACGGAAATGCAAGACGTTTGTATTTTTCAATTTCATAAAGTTGTACATTATCAGAACCTTTTGTTTGTTCATCTTCAATGAATGAATTCAGTTCACCGGAGGTCATGCTTTCCATCCTGCTCTCTGCTCGTGAGAAATCTTTAGGATTCAAATTAAGTGTGGTATCGATTTTTATTCCTTGAATTAAATGTTCTTTATTTTGTTTTATGTAGCGACCTGAATAATCTATTATTGACCATCGACTTGTCAGACTATCCCATATAATTTCTCTAGCAGAAAGTTTAAATTGGAGGTCACGGCCATTAAATTTCTCAATTGTAAAACGGCTGCCTGTATTACTTTCATTATTGTACGATTCCATGTAAACAAAAGTACCTTGAGCTACTTGTCGGTGAATATTTCTTGTGCTGTAAATAAAATTATTATCAATGTATTTCATCATGAAATTTAACCTTGTTTTATTTGCTACTGGAATTAAATAGGTATTCAAAAAAAGTGAGGTAAGAAAGATAATTGTGGCACCAATAAAGTAGGGGCGAAGCAAACGGTTAAAACTCAATCCTGAGCTTAGCATTGCTACAATTTCTGATCGCGATGCCATTCGTGCTGTAAAAAAGATGACAGCAATAAATGTAAAAAGGTAGCTGTACAGGTTTACGAAGTAGGGAATGAAATTGAGGTAATAGTCAAAAATTATTTCTTGAACGGTGATATCTGGTTTAACAAAATCTTCAATTTTTTCTGAAATATCAAAAACGATTACTACTAAAATAATGAGCATGATGGAAAAGAAAAATGTCCCAAGAAATTTCTTTAGGATATATCTGTCCAGTATCGAGAGGCCAAATTTCATTTTTAAAGTCGTCGTTCTAAGTCAGGGACAATATTCTTTTTCCAGCTATAAAATGTTCCTTCAATTATTTTTATTCTCGCTTCTTTCACTAAATCGAGGTAAAACGCTAAGTTATGAATGGAAGCAATCATCCCCCCCAACAATTCTTCACTTTGGAAAAGATGTCGAAGGTATGCCTTGCTGTACTGTTGATCTACAAATGCCGTGCCCTGAATGTCTAAAATAGAATGATCTTTTTTCCATTTTTCGTTTCTCATATTGATTATTCCTTGTCGCGTAAAGAGTAATCCATGTCGAGCATTGCGCGTTGGCAGTACACAATCAAACATATCTATACCAAGTGAAATTCCTTCCAAAATGTTTGCTGGAGTTCCAACGCCCATAAGATACCTTGGTTTATCTTTTGGTAATATATCGGTAACGAGATCGGTTAGTTCGTACATCATTTCAATCGGCTCTCCTACAGAAAGGCCACCAATCGCATTTCCATCACGGTTTTGTTCCGAAATAAAAGTTGCAGATTCTTTGCGCAAGTCGTGGTAAGTACTTCCTTGAACGATTGGAAAAAGAGCTTGAGAAAAATTGTATTTGGCAGGCGTAGAATCGAATTGCTGTATGCATCGCTTTAACCATCTGTGTGTAAGTTCCATTGATTTTTTCGCCGCTTCATATTCGCAAGGATAGGGCGTACACTCATCAAAAGCCATTATGATATCTGCACCGATGCTCCGTTGGATATCCATCACTTTTTCTGGCGTAAATAAGTGTTTCGATCCATCAATGTGTGACGCAAACTCCACCCCATCATTATTCATCTTTCGTCGGTGAGCTAGTGAATAGACTTGGAAGCCACCGCTATCGGTCAATATTGGCTTGTCCCAGCCATTAAATTTATGAAGGCCACCAGCACTTTCAATGACTTCTAAGCCAGGTCTCAAAAAAAGATGATAAGTGTTGCCAAGTATAATTTGTGCTTTTATGTCATTCACCAATTCTCGTTGGTGAACTGCCTTTACAGTGCCAGCTGTTCCTACCGGCATAAATATCGGCGTTTCTATTTGCCCATGGTCAGTGTCAATGAGCCCAGCTCTTGCTTTTGAGTTTTGGTCGGTATGTAGTAGCTTAAATTTCAAGTCGCAAAGATAGTGACAAGTTGCATTTACAATTTGTTAGTTTAAATGGGTGGTTTTATTCAATCATTCCCATCAATCGCCGCGATTTCAAATAGTTGAATGAAAAACCCCTGCTTTGTTAATTACTTTGTTAATTATGAAGTATTGACTTGTCGGTTGCCCTGATTTGCAGCATGTACTTTTACGCTTATGTTATTTGAGTTAACAAGCTACTCGACGGGAATGATTGTGTTTTGGGGGCTTTTCCTTGGATTGTGTATTCAGTTATTTTATTACTTGTATTACTTTCTTCGGTTGATTCGCTATAAAAAATCAGCTGAATTACAACATTTACCACCAGTTTCATTGATCATTTGCGCCCGCAATGAAGATGATAATTTGACTCAAAATTTACCTCATATTCTTGCACAAGATTATCCCAATTTTGAGGTTGTTGTTGTGAATGATTGCTCTTATGACTTATCAGGCGATGTTTTGAATGAGTTTGCTAGTAAAAATGATAAAATTAGGGTGGTAACAATTAAGGAAGATGAATACTACCAGCATGGTAAGAAAGTTGCTATAATGATGGGCATAAAGGGTGCAAAGTTCGACTGTTTAGTATTTACCGATGCAGACTGTCGTCCTTCAAGCAACCAATGGCTTCGTTGCATGGCTTCCAATTTTGACCCAACTGCTGAAATTATTTTGGGTTATGGTCCATATGAAAAAGGAAAAGGTTTTTTGAATAAACTGATTCGCTTTGATACTTTTTTTATAGCGCTCCAATACCTTTCGTTCGCACTGGCTAAGGTTCCATATATGGGTGTTGGTAGGAATTTGGCTTATAAAAAGGAATTGTTTTATAGAAAGAAGGGTTTTGCAACTCACTATCACATTCAGTCAGGAGACGATGATTTATTTGTGAATGAGGCCGCTAATCAAATTAATACACGCATTGAAATAGATGCTCAAAGCTTTTGTTATTCTCGCGCTAAAACAACAACTAAAGATTGGTGGCTACAGAAAAAACGACACCTACAAACTGGAAACAGGTATAAGTTTTCGCATAAGCTTCTACTTGGAATGTATGTGTTTAGCCAATGGCTATTTTTTGGATGCTTAACAACACTGCTTTTTATTCCTTTTCAACCTTATTTAGTGGCGGGTACATTTTTTTTAAGGTTTTCATTCCAAATGATTATCTTTAATTTCGCAATGAAAAAGTTAGGTGAAAGAGATTTGCTCTTATTGCTGCCTATCATGGAAATTTTCCTTTTATTATTTTATCCTCTTATTACACTATCAAAAATTTTCCAAAGAAAGAGAAAATGGAATTGAATGAACATAGTAATTTGTCGGCGAAGGGTTTGTATGATTACAAACTTGTTCAGCGTGCCCTCGGAAATTCCGACCAGAAGGCATACGAAGAATTATTAGGTCGTTATGAACTTTCCGTTTATTACATGTTGCTGAAGATGGTGAACAATAAGGATGATGCTGAAGATTTGACAATTGAAGCATTCGGTAAAGCGTTTAAACGCTTGGATCAATACACACCAGATTTTGCATTTAGTACTTGGCTATTTCGTATTGCAACTAATAATTGCATTGATTTTATAAGGAAAAAAAAGAAAAACACTTTTTCCATTGATCAGCCGATTGAGGATGAAGAGGGGGGGGAATTACATATTAATTTACGTTCTGATTTGCTAGATCCAGAGCAGCATATCATGAAAAAAGAAAAAATGTTGTTATTGCGTGAACTCGTAGATAAATTGAAACCTCGCTATAAAACATTGGTTGAGATGCGTTATTATCAAGAACTCTCCTACGAAGAAATTGCTACGCAATTGAATTTACCTTTAGGGACAGTAAAAGCACAGCTTTTTAGGGCTCGGGAATTTTTGTACAACATTTCTAAAAACACACACGAAAACTTATAAAATATTTATTATGACTAAAGACTTTTCTAGCATTGCTGATTACTTTCCAGATTTGACCTCAGGTCAAAAGGCAAGGTTTACCCGCCTGATTGATGTCTATAATTTTTGGAATTCACAGATAAATGTGATTTCAAGAAAAGACATGGATAATTTTTATTTACATCATGTTTTACACAGTTTGGCAATTTCTAAAGTTATTAAATTCAGCCCTGGATCTGAAATTTTAGATGTTGGAACAGGAGGTGGTTTTCCAGGCATTCCACTTGCTATTTTGTGTCCAGATATAAAATTTCATCTAGTGGATTCAATTGGGAAAAAAATAAAAGTGGTGAGTGAAATTGCAAATGCTTTGCAACTCAAAAATGTGACTTGGCAGCAAACTCGTGCGGAGGAAATTCGGCATCAATATGATTTTGTAATTGCAAGGGGTGTTACCCAGTGGAACGATTTGCACAGTTGGACAGCAAGAGTAATTAAGAAGAAGAATGACAATGTACTTGCCAATGGATGGATACTTTTGAAGGGAGGTGATTTAAAAAATGAATTTCGATTAGTTTCTAAAAAAATGATTGAATACCCAATTTCTGATTTTTTTAAAGAGGATTTTTTTGAATCAAAAAAGGTTTTATATATTCCTAATGCTCCAGCGAGTGAACGGTAATTGTGGATTGAGTTTTTATTGAACGATGATTTTTATTTATGTTAGTGGTTTTACCGAACAAGATTTTATTAAAATGGTTTTAAAATATCTCGTCCTTACGGGACTTTGAAACAATTTAATTTTTGTTTTTCTAACAAGATTTCAACCCTACGGGACTTAAATGTGGGCTTTTGATGAATCAACCCTTTTTACGTTTCATTTAAACTGAAAACTTATATTACATTTCCGAAAATCTATATGTTTTATGGTACATCAACCGTAGCGTCACTCCAATACCACTGTGTTCGAAAGATTGTGCACTTCCATCGGCGGAATAATTCTGAATATTCAGGAAAGGTGTAAAGCCATATTTGTAATAACCTTCCCAGTGAATCGTCCAAGATTGATGGTTTTTTGCTGAGCCACCCCAGCAACTGTACATTCCCAAACCGATTTTACCATTCGCCTCATTTAATGTTTTCAGATTTTGATTTGAATTGATATCAAAATTGTAAACATAATCTCCTCCGACAATCAAATTGAGGACTCTCGCAAAACAATATCCGTTTTTTTTCTTTGTATCAAATGTGAACAAATCAATTTTTGCTATTATGCCGGTTCCTAATCCATTTAACTGATATGCTGAAGGGGCAAGTTCAGAGGCAAATGTTGTTGGAATGATTCCCCGGTGCTGACTGAAAAATATTTCTGGATAAAGAAATCCTTTCCACACACGAGTTAATCCGATAGCAAAGTATTTTCCCTGTTCAATAGCGTGATTGGAATTATGCAATCGGGTATTATCGATGAAATTATAAGAAGCGGTGATTCCGAAATTGTGTTTGGTTCTGATATAATGCTGGGCATTTAAACCCAAGGATAAAAATAGAATCGGAATAAGAAATAGATTTTTCATCTGTTGGCGTTTATTTCTTACTAATGCTGCAGAAATAGATGCAATCAAACGCAAACGATTAGGAAATATTGCCGGCTGGTAATTGCGGATTGAAATTTTAAAATAAGAATACTTGCAATTTACTCTGAAAGATCACCTTGAAATTGCAATCTGCTCAAACTTCGATAAAGTCCGTTATCAATCGCAATTAATTCATCGTGCTTTCCAACTTCAACAACAGCACCTTTTTCAATCACAATTATTTTATCAGCTTTTCTTATTGTTGCTAGTCGATGAGCAATTACAAAGGAAGTTCTTCCAATCATTAATTTATCTAAAGCTTCTTGCACAATACGTTCACTTTCGGAATCAAGCGAGCTTGTTGCTTCATCTAAGATTAAGATAACTGGATTTTTTAAAACAGCTCGAGCAATTGCTATGCGTTGACGTTGACCACCTGAAAGTTGAATGCCTCGATCGCCAACTTTGGTCTCAAATTTATCGGGGAACGTTTCAATGAAGGAAAGTGCATTGGCATTGCGAGCCGCTTCAATTATTTCTTCGTTGGTTGAGCCTGGTTTACCGTATGCAATGTTTTCTCGAATGGTACCGGCAAATAATAAAACATCTTGCGGAACTATCGCCATATTTTCTCGCAGCTCAGTCAGGTCATATTCCTTCGCATCTTTTCCGTCAAATAAAATTTTCCCTTTATCGGGCTCATAAAAACGCAAAAGTAATTGTGCAATTGTTGATTTTCCTGATCCACTAGGACCAACAATAGCAATTGTTTCTCCTGGATTTACATCAATATTTATATTTTGCAATACCTGAAAATCTTTTCTTGAGGGATATGAAAAAGCAGCACCTTGAATTGAAATGGCTCCATTTAATTTTAACCTGCCACGAATACGATTTTCAGTTGTATTGACAACTTCAATTTGTTCGTTCAATACCTCAAAAACGCGATCTGAAGCACCCATCGCTCGTTGTATTTGTGCAAATTGTTCTGCAATACCTCCAAACGATGCCGATATAAATAAGGAGTAAAAAAGAAAAGATAACATCTGACCTGCGCTGAGTTCATCGGCAACCGTCATGCGTACGCCAATCCAAACCATAAGTATCATGGAGCCGAACAAACAGAAAATTATGAATGAAAAAAATGATCCTCGTGAAATTGCATAACGAATGGCTTCCTGAACAATTTCTATCGTAATTTTTTTGTAACGATTTACTTCATGCCCTTCATTGGTAAACGATTTTACATTTGTAATACCTTGAAATCCTTCACTGACTATTACATTTGATTCACCCACTTTTTCTTGAACTGTTTTTGAATGTTTTCTAATTCGCCTTCCGAAAAACACAGTGATAAATGCTACTGGAGGAACAATAGCCAACATTACAAGCGCAAGTTTCCAAGATATAAAACAGATGATTGTCATACCACCTATGATGATGATGAGCTGACGCAGAAATTCTGCAATGCCTGTTGTTAACGTGTCTCCAATTTGTGCAATATCAGCGCTGAGTCGTGTGCTTAATTCAGCCGATTGATTTTTCGAGAAATAAGTCATTGGCATTTTCAACATTTGGGAAAATGTATCTTGCCTCAGTTTTGCTAACATATTTTCTGTTGCCTGCGAAAAAGTTAATACCCTGAAAAAGGAAAATACTGCTTGCAGTGAAAATAAAATAATCAACTTAATTCCGACCGAGTTAGCTGAATTTAATAAATTCTGTTTTGTTTCTGCAGAAATAAAATTTGATTGGCCACTATCAGGCGAAAGAGTGGATGGCAGCACGATACCTGACTCTCCACTGATTATTCCCATCAATTCTCCCATCAGTCGAGGAAAAATTAATGCGGTAGCAGCAGTAAGACCAAGAAATATCAAACCTAGAAAAAATTTCCATCTGTGCGGACCCATATAACGAAAAAGACTCGCAGATCTTTTTAGTGATTCACGCGAAATTTTTGTTTTCGGCATTTCACCTTTAGGAATCGATTCTTGTCCGAATTTTTGTCTTGACTTTCTTGCCATTGTTGATTATTAGGAGGTCAAAAGTACTTCTAAATGTGAACTGAAGGGTTCGATTTTAATTCCATTTTATATTTTCCTTTTTTTTATTAAGATTCCTTTTTTTTTCATTGGTTGATGGAACAACTGCCTTTTCTATTGTTATTTAATTAATGTTTGCTGTTATATCGATTTTTCTTAATGTATAGTAATTGAAAATCAACGTATTACATTTTATTTGCAAAAGTATTTGGAGCAAAGAGACTTTCCATTATCTTTGCAGTCCTATTAAAAATCAAATAAAGTAATGGCACAGAATACTTACCAACCATCAAAACGTAAACGTAAAAACAAACATGGTTTCCGCGATCGTATGTCGACAGCTAATGGTCGCCGTGTTTTAGCTGCCCGTCGCAAGCGTGGCCGTAGAAAATTGACAGTTTCAAGCGAAAAAACACACAAATAAGCGTGGATTTTCCTCTATCATACAAAAAGGTGTTACTTCGGTATCACCTTTTTTTATTTGCTTCCAATAGGGAAGCATTTTTTTTGAATGTTTGCAAAATGTTAACAGCAGAGCCGTCTGAAAATTGGTGTCCCGTGACTACTCTTGTAGTTTTGTCGCCGCCTACAGCATCTTCTAATATTCCATGTTACTATGCCCAAAGATAACAGCATTAAACACGTTCTGATCATCGGTAGCGGTCCAATCATTATTGGTCAAGCATGTGAATTCGATTATGCAGGATCGCAGGCTTCGCGCTCCCTCCGAGAAGAAGGAATTGAGGTTACTTTAATCAATAGCAATCCGGCAACAATTATGACGGATAAAGTAACCGCAGATAATATTTATTTATTGCCCTTGACCACACAATCTATAGTCAAGATTTTAGAAACGCATACAATTGATGCGGTCTTACCTACGATGGGCGGGCAAACTGCACTCAATCTCGCTTTAAAATGTGATGAATTGGGTATTTGGAAAAAGTATAATGTGAAAATGATTGGTGTTGATATAAATGCTATCAAGGTCACTGAAGATCGCGATCTTTTCCGTGAAAGAATGGATAGTATAGGAGTTGCAATGGCCCCTTCACATATTGCAAAGTCGTTTTTGGAAGGGAAAGAAATTGCACAAAAATTTGGATTTCCTTTGGTCATTCGTCCTTCTTTCACATTAGGTGGAAGTGGAGGAGCAGTAGTTTATGTTAAAGAAGATTTTGACAAAGCATTGAATCGTGGTTTACAAACTTCACCAATTCATGAAGTATTAATTGATAAAGCAGTTTTAGGATGGAAAGAGTTTGAGCTGGAATTATTGCGTGATAGTAACAACAACGTTTGTATTATCTGTTCGATTGAAAATTTCGATCCAATGGGAGTGCATACAGGCGATTCAATTACAGTAGCACCTGCAATGACGCTTTCCGATACTACATTTCAGCGAATGCGTTCCATGTCAATCATGATGATGCGTTCGATTGGAAATTTTGCTGGTGGATGTAATGTTCAGTTTGCTGTGAGCCCGGATGATGAGGAAAAAATTATTGCAATAGAAATTAATCCACGTGTGTCACGTTCTTCAGCGCTTGCTTCTAAAGCTACTGGTTATCCTATTGCTAAGATTGCTTCTAAATTGGCAATTGGATATCACCTTGATGAACTTGAAAATCAAATTACAAAAAGTACTTCCGCATTTTTTGAACCCACTCTTGATTACGTAATTGTAAAAATCCCTCGCTGGAACTTTGATAAATTCAAAGGGGCAAACCGCGAATTAGGATTTCAAATGAAATCTGTCGGAGAGGTAATGGGAATTGGACGAAGTTTTCAGGAAGCCTTGCAGAAAGCTTGTCAGAGCTTAGAGATAAAACGAAACGGATTGGGAGCTGATGGAAAAGAAATTACGAATCAAGCTGAGTTGTTGAATGCACTTGAGCGCCCTTCTTGGAATAGATTATTCATGATTTATGATGCAATAAAATTAGGGATTTCTGTAAAGACAATTCAAAAACTAACACGAATTGATTCTTGGTTCTTAAATCAAATTGAAGAGTTAATTGCTGTGGAGAAGGAAATGGAGAAGTATACCATTCACACTATTCCTCGTGATTTGATGTATGAAGCAAAACAAAAAGGTTATGCCGATCGACAAATTGCTCATGTATTACGCTGTTTAGAAAGCGAAGTTTTTAATAAGCGACGCGATGAAATGAATATCAAGCGTGTGTATAAACTCGTCGATACTTGTGCAGCAGAATTTGAAGCAAGAACTCCTTACTATTATTCTACATTTGAAGATGAGAACGAATCGATATGTTCTGATAAAAAGAAAATAGTAGTGCTTGGTTCTGGTCCTAATAGAATTGGACAGGGAATAGAATTCGATTATTCTTGTGTCCACGGCGTTTTAGCTGCTAAAGAGTGTGGTTATGAAACCATCATGATTAACTGCAATCCGGAAACTGTTTCCACTGATTTTAATGTTGCGGATAAATTATATTTCGAGCCAGTTTTCTGGGAACATATTTATGAAATTATTTTGCATGAAAAACCGGAAGGTGTGATTGTGCAGCTTGGTGGACAAACAGCGTTGAAGTTGGCAGAAAAATTAGATCGTTACGGAATAAAAATTATTGGTACCGATTATAAATCGCTGGATCTTGCTGAAGACCGAGGAAGTTTTTCAATGCTGTTGAAGGAAAATAATATTCCATATCCAAAGTTCGGAGTTATTGAAGATGCTGATCAGGCTATTGAATTGTCGCGAAAATTAGGTTTTCCGTTATTGGTTCGCCCTTCTTATGTGCTTGGCGGACAAAATATGAAGATTGTCATTAATGAAGAGGAGTTGGAACAGCATGTCGTAAAATTGTTACACGACATACCGGGAAACAAAGTTTTGCTTGACCATTTTTTAGAGAACGCAATTGAAGCGGAGGCGGATGCAATCTGCGATGGGAAAGATGTTTATATAATTGGAATTATGGAGCACATTGAACCTGCCGGCATACACTCAGGCGATTCCTACGCTGTGCTTCCTACTTTTGATTTGTCGGATAATGTGCTGGATCAAATTAAAGCGCACACTAAAAAGATTGCTATTGCTTTGAAAACTGTTGGCTTATTGAATATTCAATTTGCGATAAAAAATGAAATCGTTTACATAATTGAAGCAAATCCGCGTGCTTCCCGAACCGTTCCTTTCATTGCAAAAGCATACGACGAGCCCTACGTAAATTATGCAGCAAAACTAATGTTAGGTGCTAACAAAGTGAAAGATTTTAAATTTAGTCCGAAGAAAATCGGATACGCAATTAAAATTCCTGTATTCTCCTATGAGAAATTCCCTGAGGTTCAAAAGGAATTAGGTCCTGAAATGAAATCTACTGGAGAAGCAATTTATTTTATCGATGATTTGAACGATGAGTTTTTTCATCAAATCTATTCTGAGCGTAATTTGTATTTGAGTAAATAACTTTTGTGATGGTTAACTAATTTTATTCAAATTATTCGTTCCTAAAATTGTTTAAAGTCTAATTATGAATAGGATTTATTTGACTTTGTTTATTGGGATAATTTTTTCAACGCCCTATTATTTATCTTCCCAAATTACAGAAAACAGAAAAGTTTTTATTTCCACGCCAACTTACGACGAAATTATTTCCACTTATTCTAATTTGGTTAAGGGAAGTAAAATTGCCCAGTTCAAAGCGCATGGCCTTACGGATGTAGGTAAACCACTTCACCTATTAGTGCTTTCAGCTGATGGTAAGTTTGATCCTGCTAGTAATGTTTCCAAAACGAAAATATTAATCAATAATGGAATTCATCCTGGAGAGCCAGATGGCATTGATGCTTGTATTGAATTGACAAGAAAACTATTGTCCAATCCTGAATTACTTCCGGCTAATGTGGTAATTTGTATCATCCCTGTGTATAATATTGATGGTTGTCTAAACAGAGGAAGTACAAGTCGTGTAAATCAAAACGGTCCAATTGAATATGGCTTTCGTGGAAATGCTAAAAATCTTGATCTTAATAGAGATTTTATTAAGTGCGATGCTAGCAATACAATATCTTTTGAAAAAATATTTCAGGTATGGAAGCCGGATGTTTTTATTGATACACATGTTTCTAATGGCGCCGATTATCAGTATGTAATGACCTTAGTCGAGTCGCAACGCAATAAAATGAATGCTATTGTTTCCGATTTTGTGAGTAAGGAAATGGTTCCTGCACTTTACAAGTCGATGAAAGAAAAAAAACTGGAGATGTGTCCTTATGTAGAATTGCTTGGTGAAACTCCAGCTACTGGCATTATAGGTTTTTTGGAAACACCTCGGTTTTCTACGGGTTATTCATCACTTTTTAATTGCATCAGTTTTATTACGGAAACACACATGTGGAAAGCTTATAACGATAGAGTTTGGGCCACTTATGAATTTCTTTTTTCGATGCTAGCGTTTTGTGAAGATAGGGGAGTAGCTATTAAAAAAGTACATAAGGAAGCAGATCAAAGTGTATCCATTCAAAAAGAATTCCCCTTGAATTGGAGCTTAGATACCACAAAATTTGAATGGATTAGTTTTAATGGTTTTGAGGCGAAACATAAATTGTCTCTTATTTCTGGTAAGTCGAGATTGTATTATGATCGAAATGCTCCTTATACTCGACCAGTAAAGTTTTATAATACTTATCTATCTACAACAAAGGTAACAGCACCCGCAATTTACATTCTTCCACAGGCTTATGTAGCTGTTGTTGAACGTTTGCAATTAAATGGAGTTATTACTCAACGCTTGAGCAAAGACACGACAATGGATGTGTCGGTATATTATATTGACGATCACGAAACAGCTAAAAATCCTTATGAAGCGCATTATTTACATACAGGAATAAAAGTTCGTTATGATACACAACGCATTCAGTATTTTAAGGGGGATTATGTAATTCGCACTAATCAAATTTCGAATCGATACATTGTTGAAACTTTAGAGCCGGAAGGTGGAGATAGTTTTTTTGCTTGGAATTTTTTCGATGGAATTCTTCAGCAAAAAGAGTGGTTCAGCGACTATCTTTTTGAGGATTTGGCGGATAGTATTTTGAAAAGTAATTCTACTTTAAGTTACCAATTTTATACGAAACAAAAAGAAGATACTTTATTCGCAAATGACCATTATGCGCAACTAAGTTTTATTTACAATAATTCTTTTTTTATGGAAAAATCTTATAACCGTTATCCGGTTGGACGATTGAATAAATTTCTTAGACTTCCGATTGAATAATGAAAAAATATAATGTAAGAGTTTACGGTTTAATTATTCTTGATGGTAAAATTCTTATTACCGATGAATTTCGTGGAGGGATGCGCATGACAAAATTCCCTGGTGGCGGTAATGAGTGGGGGGAAGGTTTATTGGAAACGCTTTACCGTGAGTGCAGAGAAGAACTTTTTCAGGAACCAATTTTTACTGAACATTTTTATACTGCCGATTTTTTTGTGGTTTCAAATTTTCAGAAGGACGAACAACTTATTAGTGTTTATTATAAAGTTGCAATCCCTTTTCCTGAAAAATTAATTACTACTGAAATACCTTTTGATTTTCCAGAAGAAAAAGATGGAGCACAAATATTTCGATGGCTTAAGTTGAATCAGTTAAATCCCGATCAATTTACATTCCCTATTGATAAAAAAGTGGTTGAACTATTAAGTAAGTAATTACTATTTTTTTTATTTAATAATTATTTTTTGTGTACTAAGGGAAGCTCCGTTTTCCAATTGAATTAAATATACACCCTTTGGAATTTCTGGTATTTGAACTTCTATAGTTGGTGTATTGCCCATTGATTGTTGTTGTGTAATTTCAATCACTTGTCCACTCATTGAAAATAGTTGAACGCTCGCTTTCTTATTTTCAAGTGCAGTATATGTTACAGAGATGTGATCTTGCGCTGGATTTGGGTAAACAGAAAAGCTGATATTATTTTGTGTGTTTGATAAGATTCCATTAATTGCGGGCATTACCAACTGTGATGTGGAGTAAATGTGATCGCCAGAGTTTATTGAATTACCATTTGCTGCATTTCCAGTTACATAAAATGTAACATCTCCTATATTCGTACTTGGTGCAGTCCAATTAAAAGAGAAAGTGTGCGAGTTTGCAGTATTTCCACCATTCAAAGTATGTACCATATTTTTCCGAACAACACTTGAAACCGTTGCGTTTAAAATTTGAGTTTGAGAGTTAGTTACAATTAGTGTTCCAGCATTTTGGTTTGTACTGCTTAGGCATTCGCAATCAAATCCGAAAAGAGAATTACCGGTACGTGAAACATTAACGTCAATTGAATAGGTTTGGCCGGGTGTATATTGCCAATTGATTAAGTCTGTTGAACTGATTGTTACTAAACCTGTTCCATCATTTAATACTGCCCCTGTGTGACATCCGGTACAAGTACCTTCTCCTGGAGAACCAGTCTTTCCAGCTTTACCAGTACTGCTCAGTATATCAAATCCTGAATTAATTGAAATAATTGTTATTCCCATTAAAAGAATTGTGATTGTTGATTTTCTCATTTTGAATTTTGTTTTAAGTAGTTGATTTATTTTTATGTTTAATTGCAAATACGCGTGAAATGTTAAAACCAAGACGGATATTACCTTTTAACCAATCACTTTTGGTGTAAGGTATGTATTGCACTTCGTTCATTCCAAATTGGTTCGTAAAATGGAATTGAAAAACGTGTCCTCCGGTTTCGAGATCAAATCCAATTCCTAAAGGATCATGAAATGTTTCCTTTTTACTAGTGTAATTTCCAATACGATGTGCGTATTCAAACGTGACTGCAAAACGTTTTGAAATTTTATAGCGACCAGAAATACCTGTCGCAAAAATATCATTTTTATCGGATGCGAAATCAACTATATTATAATGAATGTAAAACTCATTTAATTCTAATGTTAATCTTTGATTTATTTTTCTTCCAATAATCAAGCAAGTAGCATAAGAAATTCGATTCACTGGATATTTGTATTTATCAATTCCGGTGAATGCATTATTAGGATCCTTAAGAAAAGTATAATTCATAGCACTTTGTACGGTTACCGAAATAGGAATATGGTTATCCGTTGTTTGTCTTAGCATTTTTATTTTAAATGACGCATCTGCTAATTTTTCGTCGGACGTTCTTCCAATACCAACCATCAACCAGTCAGTGATTCCATAATCTAATGATAAGCGAATGCATGCATCACCATCTAATCCAAATGCATTGTATGCGGGATTTCCATTTCCATTTGCAAATTCTCCAAATCGATGTGCGATTCTAAAGTCCATGGCATTTTTACCCATCGTTTCCATAGTGGGAAAATTAATTACACGCGTGGCTTTAAATGATGCGGATGTAAACTCATGTGTTGGTTTGTCTAAAAAATCTAGACTATCTGCCATTCTTTGCATTACATCATCTTGTGCTATTGATCGCTGACTTGCAAGTAATAAAAAAACTAGAAATATTTTTTTCATTTAAAAGTTCTAATTAATTGTTAAGCGCCCCAGCAGTTATCCATATTTCAAATTGTCGTATTTGACATTGGTTAAGTTGAAAATTTTGTGGCATTTGGCTCCAACCACCGCTTCCTTCCAAATGGCCAAGCAATTCATTGTTAGTCAGTGCATATTGTTGTAAGGAGGCGTGGGTGTCAATGCGGAAACTACTCGAAGGAGCTGTTCCCGAATGACAGGAAAAACAATAGTTTTCCATTAATGGCAAAATATGGTTTGAATATGAAATTGTGGATACAGTATCGCATGGGGTAAACAAATCAGCACCTACATAAAGTTCGCTAAGTTTATCTTTATAGCAAGCTGTAAATAGTGTAGAAAAAAGAAGAAGTACTAAAAATATTTTTCTCATGCTAACCTAATTGTCTTTTGCTCCTTGTGCAATCCAAACATAAATAGAATTAATATTTTTAGTACTCAAAGTTAGGTATGGATCTTTTGGCATTTTATCTTCAGTTGAAGAACTGATAAGCGTTTTATATAACTTACTATTTTTCGGATTGCCAGGAATGACATATTCTGGGTTACTAATTTCATTGTAGGTAATTAATGGGAATGCACTACCATATGTTAATTGTCCATGGCAGCCTGCGTGTTGGCAGCTATTTGTAATGATTGGACGAATAACTGTGTCAAAACTTATTTGCTGATCTGGAATTATTGGCTCATGTGTGCAGGAGCTTAAATAGAGCGCAGAAAAAACAAGTAAAATATATATCCTAGTTGTAAGCATAAAATTTTGTAAGATAAAGGTAAGCGTTATTTTATATATATAAATTGATATTTTTCGCTAAAAAAGACTTTTATGTTAAATTTTTGATATCAGTACGAGCGTATTCTTGTGAATACAGTTGACAAAGTTACTTTCAACATATAGTATATAGCAGCTGCCGAATTAATGGAGGAAATACCGCCCTGCCGCTCTCGCATTTGTACTTGCACTTCTCCTATTCGAAGTTTATTTTTTGAATACAATACAATTGATTCTGGTTCTGGGTATTCATCTGGATAATAATTATTTACTACAGCAATCGCCTTTTTATTTAGCAATCTAAATCCAGAAGTAGTATCGTAAATTTCAAATCCAGTCAATAATTTATTGAGACGCGAAAAATATTTTATTCCGATTCTTCTACTTCTGGTGGATTGGAAACCGTCATTGCGGAGGTACCGTGATCCAATGGTTATGTCCCAATTATTTTCAGCAGCCCCTGCTATAATTTTTGAAAGCTCTGAAGCTGGATGTTGTCCATCACCATCTACTTGAATTGCAAAGTCAAAATTATTTTGAAATGCGAACTTAAAACCTGTTTGCATTGCACCGCCAATACCAAGATTGATTGGAAGATGAAGGGCAATGCAAGGGAGCAAATCAATTATATGTGCTGTGTCATCGGTTGAGCAATCATTTACAACAATAATAGTGAGTAGCAGTCGTTCTGCTTTTGCTATTGCTATTAATTCCTCCACAACATTTTTTATGTTTTTAGATTCATTGTATGCGGGAACTATAACAGCAATTTTCATATTTTTTCGTAGTGATATATCTTTTGAAATTTCGGTGTGATCATTATTGAATACATTTTATAGTACTTAAAACTAAATCGAATAAGGGATTTATGTTAAAATAGTCAAATTTAGTTATATAAATACAATTTTTAACGCCTTATTTTTTAGATCCATCGACGATATATTGGCCTTTAAATTATTTTTTAAATAATGATAATATTCTATTTTAAGAATGATTTATTTTTTATATCTTTACTATACAGACATTAATTAAATTTTTTATACAAGCAGATCGATTGAATGAAAACGATAGCAAGAGAGTCAATAACATTAACTGACGAGTTACAAAAATATTTTGGGTTTAATAAATTCAAAGGTGAGCAAGAGGCGGTAATCAATAGTGTTCTTGAAAAGAAAGACACTTTTGTAATTATGCCAACTGGTGGTGGAAAGTCGCTTTGTTACCAATTACCAGCATTGTTAAGCAATGGTGTAGCAATTATTGTTTCCCCTCTAATTGCATTGATGAAAAATCAGGTGGATGCCATTCGTAACCATGGTTCTGAAGATGGGGTAGCACATTTTTTAAATTCATCACTCAACAAATCAGAGATTATTCAAGTAAAAAAAGATATTACAGATGGCATAACGAAATTGCTTTATGTTTCTCCTGAATCTTTAACAAAAGAGGAAAACATAGTATTTTTTAAGGAAATAAAAATTTCATTTTTTGCTATTGATGAAGCACATTGTATTTCTGAGTGGGGGCATGATTTCCGTCCTGAGTATCGTCGACTGCGTGAAATTATTGAAGCTATTGGTAGCGTTTCTATCATAGCTTTAACAGCAACAGCAACACCAAAAGTTCAACAAGATATTATCAAAACCTTAGCGATGACTAAGGCAAATGTTTTTAAAACATCCTTTAATAGAGCTAATCTTTATTATGAGGTAAGGCCTAAGGTGAATGTAGCGATAGAGATTGTGAAGTTCATTAAAAAAAATATTGGTAAATCGGGCATCGTATATTGCTTGAGTCGTAAAAAGGTTGAAGAGATTGCTGAGTTTCTTAAGGTAAATGGCATCAAAGCACTTCCATACCATGCAGGACTTGATGCACAAACACGTGTAAAAACACAAGATGATTTTTTGATGGAAGAAATTGATGTGATTGTTGCAACAATTGCATTTGGAATGGGAATTGATAAGCCGGATGTTCGATTTGTAATTCACCACGATGTTCCTAAATCATTAGAAGGATATTACCAGGAAACTGGTCGAGCAGGTCGCGATGGAGGAGAAGGGCAATGTTTATCTTTCTATGCATTCGCTGATATTCAAAAGTTAGAAAAGTTTATGAAAGGGAAACCTGTTGCCGAAGTGGAGATAGGCAAACAACTTTTGTTAGAAACTGTTGCCTTTGCCGAGTCTTCTGCCTGTCGTCGTAAAGTGTTATTAAATTATTTCGGCGAAACATATAGACAGGAAAATTGCGGCAGTTGTGATAATTGCAAAAACCCTAAAGTTAAAATTGATGCTACGGATGATATTTTAATGGTTGTTGATACTGTCATTGATGTAAAAGAAAAATTTAAATCGAAATATATCATTCAAGTTTTATTGGGCGATGTTACTCCATTGGTATCATCTTACAAGCATGATAATTTAGAGGTTTTTGGGAAAGGGGATGTAGAAGGAAAAGACGAGGCACATTGGAATTCAGTTATACGAACAGCTTTGTTGGAAGGGTTTTTATCTAAAGACATTGACAATTATGGTTTATTAAAGGTTACTAAAGAAGGTAAATCTTTTCTTGAAAAGCCGCATCCAGTTTTTGTGACTCGTGACCATGATTATACCGGTGCCGAAAGTGATGATGATGATGATGTGGATGGTGGTAAAACTGGTGCAGGTTCCGACCCTGTGCTCTTTACTTTGTTGAAAGATCTTGTAAAGCAAGTTGCTCGCCAAAAAAATCTTCCACCATATGTAATTTTTCAAGAAACTTCATTGGATGAAATGGCAATTCAATATCCAATTAACATGGATGAGATGACCCGAATCTCAGGTGTAGGGCCGGGAAAAGCTGCTAAATTTGGAAAGCAATTCATCGACCTTATTGCGAAATATGTGGAGGAAAATGAAATAGAACGCCCACAGGATTTAGTGGTAAAGTCTGTAATTAATAAATCAGGATTAAAAGTTCATATCATTCAGAGTATTGATCGTAAATTAGATTTGGAAGATGTTGCTGCCGCAAAACGATTGAAATTGGATGATTTGATTTCTGAAATTGAAACTATCGTACTTTCAGGAACTAAAATAAATATCAGTTATTATATTGACAGTATGATGGATGCTGATAAACAAGAAGAAATTATTGACTATTTCAAAGAGTCAGAATCTGATTCGCTTGAAGATGCTATTGATGAATTGGGCGAAGAAGATTTTACGCAAGAGGAAATTCGATTGGTACGCATTAAATTTTTAAGTGAGTTTGGTAATTAGTGATTCCATGCTTCGATACGACTCGTCGGGGTACTTTTTATTTTCAAATCATTTTTTTGGAGGACGAGTCTACTCAGCATGACAAATTTATGATTGAGAAATTTGCCAAACAATCATTGACTGGTCATCGCTCCCTGAAATTAATCCATGTTCATTCCATGCTTCGATACGACTCGTCGGTTTAATTTTATTTTCAAATCATCTTTTTGGAGGACGAGTCTACTCAGTATGACAAATTCATGATTGAGAAATTTGCCAAACAATCATTGACTGGTCATCGCTCCCTGATATTAATCCATGTTCATTCCATGCTTCGATACGACTCGTCGGTTTAATTTTATTTTCAAATCATCTTTTTGGAGGACGAGTCTACTCAGCATGACAAATTCATGATTGAGAAATTTGCCAAACAATCATTGACTGGTCATCGCTCCCTGATATTAATCCATGTTCATTCCATGCTTCGATACGACTCGTCGGGGTGCTTTTATTTTCAAATCATTTTTTTTGACGACGAGTCTACTCAGCATGACAAATTCATGATTTAGAAATCTCCCAAACTATCATTGACTAGTCATCACTCCCTGAAATTAATCCATGTTCATTCCATGCTTCGATACGACTCGTCGGGGTGCTTTTATTTTCAAATCATCTTTTTGGACGACGAGTCTACTCAGCATGACAAATTCATGATTGAGAAATTTGCCAAACAATCATTGACTGGTCATCACTCCCTGAAATTAATCCATGTTCATTCCAGATTAGTCTATTCACGGAATTTTTGTGCCCATCCTGCCCGTCTTTTCCGCAGCGCAGTAGTAAATTGAAATTTTCAGCATCCCAAATTTTCATCGACTTATCACGACTTGCTGTTGCGAATAGTTTTTTATCTGGACTAAATACAATGTGATAAATTGCGAAATTGTGTGCAGGGATTTTAACAATGGACTTGAAATTATCTTTTGAATCCCATACATTTAAATGGGCATCACGACCTCCACTCAATAAATATATTCCATTTGGATGCCAACAAACGGAATTCGCTGATAATCCATGTGCAACAAATGTTTGCACCTCTTCCATTTTTGGTAATGCATATATTTTTATTGCACCATCTCCACATGTAACGGCGAGTAAATCTTCATTCGGATGTAAGGCAAAGCCGCGCACTTTTAAATTGGTGATTTTCTTTTGTTCGTTAATTGAAATTGTTTCTCCATCAAGAATGGTAAAAGTTCCGTCACCACTTGCTGCAAAAATTAAATTATGTTTTTTCGATATGGCTAAATCAAAAATTTGTCCATTATTTAATTGAATTGTTCTTGCAATTATTTTATTTTCAATATCAATTTCATGTAACTTTCCGATGCCGTCACCTGCGAGTAGTATATTGTTTTCAGGTAAGTACAAAAGGGAATAGACAGGTGCCGAAAATTCAATTGCAAAGTCCTTTTGTTGACCAGAAATCAAATTCCAGGCGCCAACAAATTTGTCGCTACTACCACTGTAAATAAGTGAGGTTTTATTTCCTTCACTTAAGCCGTAAACACCTCCTTGGTGGCCTCTGAAAACTATTTTTTGAGTTGCGGTAACGTTCATTTTAACTAATTCTTTTTCTGATTATGTCTTCTACAACTTTTAGGAAATCTAATGGAGCTAATGTCCTCCATGGCATTTCATCTAATTGTCCGCCCCAATGTAAGTACCAATCTATTCTGGCTTTTTTCATTTCAACTAATACATGTGGTTGGAAGTTAATGAGCGCAATCCAACCGTCTTCCACTTCTTCAAACCATTCTTGGTAGTAGGAATCATCAGAATAGTGAAAATTTAAAACATTTTCGCCAATAATTACAAATTTGTTTATGCCACTCAGTTGTAGTTCTTCAATAATATCACGTTTTATGATCATGATATCGTTATTTAAAGTGTCATTCCATTCGCCGAGTAATTCAATAACGCAAAATTTACTTTCGACATCCACAAAAATTATCTTCATGTAGAGTGTAAGTGAACCAAATTCGTCCCATTGGGGATGAATCAAATAATTGTACAATTGATTTGTAAATTCAAATTCACTGTATTCCCTTCCATAAAAGGGTGATTTTTCATCTTCTGCTGCATTGTACAAATGTCGCCAATTAAAGAATGGTTCTATGGAATGCATTTCTTAATTATTAAAGTGCTGATTCATACTTAATATTTTTTTTGCGTGAGGGATTGTAGCAGTTACCCCGCAGCTCACAAATTATTAATTTGAGAAAAAAATGCGAGGAGTAAAAGCGGAAAGCCCGACCTGAGGCACGAAGGGCACGCCCGAATGATAATTATTAATTTCCACATTATTAATTATTAATTCCTTCAATTGTTTTTCTCACTGATCCAAATTGTTTCAATAAATTATTAGATTTTTCATAGTCATATCCTGTTGCATCCATCACCATCTTTGTTCCACGGTCAATGAGTTTGTTGTTGCTCAATTGCATGTCTACCATTTTATTTCCTTTTACTCTTCCTAGTTTTATCATTACTGAAGTGGAAATCATATTGAGAATTAGTTTTTGAGCAGTACCAGCTTTTAATCTTGTGCTTCCTGTAATAAATTCAGGACCAACAATTGCAACCATTGGATATTTTGCAATTAAAGTGACTGCCGAGCCAGGATTACATGTAATACACGCAGTGAGAATTTCATTCGCATTGCATAAATTTAAAGCACCAACTATGTAAGGTGTGCTACCCGACGCTGTAATGCCTATAACGACATCGTCTTTTCCAATTTCATGCTCTTGTAAATCTTTCCATCCTTGTTCAATTTCATCTTCAGAAAATTCAACTGCTTTTCTCATTGCACCATCTCCACCTGCTATGATGCCAATTACCATACCATGTGGCACTCCAAACGTAGGTGGACATTCCGATGCATCAACAATTCCTAATCTTCCACTTGTTCCAGCTCCTAAATAAAATAATCTTCCACCTTTCTGCATTTTTTCAAAAAGTGTATTAACAAAGGTTTCGATTTGTGGAATACAGCTTTCAATTGCAGTTGCCACAGTTTTATCTTCTTTGTTAATGTTCTCGAGAATTTCTACAACATTCATTTGTTCTAGGTTGTTGTAATTTGATTCCGATTCAGTAATCCTTTCCATAGGTCAAAGGTAAGCAAGAGCTGATTTGATGCAATCGTTAAAGACAATTATTATTTGATTCATTTTTAATTTTTAATGACTCTAAAACAGCCCTTCCAATGAATGTTTAAATACTAGCTTTAATTGAATCAATTTATTATTGGATTTTTGATTTATAAAAATATTGATTTAAATGCTTGCTTTTAGAATTTGTTAAATAAAGAAAATTGCAAATACTTTCAATTTATGGTGAATTGGCTGATATTTTTTGCTTTATTTACAAGATGTCTTTTAATAATGTTGAATTAACATCTTCTAAAACACTACGAAAAGTTATTTTAGCTTCTTCAGCTGGAACGCTAATTGAGTGGTATGATTTTTATATTTTTGGTAGTCTGGCAACGATCATCGCTGAACGTTTTTTCCCTGCTAATAATCCTACAGCTGCTTATCTTTCAACACTTGCAATTTTTGCAACAGGCTTTATTGTCCGTCCTTTTGGAGCTATTGTTTTTGGACGAATTGGAGATAAAGTTGGTCGTAAATACACATTTCTGATCACACTTTTGCTGATGGGACTTTCCACTTTTGCTATTGGTTTGGTACCTGACTACAAACAAATCGGAATTTTTGCACCTTTACTTGTCTTGTTATTACGTTTGGTACAGGGCTTGGCTCTGGGTGGAGAATATGGAGGAGCAGCTATTTATGTTGCGGAGCATAGTCCTGAAAACCGTCGTGGATATTTTACAAGTTTCATTCAGACCACAGCTTCCTTCGGATTATTTATTTCGATTGCGGTTATTTTGACGACTAGGTATTTTCTTACTGCAGAAGAATTTAGTCAATGGGGCTGGCGAATTCCGTTTCTACTTTCAATTATTTTAGTGCTTGTTTCTTATATCATTCGTCGCAGTTTGCATGAGTCACCGGAATTTGCGGCTTTGAAAAGTAGTGGCAATATTTCTAAAAATCCGATCAAGGAAAGTTTTGGCAATAAAGAAAATTTGAAATGGGTTTTACTTGCTTTGTTCGGTGCTTGTGCAGGACAAGGTGTGGTATGGTACACTGGACAATTTTATGCCATGTCATTTTTGCAAAAAATAATGAATATTGAATTTGTGCAGTCAAATATTATTATTTCTACAGCAGTTTTATTGGCGATTCCACTTTTTATTTATTTTGGTAAACTTTCAGATCAAATAGGACCAAAGAAAATAATGATGACTGGTTTGTTATTGGCAGCTCTTTTTTATTATCCAATATATAAATCGATGTATTCTATTGCGGATGTAACACTTAAAAAGGAAATTAGTAATCAGGTAGATGGAAAAATACAAGTCAGTCCACTGGCTGATGTAAAAGGAGTCGTTCATACATACACAGATGGAAGTGTATTGGTAGAAAGTGTTTCAGGAAAATTGGTAAAAAAAGTATTAACGCTTGCTCCTCGGAGTATTTTATTTTTGATTTTGTTAGTTTTTATTCAGCTTATTTTTGTAACCATGGTTTACGGACCAATTGCGGCTTTCCTTGTGGATTTATTTCCTGTCAAAATTAGATATACTTCACTTTCTCTGCCTTATCATATCGGTAATGGAGTATTTGGTGGTTTAACACCTTTTATTGCTACTGCCACTGTTGCTGCCACAGGGAATGTATATTCAGGGTTAATTTATCCAATAGCAATTGCGTTGACAACATTTTTTGTCGGAGTTTTTTTTATAAGTAAAAGGGGCGTTATTAATGCTACGTGAATCTACCTTTTGAATCTCTCTAAATGTTTTACGATTTAATAATTTAATAAATCGCTGGCCATTTAATTGGGTCGGCTTCATTCATTAAAGCGTAAACAGCATCATATATATCGACAACCGCAGGTTTACTGAAGAAATCGCCATCTGAACCATATGCAGGTCGATGTTCCTTTGCTGTTAATGTTTTTGGTTCGCAATCCAAATATTTATATCCGCCTTGAATTTCTATTATATTTTGAAGGATGAATGCTGACGCACCACCAGGTACATCTTCGTCCACTACAAGCAAACGATTTGTTTTTTTAATTGATTCAACAATTGATTTGTTTTTGTCAAATGGCAACAATGTTTGCACATCAATTATTTCAACTGAAATTTCTGCTTCTTCTAATTGTTTTGCAGCATCCATACATAATCGAAGTGTGGCGCCATACGAAACGATAGTAATATGATTTCCTTCGCGTATTATTTCAGGTATGCCTAATTCCACTTTAAATTCTCCCCAATTTTCTGGGACACGTTCCTTCAGACGATATCCATTTAGCGGTTCAATAACTAAAGCAGGTTCATCGGCAGTAAGAAGTGTGTTGTAAATACCTGCTGCAATGGTCATGTTGCGAGGAACACAAACGTAAATACCACGCAAAGAATTAATAATCATTCCCATTGGCGAACCAGAATGCCATACACCTTCTAGTCGATGGCCACGTGTACGAATTATTACTGGGGCTTTTTGACCACCAACAGTTCTCCATTGTAATGTTGCAAGGTCATCACTTAATATTTGCAATGCATATAACAAATAATCGAGGTATTGAATTTCAGCAATCGGTCGTAGGCCCCTCATTGCCATTCCAATTGCTTGTCCAACAATTGTTGCTTCACGAATACCGGTATCGAAGACTCTTATTTCGCCATATTTATTCTGAAGTCCTTCTAGTCCTTGGTTAACACCTCCTATAAATCCGACATCTTCTCCAAAAATTACTAGCTCAGGATAAACAGACAGTAGTTTGTCGAAATTATCTCGGAGTATTTCTCTACCATCGTATAATTTCTCTGCTGCTCCATAAACCGGTTTTATTTCTTTTACTTGGAGCGCTGTTTCGCTATGTAAATTTGCACTGTATCTATTGAAATTTGCAATGGTACTATTTTTTAACCACTCTATTAAATTATTTTTTGCAATATTATTTTCATTTTTCGCATGTCGCAATGCTGTTTTAGCAGCAGTTATCATATCGCGACGAACGGGTTCTGTAGTTGTCGAAAGATCGTTTTTAACTTTAGAAATGTTAGCTTCATTAGAGGATTGTTTCGCTAACTCATCGATCAAGGGAAGTAAATCGATTAATTCAGCTTTTAATGGCTCACGATAGGCATCCCATGCAGCTCGACGATCATTTTTAATTTTTTCTTTTACTTCTTTTTCTAATTGATCTAATTCTGCTTCTGAACTGATTTTTGTAGCAAGAATCCATTCTCTAAATTTTTTAATACAATCGAAATCATTTTCCCACTTTAATCTTTCCTGTGTTTTGTAACGCTCATGCGATCCAGATGTAGAATGTCCTTGTGGTTGGCTAACTTCTTCTACATGAACCAAAACAGGTACATGCTCATCTCTACACACTTTTGATGCTTTTTCGTAAGTTTCTATCAAATGTGGATAATCCCAACCTCGTGTCTTGAAAATCTGAAAACCTGTATGAAATTCAGTTCTTTGAAATCCAGAAAGAGCTTCTGAAATACTTTCTTTTGTAGTTTGATATTTTTTGGGAACAGAAATGCCGTAACCATCGTCCCAAACAGAAACTAACATTGGTATTTGCATCACTGCCGCTGCATTCATTGTTTCCCAAAATAAACCTTCTGATGTGGAAGCGTCACCAATTGTACCAAATGCAATTTCATTTCCTTTAGTTGAAAATTTAGAAAAATGAAGCGATTGTAAATTAATATTTTGTCTGTAATGCTTTGATGCAAGCGCCAAGCCTAACAGTCGCGGCATTTGTGATCCAGTTGGTGAAATATCTGATGAAGAGTTTTTAATTTTTGTTAAGTCTTTCCAGGATCCGTCCGAATTCAAACTTCGTGTTGCAAAGTGGCCATTCATTTGGCGACCAGCTGAAGAAGGTTCCGCTGTTAAATCAGTATGTGCATATAATTGTGCAAACCACTCTTGTATGGAAAGATTGCCGGTTGCAAACATAAAAGTTTGATCGCGGTAATAACCCGAACGAAAGTCTCCTTCACGAAATGATTTCGCCATTGCTACTTGAGCTACTTCTTTGCCATCACCAAATATTCCGAATTTTGCTTTGCCAGTAAGTACTTCTTTTCTTCCTGTTAAACTGGCTTCTCGGCTTTCATTTGCAATACGATAATCTTCAAGAACAATGTTTTTGAAATCTCTAATTTTTTCATCCGAAACAGATGTATGTCTCTCCGCTGTTTTATTCATATTTGCGGTTTTTTTTTGCTTAAATTTTACTTGAAATTTTATTAAAATTACGTATCGCTAAGGTAGGACTAAAATTAAGTATTTTAGCTTGTAAATACTTGTTATGTAAGCACAGGTATGTTTTTATTGTAAAAATCAAATTATTTGATTTAAGTATAAATAACATTTGACATTAGCACTTCTGCTTTACTGTCATAAAAAAAGGGAAACTGACAAGCAGCTTCCCTTTTAAAAGTTTTCAGATAAAAATTAATGCCCTTTTGCGTGTTCTTCTTCAGCTTTTGTAGCTAAAGTATCTTTTACAACTCCACTTTCGTGATTAGTTGCTGCTGGTTCTGTTTGATGACCTTCGTGCATCATTGTTTCTTTTCCTTCTGATTTTTCATCTGTTATTCCCCATCGTTCTGTTCCTGAATTACTAAACGCAATGCAACCTATTGTTACAAAACCTAAAGCAATAATTAGAACTCCAATAACTCCAGCCCACCAGCCCTTTGTATAGGTTTGACCTTTTCCTTCTGCTTTATGTTCATCGTGGTTACTCATAAATTTTCTTTTTTTCTTTTTTAAAATAATATTTTTTAACCTTCAGTTATTTTATGCGTGTGCTCCTATTGTTTTGAGGTAGAAAATATGTGATTTCAAAGCTTTGAATAAATTAGGATATACAACAATTGGAACTTTGTAACTCTTGCAAAGATCTTGAATGATTTGGTGTAATGCAGGGTAATGAACATGACTAATTTTTGGAAATAGATGGTGTTCAAGTTGAAAATTTAATCCTCCTGTAAGCCAGAGCATTGTTTTGCTTTTTGTTGAAAAGTTAGCTGTAGTTGCAAATTGATGCAATATCCAAGACTCTTCCATTTTATTGGTTTCTTCTGATGGCATCGGAAAATCAACATTTTCTACAACGTGAGCTAATTGGAAAACGATACTTAAAACAACTCCACAAACAAGAGCAGTAACAAGGTAGCCTATTAATGCAGGAACAATTCCAACCAAATACATTGGTATTAGCAGGTAAACAAAAACGTACATTATTTTTGTAATCCAAAATATAATGTGTTCAGTTACAGTTAATTTTTTCAATTTGAATCCAGCTATTTTTCCAGTAAAATATTTCGAAAAATCTCGTTGAAAAACCCACCATAGCCATGTGAGAGAGTAGAGTAGTGGGAAGTAAATGTGTTGGTATTTGTGAAACCAATACCTTTTTTGATGCTCGTTAGTCCGAATAAATGGTTTGATATCAATGTCGTCATCCTGGCCTTCAATATTGGTATAGGTATGGTGAATGACATTATGTTTTATTTTCCACATTGAAGAGCTAGCACCCATCATGTTTGCTGTATAGGCCATTATCTCATTCAACCAGTGTTTTTGCGAATAACTTCCATGGGCACCATCATGCATCACATTAAAACCAATAACTGCAATGTTAATTCCAAATAGTGCACAAAGTATTAGACTTATCCATGCTTCAGGTTGAACAAAAACAAGTATCCAATAGTTAGTAATAGCTGCTGAAATTACAATCGCTGTCTTTATATATAGTTTCCAGTTTCCAGTGATTTTAATATTTCGAGTCGAAAAATATTCTTCTACTACCTTTTTTAAAGTTGTAGAAAAATCGGTTTGTTTATTATCAAAAGAAATTTTTGCCATTTTTGATTTGTTTTTAATTTATCTTAAAAAGCATGAAACCCTATCTTGTGATTCAATCTATAAAATAAACACAAAGACATGAACTCGCATTTTATTAAAATGTCAGGTATTTGTTCTTGTGTTAATCTAAATTCTATCTAAATTGATTAAACCAATTGTTTAATAGCGATCTCTTCGATCGTTATCAGATGGTTTATCAGTTTTAGGTCGGGCTTCATTGACATTGATATTGCGGCCCTTAATGTTAGCGCCATTTAACTCAGCAATTGCCTTGTTAGCGGAATCATTGTCTGGCATTTCAGCAAATGCAAAGCCTTTGCTTCTTTGCGTGAACTTGTCGACGATAATTTTTACCGATGTTACTTCTCCGTACTGAGATAGCATACCGAGCAAATCTTCTTCTGTTGTTGCCCAAGCGAGGTTGTTGATGAAAAGGTTCATTTATTTAGGTCTTTATTTATTATTTATTTATTGCCACTGAATTAGTTCGGGGGCTTTATTTATTAGGTACAAAGATAGGTAGAATTCGCACTATTGCGTTCGGTTGTTATTATTTCATTAACATTCAATTATTCAAAAATTTAGTTAAAATTTATAGAAATGCCAAATTTGAAACCAAATAGTACGAAAATACCCTCTGATTTTGAGTAAATTATATCATTTATAGGGTATTAAAATACTGGAAACCTCAGTCTGTCTATTGTTATTCTCCTTCCGTCTTTTTGTTAAATTTTTATTCAATCTGCTTGTATTTCAAAATTTCATTTTTTTTCATTTTGGTTGAATAATTTTGGTACAAATTTATGTGTGGTTTACTTATTTTTTCGGTTTTTGTGTTCATTGAGTTAATCATTTTTAGCATTTATTGATTAATTACACCGTTATCGGATTTATATATAAGTAGCAAAATCATTCAAAATAGAATTAACTTTGTAGGATATATAAACCTAAATGACTTTACAAGATCAAATAAATACGCTTTTAACTGTTTCTGGCTTAGTAAGTCTTTTGACATTGACATTACTTGAAATAGTTTTGGGAATCGACAATATTATTTTTATTTCTATTATTGCTGAGAAAGTTAAAGAACCTGCTCAAAGAAAAAAAGCTCGTGGCTTAGGGTTGTTGCTTGCTCTCTTAATTCGTGTGGCTTTATTGTTTGCAATATCCTGGATTATTAAAATGGATAAAGACTTGTTCACTGTTTTTGAACATGGATTCAGTGGTAAAGCGATCATACTTTTAATAGGAGGTGTTTTTTTGTTAGCGAAAACAACTTCTGAGATTCATGAAAAAATGGAGCAAGCAGATGATACTGAGAAGGAAAAAAGAATGAGACCAAGTACAACTATCTTATCTGTTATTTTACAAATATGTTTTATAGACATTGTTTTTTCCTTCGATTCGATTCTGACAGCAATTGGTATTATTGATGCGCGTCTAATTTTGATTATGATCATTGCTGTCGTTATATCAATGTTTATTATGTTTTTGTTTTCCGAAAAAGTCAGCAGTTTTATCGAAAAAAATCCAACCATGAAAATGTTAGCACTGGCGTTTTTATTAATGATTGGATTTTTGTTAATCTTGGAAGCATTCGATGTACACGTTCCTAAACCCTATGTGTATTCTGCAATGTTCTTTGCATTTACTGTAGAGTTGTTGAATATGCGTTTGCGGAAAAAGAAATCGAGGTAATTTAAGCGAACAGTTCTAATATGACAAACGTTGCAAAAATTACACTTGCAATTCCGTTTGTCGTTCCAAATGCTCTTGTAACTCTGCTCAAATCTGTTGGCTTTACAATGCTATGCTGGTAAACGATTAGCGTAAAGTAAAATCCAAAACCAATCCAATAAAAGAGCCCAAAATGTGCATTCCATCCTGCGTAAAAAATAAAAAATAGGGAAATCAAATGAAAAAATTTTGAAACAAGTAAGGCACTTTTAGCTCCTAGTTTTGCGGGAATTGAATGAAGCTTATTTTGTTTGTCAAAACTTTCATCTTGCAACGCATAGATCAAATCGAATCCACCCACCCAAAAAATTACTGCAAATGAATAGTAGAGTGGAAGCCAAGCAAATTCGCCAGTTACAGCTAACCAGGCCCCAATAGGGGCGAGCGAAAGTCCAATGCCTAAAATGAGGTGGCAAAGTGCAGTAAATCTTTTTGTATAGGAATATCCCAATACAACAATCAAAGCAAGGGGAGAGAGGTAAAAACAAATTGGATTAATAAAAAATGTGCTGACAATAAATAACAACGAGCTCAGAACCACAAAAAAGATTGCTCGAGAAGGTGAAATTTTACCTGTAGGTATTTCTCGGTCAGCGGTTCTTACATTTTTGGAATCAATATCGCTGTCAATGTATCTGTTGAAAGCCATGGCTGCGCTTCTTGCGAAAACCATGCAAAGTATAACTAATGCGAACTGTTGGATTGAAAAATGTGCATTCTTTGTAAATTTCACCGCAAGAAAATAGCCAATTATAGCAAATGGCATTGCGAAAATCGTGTGACTAAAAACGATTAATGAAAAATAATCAGAAATTTTTGTTTTTTGAGTCTTGTTCACTTTGTGAATTGAAAATATAATAACATAATGATTGGAGTCGAATTCAAAAGAAGACCTACATACCCTAGATTAATCCATTTACTCACAATTTGGTATCGACTGCTGTACAAAACATAAATACTAGCACACAAAAACCCTGGTAGCATACACAAAAATGCAATAGGAGTTCCCCAACCTGGTAATTGAGCAGCAACGGAGACAACTAAGCCAAGAATTAAACCAATCCAACCGAAAACGGGCGTAAGTTTTTGCATAGTCAAAGGTACATTTAGTTAGAGTAAGGGTAACTTTTTTTAATAATTTAATTTGTTCAATTATTGTGGTTAGATTTAAAACAATTTTATCTTAAAATATATTTAAAATATTACTTTATTTTAATTGATATTTGCAATTAATTCATGAAATTAATTATTCTTTTTCTAGTTTTATTTATTAGCTCCTTTAGCGCTGCACAGAGCGATTCTGTAAGGTATGTGCCTGGGTTCAAGTTTAACGAAGGTATTTATCTTGATTATAGAAGTTTTAAAGCAAATAAGCCCGTCGCCAAAGCACAAATTATTGCTGATTATTCTAAGGATGAATTAGATTTTGTTCGTAAAATCATCGCTAAACGATTTATTACTTACCTCGATACTTTGGGGAGAATAACAGAGGTAAATGCACAAAGTTTATGGGGCTTTTCAGAAAATAATTCCATTTACATTCGATATAATGGTGATTTTAACAAAATTGTAGTATTGGGTGGTCTTTGCCACTTTACAGCATTATTTACTACCTACTTTTCAAGTAGTCCTACGATGGGTGTAGGGCAAACTACCGGCACGCCTGTAGAAAGTATACAACAATATATTTTAGATATACAAACTGGGCAAGTGTTTGATTATGTACTTCCTAATATGGAAGAATTGCTAAAGCGTGATGCTAATTTATACATAGAATTTATGGCATTTAGCAAGAGAAAGCGTAGGCAAATGATGTTTATATATTTGCGAAAGTACAATGAGCGTCAGGGTTTGTATTTAGGACTTCCATCAAAGTAATATTAGAAATGAAGTGCCGAGTTTTTTTCCGATATTTGTATTCTAAATTTAATCAATATACTGATGTCAGCTGAAGGAAGACAAATTATTTTTTCAATGGTGAATGTTTCTAAAATTCACCCGCCTCAAAAACAAGTGCTTAAGGATATTTACCTCTCTTTTTATTACGGGGCTAAAATTGGTGTAATCGGATTAAACGGTTCTGGTAAATCTTCTTTGCTTCGGATAATTGCTGGTGTAGATAAAGATTACATAGGTGAAGTTCATTTTTCTCCAGGTTATTCCATTGGAATGCTCGAGCAAGAACCAAAATTGGATGAAACCAAAACGGTAATGGATATTGTGAAGGAAGGTGTGAAAGAAATCAATGATACACTACGCGAATACGAAGAAGTAAATAATAAATTTTCGGAGCCCATGACTGACGATGAGATGACAAAACTCATTGATAAGCAGTCACGACTTTCTGAAAAAATTGAACAACTAGATGCATGGAATATTGAATCCCGTTTAGAGCGTGCGATGGATGCTTTGCAATGTCCTGAGGGAGATACTCCTGTGAGTGTGCTTTCGGGCGGTGAGCGTCGTCGTGTTGCGCTTTGTCGTCTTTTATTACAACAACCAGATATTTTATTATTGGATGAACCAACTAACCACTTAGATGCTGAATCAGTTTTGTGGTTGGAGAATCATTTGCAATCGTATCCTGGAACAATTATTTCTGTAACACACGATAGGTATTTCCTTGACAATGTTGCAGGTTGGATTTTAGAATTGGATCGTGGAGAAGGAATTCCGTGGAAAGGAAATTATTCGGAATGGCTGGATCAGAAATCTAAAAAATTGGCTTCTGAAGAAAAGACGGAGAGTAAGCGTAGAAAAAATTTAGAGCGGGAGTTGGAGTGGGTTCGTAAAGGTCCGAAAGGACGGCAATCGAAATCGAAATCGCGTCTTGCGAATTACGAGAAGATGATGAGTGAAGATATTAAACAGAAAGATGAAACTTTAGAAATGTTTATTCCCAATGGACCTCGTTTGGGAAATGAGGTGATTGAAGCGGTGAATGTGAATAAAGCATTTGGTGATAAAGTGTTGTATGAAAATCTAAATTTTAAATTACCACCAGCAGGCATCGTTGGAATCATTGGACCAAACGGAGCAGGTAAAACAACTTTATTCCGTTTAATAATGGCTGAAGATAAAGTTGATGGAGGTGAATTTAAAGTGGGGCCAACCGTAAAAATCGCTTATGTCGATCAGGCCCATTCAGATATTAATCCAGAGCACTCCGTATTTGAAGCAATTACTGGAGGAACTGAATATGTTGAGTTATCCGGTGTGAAATTAAATTCACGTGCATACGTTTCTAAATTCCAATTTGCAGGACAGGATCAGGGTAAAAAGGTAAAGGTGCTGTCGGGCGGTGAACGCAATCGTTTACACTTGGCTTTGACCTTGCGATCAGGGGCGAATGTATTATTGCTCGATGAGCCGACCAACGATATTGACGTAAATACAATGCGTGCTTTAGAAGAAGCGTTAGATAATTTTGCTGGATGTGCAGTAATTATATCTCACGATCGTTGGTTCTTAGATCGAGTTTGCACGCACATTCTTGCTTTCGAAGGAAATGGTTCTGTTTATTTCTTTGAAGGTTCTTTTTCTGAGTATGAAGAAAATCGTAAGAAACGTTTGGGTGATTCTGAACCAAAGCGATTCAGATTTAAGAAATTGGTAGTTTAAATTGTTGCATCTTAGTACAACGATATATTTTTAAATCGGAATAAATTATTTAATGGCCATCAATAAACCATCCATACCAAAAGGCACACGCGATTTTTCTCCAGATGAAATGGTTCGTAGGAATTATTTGTTTGATACTATTCGTTCTGTCTTTAAAAAATATGGTTATCAGCCCATTGAAACTCCTGCAATGGAGAATATTGAATCACTTACAGGTAAATATGGTGACGAAGGTGATCAATTACTTTTTAAAATTTTAAATTCACGTCCCTACGAAGCTAAAGATAGCGACAAACAAAAAATGCGTGATGCTTTTGATCGTTCATTGACTCAGAATACAAATAACCCAGATTTAACTGAACGTGCGTTACGTTATGATCTCACCGTTCCATTCGCCCGTTACGTTGTGCAACACCAAAACGAAATTACATTTCCATTCAAGCGTTATCAGATTCAACCGGTTTGGAGAGCTGATCGTCCGCAGAAAGGACGCTATCGTGAGTTTTTTCAGTGTGATGCTGATGTTATCGGAAGTAATTCATTAAACAATGAAGTGGAAATGGTGCAAATGATCGATGAAGTTTTTACTGCTTTGAAAGTTTCCGTAATAATCAAAATTAACAATCGTAAAATATTAGCTGGAATTGCAGAAGTAATAGGTGAGAAAGATAAAATTGTTGACATCACAGTTTCTATTGATAAACTTGATAAAATTGGACTGGATGGTGTGAATAAAGAACTTCGTGAGAAACAAATTTCAGAATCAGCAATTGAAAAACTTCAGCCTCTAATTATTTTCAAAGGCAATTACGATGAAAAAATAAAATTGCTTTCGGGAATACTTTCAACTTCTGAAATCGGAATGAAAGGTATTGAAGAAATTAAAACGATCTTCGATACATACAATACGTTAGAAAAAGAATCCCAAAATCTGAAGTCAAGATCAACATTAGAACTTGATATTACATTAGCTCGAGGTTTGAACTATTACACTGGCGCAATCTTCGAGGTCAAAGCAAATGCTGGCACTTTTACCAGCAGTATTACCGGCGGTGGACGATACGACGATCTCACAGGAGTTTTCGGTTTAGCAAACATGTCTGGAGTAGGAATTTCATTCGGAGCGGATCGGATTTGCGATGTGATGGATGAATTGAAACTCTATCCTGAATCTGTCACTGCAGGCACACGTTTATTGTTTATTAACAATGGCGGAAAAAGCGAGGCTAATTCTCTTTTACTTTTAAAACAAGTTCGCGAAAAAAATATTTCAGCAGAAATTTATCCCGATAATGTAAAATGGGAAAAGCAAGCGAAATATATTGATGCCAAAAAAATTCCATATACCGCAACAGTTGAAGACGATGGGAAAATTACATTGAAATTTCAAGATCAAGGGAAATGGATTACTCTGAATGTTACTTTTGAAGAGCTAATAAATAAAATTGTTTGAACCGCAAAGGCGCAAAGAAGAGATTCGTAAATAATTACAAATTAGCGCCATAACTTAGCGCCTTTCCGCCTTTGCGGTTTTAAAAAACGTATTAATAAAATGCTAGCTCACGAACTCTGTCCTACCAAGCCTCTCACACTCGAAGTAGTTGAAAAACTACTTAAGGAACTTCCGCATTTAAACTTATCTGCTGAAGCAGTAAGACGTGTCAATAAATCACACGAAGTGCTCACCAAAATTATTTCTGAATCTAAAAGTCCCATCTATGGAATAAATACGGGATTTGGCGATTTAAAAAATGTACAAATTTCACTTGATGATCTTTCACAGCTTCAAACAAATCTTGTCATGTCGCATGCATGTGGAGTTGGAAATAAAATACCTGCTGAGGTGGTACGTTTGATGTTACTATTTAAAATACAAGGACTTATTCATGGATATTCAGGTGTGCAATTGGCTACGGTTGAATTGTTGATTGCTTTTTGGAATAAAAATATTTTGCCTGTAGTTTATGAACAAGGTTCACTGGGAGCCTCTGGCGATCTTGCACCACTTGCGCATTTGGCACTTCCCCTTATTGGTAAAGGAGAGGTCAGTTACAATGGTATTATTTGTCAAACGACAGTAGCGCTTAAAGAATGTGATCTTTCACCCGTAAAATTAAAAGCGAAAGAAGGTTTAGCGATTTTAAACGGCACGCAATTTATGAGTGCTTGGGGAGTTTTTAATTTATTACGTGCAAAGAATATTGTAGTTGCTGCGGATGTTATCGGTGCACTTTCTCTCGATGGATTTGATGGTTTGAAACAACCTTTTGATGCTCGTTTACATACAATTCGTCCCCATGAAGGTCAAATAGAATCAGCGGCTCACATTCTTAATTTAATATCAAATAGTCAGATAGCAAATAAACTACCTGAGAAAAAACATGATGTGCAGGATCCCTATTCGTTTCGGTGCATGCCACAAGTTCATGGTGCTTCTCGTGATGCAATTGCCTATGTTGAAAGAGTATTTTTGACAGAAATTAATTCAGTAACGGATAACCCAACGTTATTTCCGAACGATGGGGAAATACTTTCAGGAGGTAATTTTCATGGACAGCCACTTGCCCTTGCATTAGATTTTTTGGCTATTGCATTGTCAGAGATTGCGAGTATTTCTGAACGGAGAATATTTTTATTGATTTCAGGAAAGCGAGGATTGCCTTCGATGCTTATTGCTAAAGCAGGATTAAATTCAGGTTTTATGATTCCTCAATATACAGCGGCGTCAATTGTTAGTCAGAATAAGCAATTGTGCACTCCGGCCTCTGTTGATTCAATTGTTTCTTCAAATGGTCAGGAGGATCATGTAAGTATGGGCGCAAATGCAGCTACAAAATGTGCACACGTTGTTAAAAATGTGGAATGTGTTTTGGGTATTGAACTGATGACTGGCGCTCAAGCTTTGGATTTCAGGTTGGGCTCTGAAAAACTGGAAACTTCCTCATGTTTAAAAAAGATACATAGTTCATTTCGTGAAGTTGTTACTTTTTTGGAAACTGATCGCGAATTGTATAATGATATTGCCACTTCAGAAAAATTTATTCGTGAATTTGATTTCCATAAGTTATAATGCGAAAAGAATTTCTTTTACTATTTCTATTTTTTATTTGCGAAACTTCATTGTTGGCATGTGATTGCAAAATGGGGCCAATTAGCGAACTAACTATTGAAAATGAGGAACTGATATTTCTTGGAAAAGTTATAGCAATTTCCGGCTGTGATGTTGTGGCAAAAGTGAATTTTCAAGTTACCGAATTGTATCGTGGAAAATGTTTTGAAGAGACAGCAGTTGAATTTGATTGTAGTAGCGATTGCTTAATGAGTTTTGTTCCTGGACAAACCTGGTTGATTTTTGCTAATTATAAAAAATATGGCGAACCTAAAGTGAAATTTTGTAGTTATTCTCGTCAACAATTTGAGCTTAATCAAGCTGACTATAATAGTGCTGTACATGGAATGGGATTTCAAGAGGAACGAGATTGGTTAAAAATCAAGTTTGGATTGCAAGCACTAAATATTAATAATAAAGGATTGCAGCAACACCACACGAATATTCGTCCTGCAGGTTTACAATTTCTTTGGTACATAGGTTTGGGGCTCGTAGTACTGGCAGGACTTTATTTTATAGGAAGGAAATTTTTCTAGTTGTTTAAACATATTATTAAAAATTATGCTTGACGTTATTTTTGAAGATAATCATTTGATTGCAATAAATAAGAAAGCTTCTGACATTGTTCAGGGGGATAAAACAGGTGATGTTCCATTGAGTGAATATGTAAAACGATACCTAAAGGAAAAATACAATAAGCCAGGTGAAGTATATTGTGGTGTTATTCATAGATTAGATCGCCCTGTTAGCGGTGTTGTTTTATTTGCTAAAACAGATAAAGCACTTTCGAGAATGAATGAAATGTTTCGTACCCGTGAAATTAAAAAAACATATTGGGCGATTGTAGGTACAAAGCCAGAAAAAGACGCTGGAATACTGATTCATTATTTAAAGAAAAATGAAAAAACGAATAAATCTCATGCTACACAATTTGAAGTAGCTGGATCTTCTAAAAGTGAAACTGAATACAATCTTATTGCTTCTTCTGATCGTTATTTTCTTCTTGAAGTTTTTCCACATACGGGTCGGCATCATCAAATAAGAGTTCAATTGCGAACGATGGGGTGTATTATTAAGGGTGATTTAAAATATGGAGCGCCACGTTCAAATAAAGATGCATCTATTTGTCTCCACGCACGACAGCTTGAGTTTATTCATCCTATTAAAAAGGAACCAATTGTTCTTGTTGCTCCTGTTCCAAAAGATCCTTTATGGACTGCGTTTGAAAGTATGGTAAAAGGATAAGTTCTTATTTTTTAAAATTCATTTGAAAAAGTAAAAATCAATTTTATTGAACCTCTTTCCTTTTGTAATTAATAAATAAATTAATGAAAAATATTTTAGTACTGTGTACTGGTAATTCTTGTCGGAGTCAGATGGCTGAAGGCTACCTTAGGTATTTCTCAGATGGTATGGCAGTTGTTTTTTCCGCAGGTATTGAAACGCATGGTGTAAATCCAAGAGCTATTTCAGTGATGTTAGCGGATGGTATTGATATTTCTCATCACACATCTAATAATGTGAATGAATACCTTGCTGTAAAATTTGATTTTATTATTACTGTTTGTGACCATGCCAATGAAGTATGTCCCGTATTCCCTTCTTCAGCCAAAAAGTTTCATTTTAATTTCCCTGATCCTGCAAAAGTGACAGGGGTGGAGGAGGAGATCGTTTTAGAATTTAGGCGTGTAAGAGAATTAATAAAAGTGTATTGCAAAGAATTTGTAACCTTAAATTTTTAATATAATTTATGACAGCAACTAATTGTGCTCCAGCTTTAGAAAGAAAAAAACTGAGTTTCCTTGATCGTTATTTGACACTTTGGATTTTTTTAGCAATGGCGATTGGCGTTTCCACAGGGTATTTTATACCATCATCTGCGTCCTTCATCAATTCCTTTTCAAGTGGAACAACTAATATACCACTTGCGATTGGTTTGATTTTGATGATGTATCCTCCATTGGCTAAAGTTCGATATGAAAAAATGGGCGAAGTTTTTCGTGACACTAAAATTCTTTCATTATCACTCCTTCTCAATTGGGTTATTGGACCAATTCTAATGTTTGTTTTGGCAATTATTTTTTTACACGATTATCCTCATTACATGTCGGGACTTATTTTAATAGGACTTGCTCGTTGTATTGCAATGGTAATTGTTTGGAATGAATTGGCAGAAGGTAATAGAGAATACGCGGCAGGATTGGTTGCACTAAATAGTATTTTCCAGGTTTTATTTTTTAGTGTTTATGCATATGTTTTTATTACTGTCTTACCTCCTTTATTTGGTTTCGAAGGCCTGGATGTTAACATTACTATATTACAAATTGCAAAAAGTGTTGCGATTTATTTGGGTATTCCATTTACTGCAGGGATTATCAGCAGATTTTTATTACTAAAATTTAAAGGTGAAGTATGGTTTGAAGAAAAATTTATTCCAATGATTTCTCCAATAACATTGATTGCATTACTTTTTACAATTATTGTTATGTTTAGTTTAAAAGGTCAATTGATTATGCAAATTCCTTTTGATGTGCTTCGTATTGCAATTCCTTTGGTTATTTATTTTACGATCATGTTTTTGGTGAGTTTTTTTATTGGTAAAAAAATGGGAGCTGATTATTCAAAGAATGCTTCAATTGCCTTTACTGCATCTGGCAATAATTTTGAATTGGCCATCGCAGTTGCCATTGGCGTTTTTGGAATTAACAGTGGCGAGGCATTTGTTGGTGTCATCGGACCTTTAGTAGAAGTTCCCGCTTTAATTGCACTAGTAAATGTTGCATTTATGCTACGACGTAAGTATTACGGAAACGTATCTTAATTTTGTATGCTAAAGGTTTAATTTTTAATGATCATTGAGCGGTAATCCTCTTTTTTCATATTCAATCCAATTTAAATATTCATCTCCTTTTCTTTGTTCTTCCATAGTAATACAGTCATTTACAGGACAAACAATTTTACATAAATTACAACCAACACATTCTTCTTCTTTTATTGTGTATGTGTTATAGGGATGACCTTGTTTTACAGCTATGGCTTGGTGAGAAGTATCTTCGCAAGCGATGTAACACAATCCGCAGTTGATGCATTTGGCAGGATCTATTTTTGCTACTATGTGAAAATTTATATCGAGTTCTTCCCATTTGATTATTTTAGGAACCGACAGACCTATGAAATCATTTATATTTTTATATCCTTTATCATCCATCCAATTGTTCAATCCATCGCATAGATCTGTAATAATTTTAAATCCACTAATCATAGCTGCAGTACACACTTGTACATTACTAGCTCCAAGTAACATAAATTCTGCGGCATCTTTCCATGTTGATATTCCACCAATGCCAGAGATTGGTACGTTGCGAATTTTTTCATCTTGTGATAATGTTGTCAGCATCTTTAGTGCAATTGGTTTTACTGCTGGTCCACAGTATCCACCAAAAACAGATTTTCCTCCTACATTCGGATTAGGCACAAGCGTATCTAAATCAATACCTGTTACTGATTGAATTGTATTGATTAGTGAAAGTCCATTTGTTCCGCCTTCAATTGCTGCCAATGCGCCAGGAACAGCAGAATGTACATTTGGAGTAAGTTTTGTTATTACAGGAATTGTTGCTACTTCCATTACCCATTCTACAACCATTTTAGCAATTTCAGGATCCTGTCCAACCGCAGCACCCATTCCTCTTTCCACCATACCATGAGGACAACCGAAATTTAATTCTAATCCATGCGCTCCCGTGTCTTCTGCTTTCTTAACCATTTCATGCCAACTTTTTCTGTCGTTATCAGCCATTAAAGAAACAATCATGGCACGATCTGGAAATAATCTTAGCACTTCTTTTATTTCTCTTAAATTCAGTTCAAGTGGTCGATCGGAAATGAGTTCAATATTATTAAATCCTATTGTTTTAGTTCCATTGTAATTTAATGAAGAATACCTTGAGGAAACATTTTTTACCTGCGTTCCAAGTGTCTTCCATACAACACCACCCCAGCCGGCTTCATAAGCACGAAGCACATTTATTTTTTTATCAGTCGGTGGTGCAGAAGCCAACCAAAAAGGATTTGGAGATTTTATTCCAAGAAATACTGATTCTAAATTTGCCATATATTTTTGTTTTGGAAATTCGATAATTTAATATTGATTTATAATCCAAGGTATTCTAAAATTCCTTTTGCACCCATTTTTCCTGCTTGTACAGCGTCAACTACTTCCTTGCCACCATTTACTGCATCACCTCCGGCAAATACACCTTTTAGGTTTGTTGCAGTATTTTTATCAATCATTATTTTTCCAGCTTTATTTTGAAGAGATGCTGTATTTACTATTTTTTCAAATGGAATTTGGCCCGCGGCTTTTATAACCATATCCACGTCAATATTAAATGTTTCACCTGTGTCAACTGGTGCTCTTCTACCTGAGGCATCAGGCTCACCAAGCATTATTTTATTGCAAACAAGTTTTTTTACTTTACCATTTTCACCAATTATTTCTTTCGGACTTGCTAGCCAGATAAAAGTACAACCATCGAGTTTCGCCAAATCGAGTTCAACTTGAGTACAAGGTTTTTCGTTTTCTGTTCTACGATAAATCATTGTTACTTTTTTTGCACCTAATCTTTTTGATTGTGTGGCGGCATCAATTGCCGTCATTCCCATACCAATTACTGCAACATGATCTCCAACTGCAATTTTTGAATAATCATTGGTTCGCAAATCATAGATAAATGAAATTGCATCGATGACACCATCTAATTCCTCACCTGGTATATTTAGAGATCGAGCAATTCCAACTCCGATGGATAAAAAGACAGCATCAAATTTTTCATTAAGTTCTTCCAGTGAAATATTTTTACCCAGCTCTTTTTTATAGTGTACATCAATACCTCCAATTGAAAGTATAAAATCTACTTCATCTTTACAAAACTCTGGAGTAACTTTATATGCAGCTACTCCGTAAGTCATTAATCCACCTCCCTTTTCTTCTTTTTCAAAAATAGTAACATCAACACCTTCCCTTGATAATGCATGCGCACAAGCCAATCCGGCAGGTCCAGCGCCAACAACAGCAACTTTTTTTCCAGTGTTTTTTTTTCGGTCGAATAATTTCCAATTATTTGATATTGCTTTTTCTGTTGAGTAACGTTGTAGTTTTGCAATGTTGATGGGCTCTTCCTCCATTAAATTAAAAACACAAGCACCTTCACAAAGTTTTTCTACAGGACAAACTTTAGAACAACCAGCTCCCATAATATTGGAAGTTAAAATTGTTTTGGCTGATCCTTTTATATTGCCAGTGGTAATTTGTTTAATGAACAGTGGAACATCAATGCTTGTGGGACATGACTTTGTGCAAGGTGCATCGTAACAATTAATGCATCGACTTGCTTCAATTAATGCACCTTCATCTTGCTCATAAGGAGGATGGATGTCGGAGAAATTTGTAATAAAATCTTTTTCTGCTAAACGATTACTTTGTATAGACATTTCTTTTTGAGTTATGAGATTAAAGTTATGAGTTATGAGTTATGAGTTTAATTTGAATATTGTTAGGCGTTAAAAAAACTCAAAATTTTCAACTCATAACTCATAACTAATTTTATAGTTCAGTGAGTCTTCCGTAAGTTTCTGGTCTTCTATCTCTGAAAAATTGCCAAGTTCCCCTTACTTCTTCAATCATATCCAAATCAAACTCAGCAACTAATAACTCATCATTGTCTTCTGATGCACACGCAAATATTTGGCCACGCGGGTTAACGAAATATGAGTTTCCATAAAACTTTCCAAGGTTCCATGGTTTTTCTACACCTACTCGGTTAATGCAACCCATGAAATATCCATTAGCGACCGCATGGGCAGGTTGTTCCAGCTTCCATAAATATTGTGATAAACCTTGAACAGTTGCAGAAGGATTATATACTATTTCTGCGCCATTTAATCCTAAGCAACGTGCACCATCTGGAAAGTGTCTATCGTAGCAGATGTAAACTCCAATTTTTGCATATTTAGTTTGGAAAACTGGATATCCAAGGTTACCTGGTTTGAAGAAAAACTTTTCCCAAAAACCAGATGTTTGTGGAATATGATTTTTTCGGTATTTACCAAGGTATGTACCATCTGCATCAATTACAGCTGCTGTATTATACAATACGCCCTCTTGTTCTTTTTCGTAAATGGGAACAATGATGACCATTTGATATTTTTTTGCGTAGGTAGCCAACAATTCTGTAGTCGGTCCAGGCACAGCTTCAGCAGAGGCATACCATTTTCTATCTTGTCCAGGACAAAAATAGGGTGTGTTGAATATTTCCTGCAGACAAAGTATTTGAACTCCTTTTTCTCCAGCTTCTATAATGTATGGAATATGTTTTTGCACCATTGCATCACAAATTTCCTTTACAGTTCCTTCTCCTTCTGTGAGTGGAAGACTCATTTGTATTAGTCCTGATTTGATAATTCTTGCCATTGTTATTTAGTTTAGAGTTTAGTTACTAGGTTTTTATAAAGTTTAATTTTTGCTAAAGCTAAAGTAAAAGATTTTTGACTCACGATACTTCCATTTTTTTTCACCAAATTCATAACGCTACACTTTTAATTTTAAACTAAAGAAACTTTATTTCGTTTTATAAACTTCCCGAAACCTTTTTTTACCAATAATTTATTATCGTCAACAACAACTTTTCCCCTTAAAATTACAGTTTTGCATTTGCCTGTTATTTCCCATCCTTCATAACCGGAATAATCACAATTCATGTGATGTGTGTTTACAGAAATTGTATGCTTTTCATTGGGATCAAAAATTACAATATCTGCATCCGAGCCGACTGCAATAGTTCCTTTTTGTGGATACATACCGAATATTTTAGCCACATTGGTTGAAGTCACTTCGACAAATTTATTTAAACTTATTTTCCCTTTTTTTACTCCCTCCGAAAACAATAATTCCATTCGATGTTCAATGGCTGGATGACCATTTGGGATTTTAGAAAAATCATTCTCGCCCATTTTTTTTTGCTCCCACATAAAGGGGCAATGGTCGGTCGCAACAATTTGTACTAATCCTTGGTTGATGCCTGCCCACAAAGTAGCTTGATCTTTTTTCTCGCGCAGAGGAGGGCTCATTATCCATTTGGCAGATTCAAATCCTTTGTCGTAAAGTGAAGCATCCAATACTAAATACTGAATACAGGTTTCTACAAAAACTTTTTGATTTCTTTTTGTAGCATCTCTTATATGATTCAGAGCGCCTTCACAGGTCATGTGAACTACATATGCAGGAACGCCAGTGTGTTGTGCCATGTCTGCAAATCTGCTTGTTGCTTCAGATTCTGTAATTTCAGGTTGAGAAATATAATGATACAAAGGTGAAAGTTTTTTTTCTGACTTATGTTTTGCAACAAGGAAGTCAATCATGTCTCCATTGGTTGCATGTGTGGTTACCATCCCACCATGTTTTTTTACCTCG
>Ga0208975_1000034_pt1 | contig 77737 bp, 73 predicted proteins | sample GreLakmeER78MSRF_FD_187700 | JGI IMG/M metagenome (GOLD analysis project Ga0208975, IMG submission 187700) | Freshwater lentic microbial communities from great Laurentian Lakes, MI, USA - Great Lakes metaG ER78MSRF (SPAdes) | ecosystem: Environmental > Aquatic > Freshwater > Lake | place: Great...
TGGAGCAAGCAGCAGTTATTAAAAATTCAGACATTGCTCAAGAACTCGCATTGCCACCAGTCAAAATCCATTGTAGCATCCTTGCTGAAGATGCCATCAAAGCAGCAATAAACGACTATCAACTAAAGTGTGCATGCGTATGATTACCGTAACAGAATCCGCAAAGAAACAACTCGATGAAATCCTAATGGATGATGTATCAATGAAGTATGTAAGAGCATTCATCACTGGTGGTGGTTGTTCTGGTTTTAATTATGGGTTTACACTTGAAGCAGATAAAGAAGAAGATGACTTCGTTATTGACAATCTTGTAGTTGATGCCATGAGTATGCAGTATTTTGACAACGCTACTATAGATTTTACTAGTGATAAATTAAAAGGATCTCAATTTGTTATATCAAACCCAAATGCCAAATCAACTTGTGGATGTGGAAGTAGTTTCTCAGTCTAAAAAGAAAACCTTTATACATCATGATTTCGGTAAACTTGAACGAGACACGAAACCTGATGGTGCAAGGTTATACAAAACCCCATCGGGTAAATCCTATCCATCCGTTACGACAGTCACAGGACTGCACTCAGCGAAGGGAATCATGGAGTGGCGAAAAAGAGTCGGAGAAGCAGAAGCAAACCGAGTCTCAGGAAAAGCCAGTGCAAGAGGCACAAGAATTCATCAACACTGCGAAGACTTTCTCCTTGGAGAGCATGTTGAGCCAGATATGTTTGATGCAGAGATGTTCAACTCAATCAGACCACTCCTCGACCAAATCGACAACATCCACTGCTTGGAGACTCCGCTATGGTCTGACCATTTACAAGTCGCTGGCACAGTTGACTGTATCGGAGAGTTCCAAGGTAAACTGTCTGTCATAGATTTTAAGACATCCAGCAAACCAAAAGACAGAGATGACATTCATAATTACTTTATGCAAACTGCAGCATATGCAGTAGCATTTGAAGAAAGAACTGGTATTCCTATTGGAAGGCTAGTAATTATTATGGCAGTTGATAGTGATGACCCAAGATGGTTTATCGAGAAACGAGACAACTGGATTGGTGGCTTTAGAAAACTACGATTAGATTATAAGAATTTAAAAAACATTTGACCTGTAACTAAATACAAGGTATAATGTAGGTTATTGCTGTATGAAGCAAAGAGAAAGGTGTTCTGGACGGGAGTTCGATTCTCCCCACCTCCACCAAAAGTATTTTAGTCAGCCAATGTGCGTTAAAGTTGCACCTCTGGATTAAGTGCATACTAAAATACTTTTGATGGGGGTGACTAGGTTTCGACAGGGCAATAAGTAAATGCGTGGACAGCACGACACAGAGAGTCGTAAAAAGTAAAAAACCGTAAACGCAAACGACGCACAGTTCGCATTAGCAGCCTAAACACTGCTTAGGGTTTCGGATGGTTTCCTCGTAACAGAATAACCATCCACTTTATTTTTAATAAAAAGGGAATTACATGAAGAAAATTATTTTAGTGACAGCACTGTTAGCATCTATGGGTGCACAAGCAGTTGAGTTAGGAATCAATGCAAGTCGTGATACTGCGAATTCTGATCGTAGTGGTTATGGGTTTACCATTGGAGAAAAATATGATAAAGTAGGTATCACAGCTGGCTTTGATCGTTATACAACTGGCACTGAGTTGAACAAATATACTTTGGTTGGTTCATTTGATGTTGCTAAATTTGGCGCATCAACTGTTGCAGTTAAAGGTGGTGCAGCTTATGTCGATCAGAAAAACACTACTGATGGTTATGCTGCATTAATTGGCGCAGGTGTTTCTTATCCAGTAAGTAAACAAGTGGCTCTCACTGCTGATTATCGTTATCAAGCTGGACAAAGTCGTATTTCTAGTTTAGACGGAAGCACTATTTCTGCTGGCTTGAAGTACTCATTCTAATGAATATATTACCATTAAAGACGCAAGTATTAGTTGCTGAAAATAAAAAAGATGATACAACTGCATCTGGTATTATTATTGAAGGTCTTCGTAGTCCTTTAAATACAGCAAAGGCAACTGTACTTGCGGTTGGACCAGATGTCACTGATGTTAAAGTTGATGATGTTGTTTTATTGGATTGGGCTAAGGCATCTCCAGTTAAAGTTGGAGATGTTCAAAGGGCAATGATTAAGGAAGAGTTCATCATTGCAGTGTTTGACAAATAAAGGAATTACATGAAAACATTTATCGCATTGTTAGTATTGGCATTTTCTTCTGTAGCATTTTCAGCTGAACACGCAAAGAAAGAAGATCCTAAGAAAGCAGAAGTTAATTGCGTGACGAAGGATAAGAAAGGTAATTGTCCTCCTCCACCAAAAAGCACTAAACCAACACCAAAGAAAAAAGTTGAAGAGAAGAAATAATTTCTCCTAAATAATTCTACAGTGGGTTGATGGATCCCAATAAAACCATCATTACACACAACTCATAACACACAAGGAGTAACCCATGAGTAATTTGACCCCGTTCGAGATTCGCCTAGAACTTTTAAAAATGGCAAAAGACATGCTATCCGATGACTACTACGGAAAGCGTGAAATAATTAGCAACGAGTATTCAAATAAATGCGAAATTGCTAAAATCCATGGTACCGAAATTCCTGTACATCCAGGATTTCCAGCGTACCCATCAGAAGCAGATATCATTGCAAAGGCTCAGACCCTAAATGGTTTTGTTTCAAACATCCCACAAGATATAAAGACTAGCAAAAAGTCCACCTGATAGGGAATTGGATTGCAGGGATTCACACACTCTGCAATCCTCTTGATTTAAGGAGATCATTATGCATAAACGAATATACAGTTTAGCAGCAATATTTTTAATAAGCGCAATATTATTACTTTGTACAGGTTTTTCAAAAGACAGAATTATTGGTGTAACTTATACCCAATTAACAGCAGAAGCCAAAACGCAAGTTGATTGCTTGGCAGAAAACATTTATTATGAAGCAGGTTTTGAACCGAGAGATGGGAAGATCGCAGTTGCCATGGTTACATTGAACAGAGTGCAAGATCCACAATTCCCAAAAGATATTTGTTCTGTGGTAAAACAAAAGACAAAATATACATGTCAGTTTTCTTGGTTCTGCGAACATAACAAAACAATCCAGAACAATTCAGCATACTTACAAGCAAGAGACATTGCACTGCTTGTGTATGCTAACTATGAAAAGATGCACGACATGACACAAGGTGCATTATTCTACCATGCGGATTATGTTAATCCACGATGGAAACTTGAACGAACTACCGTAATTGGCAGACACATTTTTTATAAACAGAGAGACGGTATCTAATATGATGAACAAACTGAACATTCAACTTAAAGATGGTGGTGACGATTCTGCGCATTCGTTTTACCTTTTGATGGAAGAAGTAACATTACAATCAGCAAAGACATTAGTTGAATGGATTTTTGAAGCAAACTTCGCTGAAGAGCGACCAGATTTATTGAATCTCATCATCTGTTCTCCAGGTGGTGATTTAAATGCAGCGTTTGCAGTGATTGATACTATGAAGGGTTCAGCAATTCCTATTCGCACGATTGGCTTAGGACAGATCGCATCAGCTGGACTTATGATTTTTATCGCTGGTGACAAAGGGCATCGTATTCTCACACCAAACACATCTATACTGTCACACCAGTATTCTTGGGGTGCTTTTGGTAAGGAACACGAACTATTTGCAACGGTAAAAGAGTTTGACTTAACTACCAAGAAAATGATCCATCACTATAAAAAGTGTTCTGGATTATCTGATGCAAAGATCCGAGAGGTTCTTTTGCCACCACAGGATATTTGGTTAAGTCCCTCTGAAGCCAAAAAATTAGGATTATGCGATGAAGTTAAAGAACTTTCTTAATTATGTAAAATTCTCTGGTATTTGGATTGGATTTGTTTTGAATCCATACCACTGGGAATTTCGAGTAGAAAAAACTGGACCAACTGATACAGATCCAAACGGATATATGGCATCTGTTTATTTTGGACCATTTTGGGTTAGGGCTGTTTTAGATGATGGCTCTTGGTAAATTAAAGGGGATAATTATGAATGATAATGTTTTTGTTAGTTGTGTCACTCTTGCAATAGTGACACTTATTGGATCGATTACTTTCTATCAGTATAGTGAGTTGAAGTCTGTCGAGAGAAATGTAGAATCAGCGATTGTAAAAGGAATTGATCCTGTTGCAGTTCGTTGTGCTTATGCAAACGCATCAGATGTAGTTTGTGTAGCCTATGCAGCTTCTCATCAACAAGGGTTTCCTACCCCAAAATCCACTAAGTAAGTAACTACTTACTAAACCAACCCTCTAGGATACAGGTGTTCTAGGGGGTTGTCTTTAATTCACAATTAGCGTATAATATCTCTATTATCGTTGAAAAGGAAGTTAAAAATGAGTCTACTTACAGTTGGCAACCCAAAGTTGTTGAAGGGTTTGAAGAAGGGTTACTTGTCTTCAGTGTTACACTTTGCACCTGCTGATTTATCAGGTAAAGAAGTGTGTCCTAAACGAACAGCTGGTTGCACTGCTGCATGTTTAAATACTGCTGGTCGTGGTGGCATCTTCAAGAAAGGTGAATCCACTAATGTGATTCAGCAAGCACGAATTCGTAAGACCAAAGCATTCTTCGAAAATCGTCAAGCATTCCTCAATGAGTTGACTGTTGAGATTATCAAAACAAAAACCAAAGCAGAAAAACAAGGACTCATTCCAGTCTTTCGTTTAAATGGTACTTCAGATCTCTCATGGGAGAAATATGAAGTTGCAAATGGCAAGAACATTTTTCAAATGTTCCCAGAAGTCCAATTCTACGACTACACCAAAATCAACAATCGCAAAGTTAGCCACATTCCTAACTATCACCTGACTTTCTCTAAAGCAGATGGTAATGATATGGATGTTCGTCTTGCATTATCAAACGGCATGAATGTTGCAGCTGTATTCCACAAAGTGCCAGAGACATATCTTGGTCGACCAGTTATCAATGGTGACGAGACTGATCTTCGCTTCTTAGATCCTAAAGGTGTTATTGTTGGTCTCAAAGCCAAAGGTAAAGCAAAGAAAGATACCACTGGCTTCGTGGTGAGTGCTTAATCATGGGGTGGACTGACAAACAAAAACAAAAAGAATATCACGCTGAATGGCGAGCCAAAAATCGTGATAAAGTGAATGGATACACTCGTGACAAATATAAACGAACCCAAACAGATCCTAAGTTGTTTGTTTCTTGGATGTTACGAATGATTCGATCCAGAGCCAAAAAATATGGACATGAGTTTAACATCACTAACGAATATCTAACACAATTGTTCATTAAGTCAGAAGGTAAATGTGCCTTGTCTGGAATGAAACTTACAGTTGAACGAAATCACCCTCTTATTGCATCAGTTGATAGAATTAACAGCAATAAAGGTTATGTCAAGGGTAATGTTCAACTTGTCGCATCTTGTGTGAATCTTGCAAAGAATAAGTTGTCCCAAAAAGACTTTATTAAACTTTGCAAATCAGTTGTTGACATGCAATGTTAATTGGAGTATAATTATATTATGCAAATGCTACATACATCACTTGGAAAGTCTAAGAAGAAGAAACCGACTGCAAAGCAACGACAGTTGAATGCATCATGGGAAGCCATGTTAAAGAAGTATGAGTCAAAGAAACCGATAGCTAAGACTAAGGATGATGGCTTTACATACTCGCTCGGAACACCTGCTTGTCGTGAGACACCTAAGCATCCGAGTCTTCCATTTACTGGTGCACCTTGTTACAAGAAACCCAACCCTGTTTACACTGGCACTGCCATTAAGGGTATTGGTACGATGCACAAATCAAACGCAGTTCCTGTTTTTAGTGATGACGAAGCAAAAGACATTGCTTCTATGAGGAGATAATATGGATTACGATGATCCACCAAAAAAGTATAGTAGCATAACATATACTGTAAACTATGATAAACTGTTCTTTGAACCATACATTCAATGGACTCCAGAAAATCTTTCTTATTCAGATAAGATTAAAGAACTTAAAGTTATGCAAGACCAGATTGAAGATCTAATTGAACGAGCAGTTGAACTATCTGAATGCAAAGACGCAAAGGAAGTTATTGATTATATAAGGGGATTGAAATGAGTGAATTTTGTGTTAAGTGTTCTGAGAAAGATGCAGAGATTGAACTTCTCCGCAAACGGCACTATGAAGAAACGCAGTGTATGAAAGCAAAGATTGCAAAGTTGCAAAACGAAAATGAAGCACTCATCATGGATGTTGCATTCTATGGTGGTAACATGATTAACTTGTCTTGCAATAACAAATGAGGTATAATATATTATGACACTGAATGAGAAGTATAGAGACTTACAAGTCCAAAAAATGAAATTAGATAAATTCTTCTCTTTGTTCCTTGAGAAGTTTGAAAGACAGATGGATCCTGATAGAACGGATACACCTGTTTGGAAACTCTATAAAAATAAACTCAAAGAATATGAAAAGGTATCCCATGAACTTAGAACAACTCAGTACTGGATTAGCAAAGAACGAAATGTTTAAAACTGCAAACGAATTCTCTCTTCACATAGAGCAGATGGTTCGTGATAGTAAAATGACATATATGGACGCTGTTCTTGAATATTGTAAACAAAACTATCTAGAACCAGAAGATGTATCGAAGTTGATTAACAAGTCTCTGAAAGATAAGATTGAAATGAATTTTCGTGATTTAAACTACTTACCAAAGCAAGCACAACTGGATGTGTAATGGATGGATTTAAGGCATATCGTTATTACCTAGCGATTAAACTTCACTTCACCACAGACAGATTTAATGTTTTTGAAAACAGAGGTAATGTTCGTGGTACTCGTGAAGCATTTAATGCTCGCAATGACAGATACATTTTTGAGAAGTTAGCAAGCAAACGACCAGATGATAAAGACATCATCCAGTTCTTTGTAGCGAACTTTGCGTATGGCAATGACCAAGCGATTTATGCTGGTCAAGAAGCAGATGATAATTATCTGCAATGGCAGAAACGAAAACAGTCCATGACTAAGATTTTCGTGGATGACTTAGCAACCCTAATAACCTATGTTGAAGTGAACAAGTTAAAACCCACTGCAATATTTCAGTTTACAGAAAACGAATATCCCGTGGCACTAAACTTATTTGTTGGAGGTAAAATTGCAATAGAAACTCTAAATATTATAAACGACCAGATAGAAATACTTGATGACTGGTCAACCCATGCTTCTGTAAAGTACATATGGGAAGATGAGTTGCGAAGAATTAAAAAGTTGACTGGGTTCGTGAAATACGATAGAATTAAGATAGGTAAAATCTTCGATCATTTTAAAGAAGAACTTGCAGAGTGATACAATGGGTAAAACATACAATAAACAAAAGACTGATAACGAATTTTCTGGAAAGCGTTCTGGAAAGTCCACTGGTAAAAAAGGTGGTGGTATGAAAACGCTAAATAGTTATGTTGAAGATGATGAATATGATTTAAATGATGATTCATTTGACGATGATATTGAGATTAGTGATGAGATTCAAATTCAACATATACAAAACGATAATACAAATTAATACTTTTAATACAAAGGAAATACGATGGATATTCAATCTCTGCGCAAGATGCGCAACTCTGACTTTGGTGCAATCTCAAACGCATTCGAAAAAGTCGCAAACCCCCAATCCGAACAAAAGTCTTTTACAGACGATCGCTTTTGGCGACTCGAAGGTGACAAGGCTGGCAACGGAACAGCAACACTTCGATTTCTACCTCGTGTAGAAGGTGATGAACTCCCATGGGTTCGTATCTTCTCACATGGCTTCCAAGGTCCAACTGGAAAATGGTATATCGAAAACTCCCTAACAACTCTTGGTGAAAATGATCCAGTCGGTGAATTGAACACACAACTTTGGAACTCTGGTTCTGAAGCAAACAAAGAGATTGCTCGTAAACAAAAGCGTCGCCTAAGTTTCACTGCCAATATTTTGGTTGTTTCTGATCCTAAGCATCCTGAGAATGAAGGTAAAGTATTCTTGTGGAAGTTTGGTAAGAAAATCTTTGATAAGATTATGGACAAGGCTCGTCCAACCTTTGAAGATGAGAAGCCAGTCAATGTCTTCGACTTCTGGGAAGGTGCAAACTTCAAACTTCGTATGCGTAAGAAAGATGGTTACGCAAACTATGATGAGTCTGCATTTATGGAACCAGCAGCAATTGGTGATGACGAAACAATCGTTAAGATCGCTTCTGCTCAGGTTAAGTTGTCTGAGTTTACTGATCGTAAGAACTTCAAGTCTTATGATGAGTTGAAGAAGAAACTAAATGAGGTTTTGTCTGGTGATTCTTTTGCTAGCAAGTCTGCTGCAGAGATCGCTGAACAAGAAGATCGTCCAGTAGCACAAGCACCAAAGATTGCTTCTAAACCTGCGCCAACACCTAAGGCAATGGAAGAAGATGATGATGATGTTATGTCTTACTTTGAGAAGATTGCTAAAGAAGATTAATCTTTAGAGTAGAAAAGAGAAAGGGATCCTGTTGGATCCCTTTTTTGTTTTAGAAGGATAGGTCTCTTCGTAACCAGTTACTCACCGAAGAGTCTTGATTTCTAACAGATGGTCTAATTAACTCAGTCTTATGCGACACATTACTCACACTAGGTGCAATAACTGTATTACTTGCACCACCTCCATTAGTTCTTGCTACTGCTGCATCAGCATTTCTTGCAGATTTATCAGTCACATTGGAGGCATCAGCTGGTTGATTAGTTGTTAATCTAGGATCAGTTTTAGCGAACTCTACTCTTGAAGTATTTGCTGCTTGTGGTGTTCCTGCGCTAGTACCCTGTGGAGCAGGTGCTGCCGCAGGTGCAGGTGCTGCCGCAGGTGCATCAGATTTTGAATTACTCTTAAATGGATACCATGGTCCAATTCCAAATGTTTTATTAACATATGGAATAGTAACTTCTACTCCAGGAATCTTAAACTCACTAAAGAATCCGATTACCTTTGATGCCATATCTTTAAACATATCAACAACTGGAGCAAAGGCATTAGCCAATGGATCCATGATGTATAATTTAATGTTATCAACAATCTTCTGTGGTATACCACCCAATGAATCATTTAAAAATGTCCATGCCTTTGACATCGGCTCGAATATTAGTGCTTGTAGATCTAGTTTATCAAATGCGTCTGTGATATACTTTATTGGGTTTAAAATAACATCGAAAACTTTATCTACCAATTTTGTGAATAGATCTTGGAATGAAAACGAATCTAAAAATGCAGCTGCTTCTTTAAATCCTAATTTGTCCAATAGCCAAGATGCTAAATCTTTAATTAGATCAAAGAAGGAATTGAACACACCATTTATTAAACCAGTTATCGCACCTTTGATGCCACCAAGAAGACCATCTTTTTCAAATCCATCTATAGCACCTTTAACAGTATCAAATATACCCATAATGATACCAACAAAAAAGAATATTTTGGTGAATGCTTTGAACACTGCACTAAACACTCCAGATATTTTACTAAAGTAAGCACCAACATCAGTAAAGAATGTACCGATTGATTTGAATATTTTTCCTATTGTGCCTTCTGAACTTAATCCTGAGAACACACCCTTAATTGAGTTCCAGAGACCCATTAAGGTTTCTTGTATTGCTGTGCCAATAGATTTTAATTTTTTAAGAGCATCACTTTCTGCAATAGCTGTACTAAATTTACTAAAGGTATCTTGAACAGAATTTACTGCACTTTTTAATTTTTTGCCGATATCTGATTCTTCTAAGAAACTAAACATCTTTTTAAATTGTTTACCAGAGTCTTCAAAGAAACTTGCAATAGATTTTCCTACATTACCAATTCTTTGTCGTAATCCAGTAACTAAGTCATCAACAAAGGTTGATATCTGTTGTAATTTTTTCTGTACTACACCACCGAATAGATCATCAATATATGTAGCAAACCTTAAGATAGTTTTACTTACCCATCTAATAGAATCCACAATTTTATCAAAGAAGAATTTCATTGTTTTAAGCTGTCCAGCTATCATACCTGCGATAGCACCAAGAGTTGCAGCCAATGCTAAACCAAACCCTTTAATGTAATCTAAAAACGACCACTCTTCATCTTTTTTCTTATCTTTTTTACTATCTTTACCACCCATGCCACGAGTGTTTTCTTCGATCTTAATTAATAATGCAGTTTGGGCATCTCTAGATCTATTACCTTCAACTTCCGTTTCTAAACCTTTGCCACCCGAAGCAGCACCACCACTACTAGCGGATGGTATACTACCAATCGCTCTAGTGTTAAATTGAACAGCAGTAATTAACTTCTTCACACCAGATGTTAAATCTTGTAAAGAACCAATTAGTTCCTGCGCCAAGTTACCCATTCCACCAGCTGCACCTGATCCACCACCTCCGATACCAGAGGATCCGATTGGTTTGCTGCCTGATTCCGCCAGCTGGTTAGATTGTTTTTGTAGTACGAGTTCCATTTATTTGCTCTCTAGTCGTTTCTTTTCTTCTTCTAAGTATTCTTTTAACATAAAGACATAGACCTCTCGCTCGAACGGTAACATGTTATCAATATCTGATAAAGCATATTTGTGGTACTGCATCAAGGCAAAATTCATTTTATAATGATTCACCAAGCTGTCATGACAAAGGTTTATTAAAAAAAACTTTGCATTCCCTCCAAGTGGACGGTATGCGCTTTATTACAAACAGGACAATTATAATTAATAGTGTGGGACAGCTTTGGCATTGTATCAAAGAAACTTTGTATTTTACTGAACTGTTCAGAAGTCAGATTGTTAATAAAATCCATTAACTCAGTTTCAGTTTGATCTTTTGAATAATACACTTGGTCAGAGTCATAAATGTAATCAATTGAAGACGCTACTAATTTAAATGTATCCTCAGCTGTTACTCCACCCTGCAGCTTTTTGATATCATCAATATTTGGGTATCTCATAACAACACCTACTGTTCCAAACAACTCTATTTTATTAGTGTGTCCTTCTTTTTCTTCAACATTCAATTGCGATAGATCTATTGTATGTTGAATCTTAGATTTTGCGTTATCTTCTCCGTGATCTACATCACAGGATAAAACAATATCAACAGTTTCACCGACAGACTTAGATCTTAGCTGTGTGAAGATATATTCAATATCAAACATTGCTAATTTATTAACATCAATAGTTTCTGTAATACAAGATTTAATAACTTCTTTTAAAGTATCAATCATAACTCTAGGATCATCACTTTGCTGTGCCACTAAAAGTGCTTTTTGATCTTTAACTAAAAATGGTCTATATGTAACAGACTTTTTAGTTGACGGAACCACCAAGTTATAAATTGGTGTACTATTCTTTGGCAATGCCATAATTATTCTCCTTTAGACATATTCTTAATTAACTTATTCAACTCAGCAGTGCTACCTGTAAAGATAACATTGTTATTCGTCACTTCTTTTCGTGAACCTTCTTTTGGTCCATCTAACTTTTGTTTCTGTTGGTGTAGATCCAATAACTGTTGGTTAATATCAGCCAACTGTTTCATCAAATTACCAACAACTTCAAATGCTCTTGGATGCTCAGACTGCATAGCCACATCGAGTGACTTCTGTAGTGCTTCCTGCCCTTGCTGTAATAAAACACGAAGATTGTTACGAGTTGTATCATAATCTGCTTCAATTTTATTTGTAGAGTCGTTAATAACTTCTCCAGTTTTTGTTATCACCTCAGTGTTGCCCATTGGTTGTATCCCAAACTCAGTAGATAACGAATTATCAATCTTCATAATTTACCTCAATTTTGTATTTATTAGAATCTCAAAAGTCCTGGAAGTTTTGTAATACCATAAGTTATAGCTGAACCAGTTAAATAGTCTCCCGCTCTTTGTAGGAACGATTTATTAACTGTTTGTTGATAACCAGTAAAATCTTTATTAGCTCTTTCTATATCTTCAGATGAAACCTGTTCATATGTGTATAACACTTGTTGCGCATATGTTTCATGCCACTTAAATTGCATTGTAACAGTCAATTTCATAACATCTTTATTATTATGGTCTAATTGAATAGACCCAACTGTTTTTGGATAACATTCGTGAAGAATCATATCATATCTACTATTGTCTTGTAGATCTTGTACTTGAATAGTCATATCACATACATAGTTATCATAATAATTAAAATTTCTTGTAATAGGATCTTGAATCTGATTTGTCCATCTATCAAATAGTTGTTTAACTTTTAAATCACCATCAACATAAAAAGTTAAGCTACACGGATCATATAATTTTTCGTAAGGGACTTCTCTAAATTCACCATATGTTCTATTTTGTACTGTAGAGAAATTGGTTCCAGGAAGCTGAACACTATCGCAAAATAACAGAACATGTTTTAAGTTTTCTGGAAGGATACTAACAGGTGGAGTTAATAAGACGGCAAATCTATTCTGCCTCATCATACCAGATCCCCTTACCTGAGCAATAAATTCATTAATTGCTTTAGGTTTAGAGTCTTGCCTTGGAGTGTCTGCTGGTAGTAATGGCATTCTTAGCTCTTTCTAATTATCTTTCTGGAGTCTGCCCAGATTTCTTGTTTGGAAGCACCAACAAATCTCTCAACTGGAAGTAACATAGCAGTTGCCCAGTCAGAAGAAGTTACTTGTCTAAACTGAGATCTAACATGTCCAGAGAGATACTGTTTTATACATGGTTGCGCTGCTTTATATTTTGAAACACCATCAATCAATGCCCAAGAATACTTAATTCTAGTAGTCTCATCAAATCTTTGATTGTTTGCAAATACTAACAGATTATCTAACAACTGTATTCTTAGCTGATATGGAAGATAGTGCATATTCAATCCGATAAACCCATCTGGGGTTTTTCTAAATGGAAACACTAGTGGAAACCTGTCATAATACGGTAAATCTGCCTTAGTCTTAGGATCATAAAGAAACATATACAGGTGTCCAGGTAACACTCTAGTTGCTAGCTGATCTGGATTACCAGCAAGCACCCTCGGAGGGGTGATTTGCTGCTTGGTCATTAATAAGACCTGTTGCTCAAACCACGAACGACTCTTCTTAACAGAAGTCTTTAAATCGTACTGGTTTCTCTCGAATACATCGAGTAATGTTTGTTTAGCCATAAGATTATTTAGGTGATATACCCAACTCGTGTTCAGTTATTATCTTAAACTCCCACCCTCTATCTTTAGCATAAATATTAGCAGCTTCCCATTTAGCTTGGTTTTTCATATACGCATAGGATTCTGTGAGATATCTTTTGGTTCTTTTCCCTGGATACACTGGTGCAATTGTTTGATATTTTGGCTTAACTTCTACTAGGTAAGTTTTTCCTGTATTAATAGTTATCTTAAAATCAACAAAATAGCGATGAATAAGGTTATCGGTCGGGCAACGATATGGGATTATAGTTTCCTCTGAACTCCAGTTAATTATATTGGAGTTCTTATCGCACCAGTTAGCAAACATGGTTTCCCACGAACTTCTCATTATAATGTTCGTTGGGTCGCCTTTATACTTTTCTGGAAAAACTGGGGTAAACTTTCTTTTATGAAACATGCCTAAATAATATAAGTATTAACCAACTATTTAGTCCTAGGAAAAAAAACATGGCATTTGACCCAGACGCAAGTTTAGCCAGCATTACTGATTCTGGACCTCAGTCTATACCACTAAAAGGTGGTATAAAGTACGGAAGTCGTGGAAAAAATCCATCAGAGTTTTCTAATAAGTACAATACTGAGCAATTTTCTTACCCAGACGATTTGCTATCGCCAACAGGAATATATGGTGGTAACTATGTAGTATTTTACATCAATGTTCAAGTAGACTCTAAACTTGGTAAACAAGATAATGAAGATCTATTTGTTAAAGAGATTACTCCAAGAGATCGTGGAGATTTGATTGCCACAGATGTATCAACCACAGAACTATTCGCAGCCAACGCAGGATTAAATGTTGGTGGTGCGCTATTAGGTAAAGCCCTAGGAGCAGGTGGTGTTTCAGGTGGTGTAGCTGCACTATCTACAGTCGGTGCTGCAGCAACAGCTAACTATGCAGCCACTGCTTCACGAGCACAGAAAAGATTAAAGACTGCCATCGCATTACATATTCCAAACCAGCTTCAAATTCGCTATGGAATGCAGTGGAGTGAAGAAGACACTTTAGCGATGGCAATGGCAACTTCTGGTATTGAAGAGATTTTAAAAGCAACAAGCAGTGGTGGTAAGATTAAAGATTTAGCTGATCCAGCACAGGCTATGGTAACTAACTTGATGTTATCAAAAGGACCAAATTCTGCCGCAAACTCTGCAGCTACAGGCTTAGCTGCAAACCCAAAGAAAGAACAAGTATTTAAAGGTGTAGATTTTAGAACATTCCAGTTCGAATACCAGTTCTTTCCTAGAAGTTCTGGCGAAGCAGAAAATGTATTAAGAATTATTCAACAATTTAAATACCACATGCATCCTGAATTTAAAGATGCAAATAATTTTGTTTACATATATCCATCTGAATTTGATATCTTCTATTATCAGGGTGGATTAGAAAATACACATATACATCGCCACACATCATGTGTATTGACTGAGATGAGTATCAACTATACTCCAAATGGTAATTTTACTACATTCGATAACGGCATGCCCACACAGATTAATGTTCAGATGTCATTCCGTGAGTTGGCTCTATTAACCAAAGATAAGATTGAGGATGGTCTATAATGTACTTTAAAGAATTTCCAGTATTCTTATACGATTTTAAATATGGTGATTTTAAAACTAAAACTCACATAGTTAAAGATATAACTAGGAATGTTCGTTTCAGAAAAGAAGTATTAGATAACATTGCAGTCTTTGACGAATATGATATTATGGATGGAGATACTCCAGAAATTGTAGCAGAACGAGTTTATGGAGACCCAGAATATCATTGGATTTTAATGTTGGCAAATCAGAGATATGATTATCTAAGCGATTGGCCACTAACAGATAATAATTGTATTAGTGCAGCTAAGGCTATATTCAATCCTACAATTACTGCAACAAGTTGGGTATATTCTAGCGGAAAGATTACTGTTACTGCTCCACTACATGGAATATTAGTTAGCCCTACTACTACAGTTACTGTTACTGGTGGTGCATTATCTCTAACAACAACTGGTTCGACTGTAACAGTTCCTAATGGAACATTTACTGTAACTGAAGTAACAGAAAATACATTTAAATTTGCTATATCTTATGTACCAATAGTAACATCTGGAACAACCCTAACAATAGAAACAACTAATAGAGAAAACTATATTCATCATTATGAGAATGCTGCAGGTTTTGTAGTTAACTCAGGTACAGCTGGCGCAGTTTCTGTGACTAACTTAATTTGGTTTCAAAATAATAATGAAGCGAAACGCAGAATAAAATTAATATCTCCACGAATTATAAACATCATTTTGAATGACTATAAAGATCTATTGTAATGAAACCTAGTTCAGTACTGCGATTTGCTGGCGATGTCAGCATCGATAAAGTTAGAATAATTACCCCAAAGGGTTTTTATCAAGATGTTGGCGCACAAGTTATTAATGTGCAATACTATGAGGATTTATTTTCGCCATTTATTACTGGCAGTTTAATTCTTAAAGACTCAATTGACTTAGTTAATCTTTTCCCATTTATTGGTGAAGAATTTCTTGAACTAGAAATTAGTACTCCCACTTTAAAAGAAAATAACATTAAAGGTAAATATTATATTTACAAAATGACCAGTAGAGAGATGACTGGTGATAAATCAGTAGTATATCAATTACATTTTATTTCTGTAGAAGCAGTAGTAGATTTAAATAAGAAACTTAGCAAAGTATTTGGTGACCAGATATCTAAACTGATCAAACCATTCTTAACAGATAAAACATATGGTTTAGAAACTACTAAGAAGGTCTATGTAGAAGAAACTTCTAATAATACAAAATACATTTCAAATTACTGGAGTCCAGTTGAGAATATTCAGTATCTAGCTGCCCAAGCTGTTAATAAAAATGGCTCACCCAGCTATATCTTTTTTGAGAACAGAGATGGATTCTATTTTATGACTTTAGAAACTCTTTATGCAAATGCAACATTTGCGTCATTTGTATATGACAAATATACTCGTGATGATCGTCCAGGTGGTGGAAGTGTTAGAAATACCACAGAAGACTTTAAAAGAATTCTTGAGATTAGCATTCCAGTAGCGTTCGATTATATGGATCGTATTAGAACTGGAATGCTATCTTCTAGACAAGTATCATATGATGTAGTTAAGAAAACATATTCTGCAAAAAATTATAATATGTTTCAAAAATTTGATAAACAGAAACACCTTAATAAATATGCAATAAATTCAGATCGTGCAATTTTTAGGGCTAACTCAAGGATTATAAATTTTCCAAAAGATTATGGAAATTTTAATGGTTTTGAAGATGTGACAAATGCAAAGACTAATCAGGAAAGAATATCTTTATTAAAATTGTCGGAAGCTAATAAATTAAATATTACAGTTCCTGGAAGATGTGATTATACTGTTGGGTTGAAAATTGCTCTAGATCTTAAGAAAATTGAACCACTATCAAAAGCAGATAAAGATACAACAGATAAAATGTTTTCAGGTAATTATATTATCGCAGCAATAAACCATTACATTGATAGAGAAAAACATGAGTGTTATATGGAAGTTATTAAAGAATCATCAATGATTGATATGAACAGGGCAAAATAATGAATTTTTACTATGGTGTCGTAGAAAATAGAAGTGATCCACTAAGACTTGGGCGATGTCAAGTCAGAGTTGTAGGATTGCACACTCACGATAAATCTCAGCTACCTACAGCAGATCTTCCATGGGCAGTTCCCGTTCAGCCAGTTACTTCTGCAGCGATGAATGGAATTGGACAATCTCCTGTTGGTCCAGTTGAAGGCACATCGGTTATTATTATATTTGCTGATGATGATAAACAACAACCCATTCTTTTAGGAACACTTGGTGGTATTCCAAGTTCACCCTTACCTGTTGACGCAGATGATAATGGATCTATTACTGCTTCCGTTAAACTTACAGATCTAAAATTAAGAACTGTTCCTGGACCAACTAATGGTAAACAATTAACTTTCTTTGATCCAGAAAATGGATCAAATAATTTAACAACACAACTAAAACCTAACATGAAGGTGATAGGTTTTGGTATTCCTTCTGACTCTACTATTGTGTCAATCGATAGTGGAACAAAAATAACTATTAGTAAACCAGTTATTAAACTTGAAGAAAATATTATATCGTTCGAAGCAGCACCAACTAATTTATCTGCAGTTGCTGAAAGTAAAGTATATGATACTGCACTAAGAACTGGTGACGGCACAATAGTTAGATCTGGAGATGGAACACCAGTCACTACTGGATCAGCCATAGCATCACCTGTTAAATCTTCATCAACCAATGATGTAATTCCAACAGTACCACCTAAAAAATCTTCAGATAATGTAGCACTTTCTACGGCAGGTATTAAAGCCATTATCGCTGCATGTGACAAAGTTGGATTGACAACTAAAGAACAAAAGTGTTCTATCCTTGCTATTGCTGGCGGTGAGTCTAGATGGATTCAACGAAAAGAATTTTTTAATTATGATGAAAAAAGGTTAAAGGAAATCTTTTCTTTTGCCACACCAGATGATGTTGCAAAATATTCAAACGCTACCAAAAAAGGTATCACACGAGAACAATTCTTCTCATGGGCTTATGGCACTACAAAAAGAGGTATGTCAAACCAGTTAGGAAACCTAAATGATGCTGATGGTGGAAAATATTACGGTAGAGGTTTTATTCAATTAACTGGTCGTGCGAACTATACCAAGTACCAACAGCAAGCATTAGCATATGGAATTAAAATTGATCTTGTTAACAATCCAGATTCTCTTGGCGATGACATCAATGTCGGTGCAGTAATTGCTGCTCTTTATATTAAAGATCGAACATCCAAGGGTGTTCCTCCTTCAAAACATCCTGATTATTTTTATGCAGCAAAAAAAGGTGTGGGTGTTAACTCTCCTGATATTGCTGAACTTAAAAAAACATACTATGAATATTTTTATGGAGCAGTTGCAGAAGGTGGAACTGAAAAAAGTGCTGGTGCACCAGTGCCACAACCTCCAAAAGACACTAAAGATCCAACACCAAGACCATCGGATGAGAGTATAAAATCTGGTTCTATTAATACTGGATTTAGAGACCCAAATAACAAATATCCACTATTAGCTTATATTGGTGAACCAGATACAAATAGATTAGCTCGTGGTATTATTGATGGTACTGTTGTTAATAAAAAAGATGTGATTCGTAAATTAACTGTTCCGAAAGCACTTGACCTAGGATCTTGGGATCAACCATTATCAACATATGGCGCACAGTATCCATACAATAAAGTTCTTGAGACTGAGTCTGGGCATATTCAAGAGTTTGATGATACCCCAGGATATGAAAGAATTCATACTTATCACCGCTCTGGTACATTCACTGAAATTGATCCTACTGGAACGCAAGTTAATTATATTGTTGGTGATAATTTTATCATCATGGAAAGAAATGGTTGCGTCAGCGTAGATGGTGAATTAAATATTACTGTAGAAGGTAATACAAACATTTATGCAAGAACAGATGCGAATATTCATGTTGAAAATAATGCAACAGTGAGAGTTGGTACTAATGCTGATATTGGTATTGCTGGTGATTTAACATTAGCAGTTGGTAATGATATGAAGGTTAAAGTTGTGGGTGCTTTAAGTATTGATGCTGGTAGTGTCAATGTTAAATCTCAAGCAGCATTTAATATGCAAGCAGTTTCTGCGTTAAGTCTTAAAGGATCTACAGTTAATGTACAATCCGAAGGTGCTGCGAATTATCTTTCTGGCGGAAAAACCAGTATGGATTATTCTGAGGGGCAATTTGGTAATGGAGCAGCTGCAGCTACAGCTGTAGAAAATGTTGCATTAACTCCACCAGCAAAAGGTTCTCCGTTTAATGCAGTTGTTCCTTATACTGTTCCACCACAAAGACAATTTGAAGATAAAGCAGTAGTTGAAACACCTGATATTGCAGAAACACCAGAAGGTAGAGCAGCAACACATCAAACCGCTAGAACTGAAGGTGTTGTTAATGCTCCTCCACCGCTTGGAGTAGATGCCACTCCAATAACTAAACCATCTGCAAACGCTAAAGAAGTTCCTGTAGACTGCAAAATTATTTACGGTACTACAAACTTTACTGATGACTTCCGTCTATCGAAAAACTTTACTCTTGGTATGCTAATCGATGGTGGTACAACTGGCAACCATAAATTAGTTGATCAAATGTTAAGAGAAACTAAGGACGGACCAGAAAGATTATACAAAGTTCAAGAAATTATTTGTAATATGGCTATGCTTGCTCAGAATGTATTGGAACCTGCGCTTGATGTTCTTCCAGGTGGTATTGGTGGGTATAAAAAACAATGGAAGATTAATTCTGGATATCGTTTAAGAGGTGTTGTTAAAAATGAATCTAAGTCATCGGATCATCCAAAGGGATGCGCTGTTGACATTGGAATTATGCTTGCTCCTAAATTTGATAAAACATATGAGTATTGTGTCAAGCTAGAAAAGGTTGTTCCATATGACCAGCTTATACTTGAGTATAATCATCCGTTTGAAAACTGGATTCACTGTTCTTACAAAATGAAAGGTAGAAAAAAACAAGCGTTCACAATGGTAAATCATGATGCCCAAGCATTTAGAGGCAAAGGCTTTGTTTTATTGGCAACTTGTCCTCCACATAAGAAACCTGCATAATGTGGGTTCCAACTGAAACACTACTAGGTACTCATGCTGAACTGGCTTCCTTTAGCCATACAGTACAATATTATGTTGAGGGTGCTGCAGGAGATCCTCTTGCAATTCCACCAGTTGAGGCTGGCGCACCTACATACTATAATGTTCGTATAATTCCTCAAGAAACTAATCCAAACAGTATAACATTTGCTGCTGGAAATCCTGGAACTGTTAGTGGATATTATAAAGGTATTTTTAATGATAGTCTTACTACTAGAGCAGAGGACGGATCTTTTACTACCATAACGACTCTTGGAGAAAACGCTGGAGTATTTGACGCTGTTAGTAGATCCAATGTATATCAGGTTATTTCATTTAAAGCTGATACTACAAGAAGTCGAACATTCACTTATCTTGCAGAAGCATATGACCCTTTAGTTCCAAATACCGTAGTAGCTTCTCAAACTTATACTATACTAGCCCAAGACCTAAACTGGACTCCAGGAATGTTAAATTTAAAAGAATTGGTGTCATATGCCAGCAGTAAGTAGACTAGGTGACATGTCCACAGGGCATGGTTGTTTCGCTCCAACCAACTTAATAACTACACCTGTGGCTAAGACTTTCTTTAATGGGAAACTAGCTGCAGTAGTTGATTCTAATTGTAAATTTGCTGCGCATACTTGTGGTATAACTACACACAATTCAGATATTCGTATTCCTAGTAGTGGAGCCAGTAAAACATATATCGAAGGTAAAAAAGCAGCTAGGATCGGTGATAATATCCAGTGCGGAGATGCAATAGCTGAAGGTTCGACCAACTCATTCATAGAATAAACCTAAATAATAATATGTCAAGAAATACAAGAATCTTTTCCGATCTCGACCTTAATTTTACTGCTCACCCAGTAACTAAGGATATTTCACGCAGATACGACGACAATGCTATCAAACAGTCTATTAAAAATTTACTGTTGACCAGAAACTATGAAAGACCATTCCATAGCGAGATTGGCTCACCGATTAGAGGATTGCTCTTTGAACTTCCTGGACCAATGTTTACTATTATGTTACAGAGAGCGATTATAGATGTCATTAATAACTTTGAACCAAGAGTAGAAATAATAGATGTTAAAGTTAATGACTCTATCGATGCCAATGAGGTATATGTATCACTAGAATTTAAAATAATCAATACCGAGAGACCAATAACTCTCGATCTAGCATTAGAGAGAACCCGATAAATGGCAAACAATAAAAGAATATCAGTATCAGAGTTAGACTTTGATACTATTAAAACTAATTTAAAGAACTTTTTAAAGGGACAAACAGAATTTCAAGATTACGATTTTGAAGGATCTGGTCTTTCTGTTCTCTTAGATGTTTTAGCCTACAATACTCATTATAATGGTATCTATACTAACCTAGCTGTTAATGAAGTATTCTTAGATTCTGCCAGCAAACGAGCATCTGTAGTTTCTCTTGCTAAAATGCTTGGATATATTCCAAGATCAGCCAAGTGTTCTTCAGCAACTGTTAATGCTACTGTGGCATCTCCAACCAGCACTCCATCTACTGTTACTATTCCTAGAATGCAACAGTTCACAACTTCTATTGATAATGTAACATATATTTTCTATAACAGATCTGCTGTTACTGTTGCTCTTAATACAGCAGGTAACTATACTTTTAGTAATCTGGTTCTTACAGAAGGTACACCACTCCAATACAAATATACTGTTGCTGCTGGTGTTCGCTATATCGTTCCGAATGCCAATGCAGATTTAGATACATTAACTGTTAGCGTACAAGAGTCTGCTTCTTCAGATGTGTATCAAGTGTTTACTAGAGCAGAGGTATTAACTGAGGTTACAGAAATCACTAATTGTTATTTCCTTAAAGAAATCGATGATGGTCTTTATGAGATAACATTTGGTAATAACAATTTGGGTAAAGCATTATCTTCTGGTAATGTAGTTACTTTAGATTACATGGTCTCTAGTTTAGAAGCACCTAATACTGCTTCTTCCTTCACATATGCAGGGGCTGTTATTGCTGGAAGTAACTTATCTGTTATCCCTATAGATATTGCAAGTGGTGGAGCATCACCAGAAACTATCGATGAAATTAAATTTAATGCACCAAAATACTATGCTGCTCAAAATCGTGCAGTTACCCCAGATGATTATAAAGCTATTATTTTAAAATTGTTGCCTGAGGCACAAACTGTTTCTGTATGGGGTGGCGAGGATAATGATCCTCCAGTTTTTGGAAAAACATTTATTTGTATTAAACCAAAAGAAGCATCTAAATTAACTAACCTGCAAAAAGAATTTGTAAGAAACAATATTTTAGCTTCTAGAAATGTAGTTTCTATCACACCAGAGATTGTTGATCCAGAAGTTTTTAATATTAAAGTTACTACATTTGTTCACTACAACCCAAGAACAACTACTAAATCTGCTAAACAAATTGAAACGCTAGTAAAAGAAGCCATTATGAAATTTAATGATGATGATTTAGAAAGGTTTGATTCAGTTCTTCGTTATTCTAAATTAACTAGAATTATTGATCAGGCAGATCCAGCAATCGTTAATAATATTACTCGTATAATGATCCGTCACCCACATGATGTTGAGTACAATGTATCGGCACAATATGTTATTGATTTGATTAATCCAATTTCTCAAGATGGTGGTAAACAAGGTGAGGTGTTCGGAACAACTGGATTCTTTGTTCCAAATAGCACTCTAGTCCACTTTTTAGATGATGATGCTAAGGGTAATATTCGTTTATACTACTACAATACTAACTTTGAAAAAGTTATTGTAAACGCTACAATTGGAACTATCAATTACGATTTAGGTAGAATTGTAGTTAGAAATTTAATTATTACTGCGTTGGATGGAGCCGTGTTTGAATGGCAAGTTAAACCAGAATCATATGATGTGGTCTCTGCCCTAAATCAAATCGTACAGATTGATCCAGAATATATTACTGTTGAAGCAATTGCAGACGAAACCGCAAATGGTGACCTACAAGCAGGTTACAACTACCAGTTTAATTCTATTAGATCATAATGCATACAAATCCTGTTAGAACACCACTGTCGTCAGTAGTTAGAAGTCAACTCCCTGAATTTATCAGGGAGGACTACCCAACATTTGTAGCTTTCGTTGAAGCCTACTATGATTACTTGAAAACACAAGGTGTAGATTTAAGTAATATTAGAGATATTGATATTACCCTAGAAGATTTTATAGTACAATTTAAAAAAGAATTAGCCTATAATCTTCCACTGGTAGTTGAAGACGAAAGATTTTTACTTTCTCATATAAGAGATCAGTATCTATCTAAAGGGTCTGCTGCATCTTATAAGTTACTATTCAAATTATTGTATGGTAAACAAGTAGAATTAACATATCCAAACCAATCAATGCTTAGAGCATCTGATGGTAGATGGAACCAAGAAATTTCAATTTTTGCTCAGGTAGATTATGGCGACCCAGATGATATTGTCGGGAAATTAGTTGATATTCAAACAGCAGGAAGAATTCTTCGTGTTCTTGTAGACAAGAAAGAACAACTAATTGGTGAAGTTGATAGAATTGTTAAAATCGGCAAATCATATGAGATAACTGCCACAGGTGCATCAAATTCAACCACTATAACAGTTTCTACAGCTGTGGGTATTGAAGTTGGTCAACTCGTCACAGGAAATAATATATTTGATGGCAGTAAAGTAGTTTCAGTTGTAGGCAACATAGTAACTTTAACAAAGGCTACTACTGGTGTTGTAAATACTGCTTTAATTTTCTCTAACGAATTATACGAGTTCTTTTTAGATAAAAGATTCTTTGGTAAAATTAATGCTGGCGATTTAATAAAATTTAAAGATACTTTCCAAGCTAAAATATTACCAGCAACTCAAACTATCTCTATATCTCAACCTGGAAAATACTTTAGATTGGGGCAGGTTTTTGAATTAAAATCTGGTGCTGGTACTGGTGCTTTAATGAAAGTTACTGCCACCACAGAGTTTGGTGGTATCAAATATGCAGAGTTAATTCGATTCGGCTTAGGTTATAACTCTGACTTTGCTCTTTCTATTCTCGCATCAAACGATGTTATTGCTGCTGGGGTCGTTGCTTCGGCAGGAACTGCCACATTACTTAAATCGGAAACTTATTCTTCAACTACATCTGGAACTATTACTGCATCTCCATCTAGTTTAACTGTTACTGGAGTCAGTACGACTTTTGGACAATCAGGTGGTGTGGCTGTTGGTGATGAGATTTGGACTACAAATACTACACCATTATTAATTGGAGTGGTTAAAAGTATTGAAAGTAATACTTCTCTTACTCTAGCCTCATTACCATCTTCGTATGAACCTGGAACTAGCATTAGTAGTGCTTATACTGCTCAATCATACACATTTAGAAACATTCGTTTAGTTGGTAGTTTATTTCTTGGTAACGCTGGAGGAACAGCCCAGTCATATACTAACAGACCAACCATTTCTGATTACACCGATGGTTTTAACGAACAAGGTTATATTAACTCTAGTGATTATTTTAATTACTATTCTAGTCAAGGGTTTGGTACAGGCACGATTACTGCTTCTACATCTAGTGTTACTATTACTGGTGTTGGAACATCATTTACTACTCAGATAAAAATTAATGATATAATTAAAAACTCTTCTGGTGTTCAGCTTGGAATAGTTTCTGCTATTGCTTCAAATACATCTTTAACATTAAGAACTAATTCTTCAGTAGCAGTAAGCGGAGGAACATATGATGTGTTTGCTCCATATGTAGATGGTAGCTATGTTGGTACTGTTCTTCGTGAATTCTCACTGTCTGCTGCAAATGCTCAAACATTTTCTGATGACCCATCTGTAATTTATGTTAAACTGGGTGCTTTAGTTAGATATCCAGGATACTATGAAACAAACAATGGATTCTTATCCGACTCGATGTTTATCCAAGATAGTAAATTCTATCAAGCGTTCTCTTATGTTATTAAAATTGATGAGAGACTAGCATCATATAAATCAGCAGTTAAAACTATGTTGCATCCAGCTGGTATGGCTCTTTTTGGAGAGTTTAATATCACCAATGATTTTGACCTTAGCGTTCAGTTAGAATCTTTAGTTAAATCTATGGGTATTGGATTGGAAGACGAATTTCTTATCTTGGATGGTAAGGAATATGATATTTCTGGAAATCAGATAAATGGAATTTATTGGACTCTAACTAAGGGGTTTGTAGATGCAATTGATGTTACTAGTGGAGAATTAGTTTTTAAAACGGCAACCAAGAGATTTGGTGCGCAAGATGCTAATAGTTTCCTTGGGCACATTCTTAATGATGGAGTAACTTTATCCACAGAAAGTGTTTCTCCCACTGATGCTTTGACTCACCAATTCACTAAAGTTTTACCTGCTGGCTCAAGCGCAGGATTTACCACTGAATCTGTTTCTATGACAGATTCAGATGCTACTTTTAATACTGGTAAAAATATTAGCGAAACCTATAGTGGCATATCTGAGGTAATATCAAACTTTGATATTACCAAATTATTAGCAGATACTTCCATTATAACTGAAATGCCTGCTATAAGCACAGATAAATATCTTGGTAAACAGGTTGTTAACAGTTATGCTGGACATCTGATTAATGATGGGGTTACTATAGACCCAGAAAACTTAGCTAATCCAACAACAACTCTTGGCCAAATTTGGATGAATTCTTACCAAGGACAAGATTATTATTCACAAGAATACAGTGAAGGTTTAACAGAAACCTTTACCGCTTAAAACCTCAATAGGAGAAATTTATGGAACAATTTAATAAAGACAATATCGCTGCAACTGGAATGGTTAAAATCCTTCATCGTAATGCAGCAGGTGAAACAATTCGTGAGTTTGAAGTGCCAAACTTGGTAGTTACCTCAGGTAAGACTTTTATCGCATCTAAGATAATTGCTACTACCAACTCACCAGTTTCTATGACTCACATGGCTATTGGTACTAGTGCAACTACACCAGACGCTGCTCAGGCACAGTTAATCGCAGAAGTTGGTCGTGTATCATGCTCATCTTCTACATCAACTAATACAGTTACTTTTACTGCTACATTCCCAGCTGGTACTGGTACTTCTACATCTCCTGGTATTCAGGAAGCAGCTGTATTTAACTCAGGTACTGCTGGCGCAGGTACAATGCTTTGCCGTACTACATTCCCATCTGTTGGTAAATCAGCTGGTGATACTATCGCTGTAACATGGGTTGTTACTGTAGGTTAATCAACTTTTTACATTTAGGGTAGAGTAAATGGTAGCTTCTTCATCTTCGATAGTTCCACCAAGTAGTGGTACAACATCATCTTCATCTCTAATAAAAACTATTCTGCACAAATCTCTTGCAGAAGGTGTATACAGAGATGTGGTAACAAGAAGTTCTAATTACTATTATTTCTTGGGTAAAACATTAGCTTGGGATGATGAAACTGCTCCACCTTATCCTATCGATAGCTATGCTTATGAAAGAGCAGTTCGTAGTGAAATTATCACTATGAAGCAAATTGGTCCATCAGATGTATGTTTTGTTATCCCAAGATATGATTGGATATCAGGTGTTGTATATGATATGTACGATGACGAGTATTGCAATCAAATTATTGGTATCGATATTATTTCTGGGGGTTCTAGTTATAATACTCTTCCAACTATTACAATAACTGGTGGTGGTGGAACTGGTGCAGAATATACTCCAGTTGTTTTAGATGGTCAGATTATTGGTGTTGATTTAGTTTCAAGAGGAATTGGATATACTTCTGTTCCTACTGTAACAGTCACTGGTGGTTCTGGTGGTTCTGGAGCAAACTTACAAGCAATATTAAACCTGTCTTACTCTGGTGAAAATAATATTGAAGATACTATCTTTTATGTTATGACAGATGATTATAATGTATACAAATGTCTAGACAATAATAATAATTCTTTTTCTATAGTAAAACCTTCTGGAACATCTGTAACTCCTATTACTACTTCAGATGGATACATCTGGAAGTATATGTATAATGTGCCTATCAATTTGAGAAACAAATTCTTAAGCGCAGAACAAATTCCAGTTTCTTCAGCATTAACAAACCAATTTTACTCAAATGGTAGTTTAGATAGTATCGCAATTACCAATAAAGGTACTGGATACACTGGAGCATCAATTTCAGTAACTGGTGATGGTTACCGAGAAGAAGATCCAGTATTCTTAAACACTGTAACTCCAGTAACTATTACCTCGGCTGGTATTAATTATTTCACTGCACCAACTGTAACTTTCGGTGATCCTATTAACAGTGCAACTCTATTCATTGCTAATAGTGGAGTTATCATTGGGCAAAAATTATATAACTCTGTTGGCGATTTCTTTGAGATATATTCTCCAGGAACTTTATCAGCACTAGAACCAACACACCGATTTGGAATTGTTAAAAATGGAACTGCTTCTTTAAAGTATGTTGGTACACGAGCAAAAGGAACTGCTACTCTTGGAACTAGCACTATATCTTTAGCTTCTGGAACAGTTTCTACTGCACTGACTACAAATCTTATAACTGTTAGTTCTACTGCAGGTTTTTATGCTGGTCAGCGCATTGTATTTGGTACAACTATTGGCACTATTGTTTCTGGAACTACTTACTACATTTTAACTGTACCTAATTCTACAACTTTAACTATTACTGCTAGTATTGGTGGCACTGCTAAAACTATGTCTGCCGCAACTGGAACATCTACTGTTACTGTTACCAGTGGATTTGTTTCTGGCGTAACACCAGTTGGAGCAGTTAGAGAAATTAATTTAACTTCTGCAGGAACTGGATATACTACACCACCTACAGTTAATTTTTCTGGTGGTGGTGGTTCTGGAGCAACTGCAGTTGTTAAAATGAATACTGTTTCTGGTAGTGTTTTATATGCTACTGTTACAAATATTGGAGATAACTATTCTAGCGACCCAACTGTAACTTTTGGAACTGCATGGTCTTCAGAAGGACAGGTTCAACTTTCTGACCAAATTTTTGCTAGTAATAGATTATATACTGTTACAACTGCTGGTACTCAATTAAATATTACACAAGCAACTTATACAGGTAAATCAGTTTCTGTTACTGCAAGAGATACTGCTCCATCGTGTTTAGCATTCTCAACTGATGGAACAAAGATGTTTGTTCTTGGAGATACTGATAATAATGTGATTGTTTATAATCTTTCTTCAGCATGGGATGTATCTACTGCAGTATTCTCATATGAATCTGGAGCACTAGCCACAGAAACTGTTCCAGTAGGTATTGCATTCTCCAGCGATGGATTAAAGATGTTTGTTGTTGGACAGTCTGCTGACTTGGTTCAAGAATATACACTGGCCACTGCTTGGACTATCTCAACTTCTGCGCTAACTACATCTGCCACATTTTCTATTGCTGCTGAAGATACTACTACTGGTGGTTTAGCATTTAGTGCTGATGGAACAAAAATGTGGTTAGTTGGCGCAACTGCCGATGCTATTTTTCAATATACGCTAGGTACAGCTTGGACTATTACTACTGCCACATATAGTACATCTTTTAGCGTTGCGAGTCAAACTACTAACCCAGTAGATATTGCTGTTACTGCTGATGGTAAAAACATGTTAGTTACTGATGCAACTACTGACTATATTTACCAGTATACTTTAGGTACTGCCAATTCAGTTGCTACTGCACTATATACAAATCAGTTTTATATTGGTGGGCTTGAGAGCACTGGTTCTGGTCTTGCACTGCATCCAACCAATGCATATATGTATATTGTTGGTAGCGCAAACGATACTGTATATCAATATCAGAATTTACTAGTATCTAAATTAGGTACTGTCGCTCCATCACATACTAGTGGTACAGCTACCAGTGGTGATGTTATTTTAACTTATGCTGGAATTGCTGCATCTGGGTCTGCAATTCGTAGGTTCGGTGCTGGTTATTCTACTAACCCATCAATAACATTCACTAGTGTTGATCAAGGTTCTGGTGTAGTAGGTGTTGTTAATGTTGACAAATCAAATGCTAAATTATTACCTATTATTGATGGTGGGCAGGTAGTTGGAGTTACTGTTGAAAATGCTGGTACTGGATATACTGCAGCAACTCTTGCGGTTTCTGGTACAGGAACTAATGCCACTATGCAAGCAGATTTAAATCTTGGAGATATTAAATCTTTGCAGGCTAATAATGAGATTTTAACAACTGCTGGGACTATTAATGCAGTTAAGTTAATTTCTGGTGGATATGGTTATGGTGTGGCTACTATTACAATTAATGGAGATGGCACTGGCGCAACAGCCACAGCTTCTATTAATACTGCCACAGGTAGAATAACTAAAATAAATATAACAAATCCTGGACAAAATTATACATGGGCAGATATTGTAATAGCAGGTAATGGAAAAGCTGGAACTGCTAGAGCAATTATTTCTCCTTACGGTGGACACGGTAAAAATGCTCCTGATGAATTATTTGCTAGAACATTAATGTTTTATTCTAATGTATCAAACGATTTAAATCAAGGTGTTACCGTTAACAACGATTATCGACAACTGGGTATTATTAAAAACCCAAGATCATTCTTAGATAATACTCGTTATCAGAATGTTATTGGATCAGGATGTTTCTTATTACAGGGATCTATTAACACAACATATTTCCCCAAAGATACAAATTGTACTGTAGCAAGAAGTGTTAGTGGAACTACATATTATAGAAAATATAGAGTAGTTTCATCTACTTCAAACTCAGTATTAATTCAATCTTTAGATAATGATGTCCCACAATTGAACGATACTTTCACTAATGCTGCATCACAAACCTTTACTGCTACTAATGTAACATCACCAACAGTGGATAAATATTCTGGACAGTTAATGTTTATTGACAATAAAGCTGGATTTACTCCATCTGATGATGAGACTGTGACGCTTAGAACTGTTATAAGATTCTAACTAAATAGAGAACTAACCAAGAGAAGATTAAAACAATGGCCATCGACTTTAATACTGAACCTTACTACGACGATTTTGACGAAACTAAGAAGTTTTATAAAATCTTGTATCGCCCAACATTTGCTGTTCAGGCGAGAGAACTTACTCAAATGCAGACTATTCTGCAGAAACAAATCACTCGTTTTGGATCTCATGTATTCAAAGAAGGAGCCATGGTCATTCCTGGTAATTCTTCTGTTGATACTACTATCGGATATGTTAAATTAGAATCTTCTTATAATTCTATCCAAGCAGATACTGTCGTAGCATCTTATGTTGGTAAAGTTATTCAAAATGCGGGTGGCTTGCAAGCACAAGTTACCCATTATTCTGCATCACAAGCTGGTGATCCTCCTACCTTATTTGTAAAATATAAAAATTCTGGTAGCACTGGAACAAGCAAAGTGTTTGCAGCATCAGATATTTTAACTGATGTAGATACAGAAATTAGTTCAGTACAAGCATTAGCATCTTCTCCAGTTGGTGTTGGTTCTATTGCAGAAATCAAACTTGGTGTTTATTACATTAAAGGGCACTTTGTTCTAGTTGAGCCACAGATAATTATTTTAGACAAATATAGCAATACTCCAACATATCGTATTGGTCTTGTTGCAACTGAATCTATTCTAACTTCTGAAGAAGACGAAACTCTATTCGATAACGCACAGAATTCATTTAACTATGCTGCTCCAGGTGCGCATCGTTATTCTATTGCTGCAACGCTAACTAAATTTTCATTGGATAGCGTCATTGATATTGACTTTATTGAGTTAATTAGAACTGGCGATGGTGCCATCCAGCGTGGTACAAACCGAACAGAATATTCTATCCTGCAACAAGAATTTGCTCACCGAACTTATGATGAGTCTGGTAATTATACTGTTAAGAATTTTGAAATCGATGTTCGTGAATATAGAAACAATAATCGTGGTGCATGGGCAGCTGCAAAATATTACATAACAGGTGATGTTGTTACAAATAATGGCAACACTTATGTTGCTAAAGATAATGCACAATCTGTTAATAATGGCGCAGCAACTCCTGGTCCTATCCACACATCTGGTGTTGCTCAAGATGGTTCAGGAACAGGTGTTACATGGGAATGGAATTCGTCACCATTCTATAATCGTGGTGTATTTGCACCATCTGATGCTCAAGATGTAGCAGCTAACCTACTCAACGAAAAAAAATTGGCAATTGGTTTAGAGCCTGGAAAAGCGTATGTTCAAGGTTATGAAATTGAAAAACCATCAACCAGTTATGTGACAGTAGAAAAAGCCAGAGAAAGTATTCAAGTAACTTCTCAGGCATTACAAACTACTGTTGGTAACTATGCAACAATTACCAATCTCTGGGGTGCTCCTCCGATCGGAGATTATTCTTCTGTTACATTGTATGATAGACCAGTTGTTACTGGCGGTACTGCACCAAGTGGAGCAACTGCAGTTGGAACTGCACGAGTTCGTTTTATTGAATGGGACAGTGGTTCTAATCCAGGATCTGCAACAGCCATCTATAAACTATCTTTATTCGATGTTAAGATGAATGGTAACTTTGACTTTAACCGTAAAGTAAAATCGTTCTTCTTTAGTGGTGGTTCTGCTGCTACAAGTTTCAGTGCAGATATTAATCCGATATTAACTATAACTCGTGGTTCTGGAACTTCTGTAGCAACCAGCGGTTCTACAACTCCAGCAGCAGGTGTTTTCATTAAAGGTTCTGGTACAACATTCCAGACAGATTTTATTGCTGGTGATATTGTTTCTTTCGGTGGAACTCAACGCAGAGTTATTGCTGTGACAGCACAAGATCAAATGGAAGTAGATTCTTCAATTACTATCGTAGATAAAACTGCGGATAGATTATCTACTAAGATTATTGAACCAGAATCTACATCATTGGTGTATCAGTTACCTCAATTTGCAATTAAATCTGTAAAAGCTGCAGATGGTTCTACAATTTCTAACTACACAGTATACCAAAGATTTTCATCGACATATACTGGTTCTTCTCTAACATTTACAGTTAATAGTGGCGCAACATTCGCATCAACTGCAGACACTGATAACTACATTATTGTTAACTCTAGTACTGGTACAGTTCTTTCTACATCTCAGTATAGTATTACTGGTACTGGAACTGTATCTATCACAGTATCATTTACTGGTGGTGTATCTAGTAGTAATAACATTACGCTTATTTGTGCAATTAACAAAACTGGTGCCAATGTCACTAGAAAAACTAAAACGCTAGTTCCATCAGCTGTCGCAACATTCACTGCACAAGGTGAAGCACAGGCTACAGAAGTACTATTGGGTAAGGCAGATGGATATCGACTAGTCTCTGTTAAAATGAGAAGCGGAACATTCTCTGCTCCAACTGGTGGATACACTATTGATATTTCAGATCGTTATGACTGGGATAACGGACAAAGACACACTCACTATGATCTAGCCAGATTAGTTCTTAAGAATTCTTATGCCCCACCAGAAGCACCAATTGAAGTAACATTTGATTACTTTACGCATGATGCTGGCGACTATTGTACTGTTGACTCTTATGTTGCAGGGCAAGTTAGTTACACAAATATCCCATCATTTATGGGTGTGTCTTTAAGAGACTGTGTAGATTTTAGACCAATTATTGCTGATAGTGGATTAACATTTAGCTCTACAAACACATTAGTACCTAAAAGAGGTATTGATTTTATCACTCATTATTCATACTATCTTTCTAGAAAAACTAAAATTGCGGTAGACTTTGCTGGTGAATTTTTCCCGATTGATGGAGTGTCATCATTAAATCCAGGTGAACCACTAGATCCTACTCTTGGATTAGTTTTATATACATTGACTTTAGAACCATACACATTTGGAACTAATAGTAATAATGTTCAAATTAATAGAATTGATAACAAACGATACACTATGCGTGATATCGGTAAACTAGAAAAAAGAATTGACAATCTTGAGTATTATACATCTCTATCATTACTAGAACAACAAACAGAATCATTAAACATTGTAGATTCTACTGGTAATACTAGATTTAAAAATGGATTTATCGTAGACGGATTTACAGGACACGCTACTGGTGATACATTATCTCCAGATTATATGTGCTCCATTGATATGGAAAACGCTGAACTGCGCCCATTCTATTCAATGAACAACATAAATTTATTAGAGAAAAATAATATTGATTCTCAAAGAACTAGTGCTAATTACAAATTGTATGGTGATGTTATTACATTACCTCTAAACACAACTGTACCACATGTTAAAATAATTGATCAACCATATGCTTCTCGTTTAGAAAATATTAACCCATTTGCTGTATTCACTTTCCTCGGTGATGTTAAAATTAATCCATCATCTGATGATTGGTTTGAGATTGATCGTCGCCCAGATTTAGTTATCGATGTTGAAGGTAACTTTACTACTGTAAAAAATATTGCCGAAAAATCTGGTGTATTGGGAACAATATGGAATGCGTGGCAAACTCAGTGGTCTGGTGCTTCTACTAATAGTAATATTAAATATACATTTGGTAGAGAATGGGCTTCTGGTTTTGGTGATGTTCGTTTATCACAAGCAGAAGCCAATGCAAAATTCGGTGGTGTTGGCTGGGGTAATGCTCGTCAGATTACTGTTGAGTCTACTGCAACTGAAGTTGGACAATCAAGAACTGGTATCAAAACATCTTTAGTGCAAAAAATTGACAGACAAATTATTGGAGATCGTGTTCTTTCTACTGCTGCTCTTCCGTACATTCGTTCAAGAAACATTCTTATACAGATTCAAAAGTTAAAACCAAACACTCGTTTCTATCCATTCTTTGATGGTGTGGATATTTCTGCTTATTGTACACCAGCATCTAAACTAGTTTATACACCAACAAGTGGTGCTTTTAATATTGATGTTAATGTGGGTAGCAGTGCTTCTGGAACTGCTCGAAGAATTAGTGGTGATTCACAAGTATGTTTAAATCGTGGTGATGTTATTACAGGATCAGTTTCTCTTGCGACTGCAGTAGTAGTTGGTAAAGATTTTGATCCAGACGCTACATCAAATGCGTATTCTTTGTATGTAGTTAATGTTCAAGGAACATTCGTCGCTTCTGATATTATTACTGGTTCAAATTCTTTAGCGACTGGTACATTTACATCTTTAACATCTAATGCACAAGGCACTCCTTTAGTATCTAATTTTAATGGTGATGTTCAGTTACTCTTTAATATTCCAAATACAGAATCAATAAGATTCCGTTGCGGTACTCGTGAACTAAAATTAGTTGATGTTACTACTGCAGATGGACTATTCACATCTCGTGCAAGAGCAAATTATCGTGCAGAGGGTATTTTAGAAACTCGTGAAACAACTATACATTCTGTTAGAAATGCACAGTTAGTTGAAGAACAGTTGAGTGATAACCAAGTTATTATTCAATCATCTGAACGAGTTGTAGCAGATACTGGATGGTGGGATCCGCTTGCGCAAACATTCTTAATTGATGTTAAGGGTGGGTGTTTCTTATCTAAAGTTGATGTATTCTTTGCTACTAAAGATACAAAAATTCCTGTTATGTTAGAACTTCGTGAGGTTGTTAATGGTTATCCAGGAAAACGAGTATTACCATTTTCTCGTGTAACATTAAAACCAGAACAAGTTAATATTTCAACTCAAACTGTTACACTAGATGATGTAGAAGTTAATAAGTGGGATACACCAACAACTTTCACATTCCCATCTCCAGTTTATGTTGCAGAAAATACAGAATACTGTATAGTTCTAGCTTCTGATTGTAATTCATATAATGTTTGGATCTCTCAAGTTGGTGAATTAATGGTAGGAACTAGTAGAACTATTTCTGAGCAACCATATCTTGGTTCGTTATTTAAATCTCAGAATGCTTCTACTTGGACAGCGGATCAATCACAAGATCTTAAATTTGCAATCTATCGTGCAAACTTTAGAACTGATGTATTATCTAATGTTGAATACATTAACGATGTTGTTCCGCTACAAACTTTAGATTATGATCCATTTGAAACTAGAGTAACACCCAATGTAACTAATAATAAGGTTCGTGTCTGGCATACAAATCATGGTATGCCATCTGGATCAAAGGTAACTATTAGTGGAGTTACTGCCAATGTTAATGGAATCGCATTTGCATTATTTAATAGTACTCATACTATTAGCGATGTAGATTTAGATAGCTATGTTATCACTATTGCTGGCGGTACTGCAACTTCATCTGGTTATTCTGGCGGATCAACAGTTAAGGCTACCAGAAATATTCAGTTTGATGCAATTCAACCAGCAATTCAAATTCAGTCTTTCTCTGAAACTCCAATTGAGTTTGGTTTTAAAGCAACTACTGGTAAAGCAGTAGATAATAGTTCTCAGGTTGCTTATGTGACTCCAGAGACTTTGACATATGAATCTATTCTCGTAAATGAAACTAATAATTTCTTTGCTCCAAAAATGGTAGCTTCTGAAATTAATGAACTTCCTGCTAATTCTGGATGGAGTTCTGGTATTAAATCTATGTATTTAAACTGCCAGTTTAGCAGTAGCAATGCAGCACTATCACCTATTCTAGATACACATAGAACTAGCTTAATTACAATTAATAATAAAATTAACAGCCCAACATCAGATAACCTAAATGTAGCAAATCTTGATGATAATGTTCTAATTGGAAATTACGGTGGATCATTCCTTGGTTCTAGTGCCGTATCTTTCAGTGGAACTCAAATTAACACAAGACATGGTGCCATGTTTGGTGTGACTGTTGGTAAGTATATTACTGTTTCTGGTTCGTCAAATGCTGATAATAATGGTACATTCTTAGTATCTTCTACTTCTATTGATGGTGGAACGGCATTAACTGGTACATTTACTTCTAGTTCTAGTAGTACAGCTGTGACAGGAACTAACTTTGTTTCAGATGGTGTGAAAATTGGCTTTGCGTTATTCCAAGGTTCTACATTTATCGGAACTGTTCTTGCAGTTACTGCAACTACAATCACTCTAACTGCAAACGCTGCATTAACTTTGGCTGCTGTCACTGGTATTAAATATTATACTGTTACAACAACTGTTAGTAGAACTGATGGTTTAACATTTACCACTGAAGCAGTTGGAGCTAATGCTATAATGATTAAACAGAAAGAGAGATTCGTGGCAGAAACTGCTCCAGATAATTCTTCTTCTTATAGTAAATATGTAACTAAGAAAGTTAATTTAGCAAATGCTTCTACTTTCTTAAGAGTTAAATTTGCTATTAATCTTCCAGTAGAAGCAGGTGTTGAAGTTTGGTATAAAACATCACCAGTTGGTTCTACCACAGAGTGGGATTCTATTCCGTTTACCCAAATGACTCCAGACACAACTATTCCTTATTATAGCAATAGTACTGGTAGATTTGTAGACGCATCTTTCTCTAAGAAAGATATGGAAACTTATGATGCTGTTAAATTAAAGATTGTAATGAAGTCTACTAATAGTTCAGAAGTACCAAGAATTAAAGATCTTCGTGTAATCTCTTGCGCATAATGTTAGTAAAAATAAAAGACAAAGATGGGTTAGCTAGAGATATATCTAGTGGCGCAGTGATAAATACTAATGCCACTGATTATATGAATTATATGGCTAAGATGAATGCCCAAAAGAGTTTGCAAGAAAAGATTAGTTCAAACTCTAATGATATACAAAATTTAAAAACAGATGTTGCAGAGATTAAACAATTATTAATCTCTCTTATCAATAAGGAACGATAATGGCGGTAATCGTATTAAGAACAACTAAAGGCAGTCCATTAACGATTGCAGAGGCAGATGCTAATTTCAGTAACCTAAACACTGAGGTTGGATCTAAACTAGATTCCGCCTTGTATACAGCTGCTGATGTTTTAACTAAAATTAAAACAGTAGATGGGTCTGGCTCTGGTTTAGATGCGGACACTGTTGATGGTTTTGAACAAGCCACTACTAATACTGCTAGCACTCTTGTTCGTCGTGATTCTTCTGGAAATTTTGCTGCAGGTACTATTACTGCTACTTCTTTTGTTGGTAATTTAACAGGTAATGTTACTGGTGTTTTTACTGGTTCTTTAAGTGGTAACGCAAACAATGTTACAGGTATCGTGGCACTTGAAAATGGTGGCACTGGTGCTAATACTGCTGCCAATGCAAGAACTGCTCTTGGACTTGGTAACATCGCCACGCAAGCATCTAATAGTGTAACTATAACTGGTGGTACTATTAGTGGTATTACTGACTTGGCACTTGCTGATGGCGGTACTGGTGCATCTGATGCAGCACAGGCAAGAACTAATCTTGGACTAGTTGTAGGTTTAGATGTGCAAGGATATTCTGCAGAGTTAGTTGCATTGTCTGCTCTAACAACAACTGGTTTAGTTGTTAGAACTGGTTCTGGAACATCAACTACCAGAACATTAACTGCTGGAACAAATATCGCATTAACAAATGCAAATGGTGTTGCTGGTAATATTACTATTGATGGGAGTCAAACTCCTACAGTTTCTCAAATTTTAAAATCTGGTACAGATGGCACAGGTGATATTGGACAATCAGTAAATAGGTTTGGTACTATTTACGGTACTGCAACTTCCGCTAAATACGCTGACTTGGCAGAAAAATATACAACTGATCAAGAATATGAACCTGGAACAGTTATTGTTGTTGCATCTGCTGGCGACGCTGAAGGTACTGCTTCCTATACTTCTGGACAAAGAGTTCTTGGTGTTGTGTCTACAAACCCAGCTTTCATTATGAACGATGAATTAGAAGGACAGGCTATTGCCCTTCGTGGTCGTGTGCCAGTTAAAGTTATTGGACCAATCCGTAAAGGACAACCACTAATTTGTAATCAAGACGGTAAAGCATTCTTCGGTGATACGAATAATAGTTTTGCAATAGCATTAGAAACAAATGAAGATGTTAATGTTAAACTTGTTGAATGTGTAATTTTATAATGCTTCATGATAACTCAACCAATTGTCTTTCATAAGACAGATGTATCTCTTTCAGATATATTAATCCCAAAAGATTTAGTGGTCTATCTCAAGACCACAGAAACTTGTCAACTTAATTGCCAACACTGTTTTACAAATGGTGCCAACGGCAAAAAGATATACTTTAATCCCGAACATACTGTAGAGTGGTTTGAACGACTCCACGAGGAATGCCCATCTTTCAATGGTGGGAATATTACATTTCATGGAGGAGAACCATTCCTTGCTCCGCTGGATGATATGTATTATGTCTGGGATAAAGTATCAAAATTATTCCCGAATCTTAACTGGTCTTGCTCTACAAATCTATGTTTTAATCTAACTGAAGATCATATGCAGTTTTTCAAAACTGTTCTTAAAAATGGATTCTGCACTTCGTGGGATAAAGGTATTCGATTTGAGAATGATAAACAAGAAAACCTCTGGCGAAAGAATCTTCAAACTGTAGTAGATGCTGGGCATAATATTACACTGAATATTAGCCTTAATAAACAACTAATGGAGATGGATACCACTGAGTTAGTTCTCTGGCTGAATACGCTAGGTGTTAATTGGGTGCAGTTTGAACGACTAACCCACGATGGATCGGCTCTAGAAAATACACATATCTTTCCTGCAAATAAAGACCAAGACGATTGGTTTGTTAGAATGCATGAAACCTATCAGACAATAAAACCTAAATATAAAGATGTCCTACTGGAAGGTGTGTATTCCTCTATAACTAAGGGAATACATGGTGGAGTTAGATGTAGAGATTGTGAACAGAAAATCTTTACGATTAATGCCGATGGAACTGTGGCTGGATGTCCGAATGCTGCAGTGGGTAATGGGTTTGGAGATATATCTCAACCTATTAGAACTTTACTCTCCGCCAGAGGAAGAATAAATAACATTACATGCGAGATAGAAAGAGACCCTCGTTGCTATACCTGTGATGTATTTGATATCTGCAATAGCGACTGCCATCAATTGAAATGGCAAGGAGATATCTGTGCAGCACCGAAAACACTAATGCAAAGGTTAAAGAATGACAACAGCTGGCGATAATATAACAAAAGCAAACATCGTTGAATCGATGGAAGCATTAAAGACATTATACAATACTGGTATTGTATGGTCAGCTACGACCAATCCTTTTTCTCAGGCACCAGCCACAGCAGCTGATTTAACAATACCTGCTAGTTTTGCTTCCGAGATCTCAGATACTAATGTGGTTGCTTCTACAATAACCACAAATTTTAAAAACTATGCGCAGTTATTATCAAGAATACGATCTGTTAATTTATTGAAGTGGTATCAAAATGGTGGGAATCCAAGATCTTCTTTACAATTTAACGAGACTAATATAACTAGCCTTAGTGAAACTTATCAAATTGCGCCAGATCCTCTTATTGGAGTAGAGGGTGGAGACACTATTACTGTTTCTGATTTAGATGCTTTCGTTGCTTTGCTATCAACTGCAATAGATACTAATAGAACTACCACAGTTACCATAGAAGAATTTTACTGTCATAGTAATTGCCATGGATCTTGCCACGGAAGTATTTAATGTACACTATACCATTTGACTCTGAAGTTTTAAAACATATTATAACTGGAGATATAAAATCTCCAGCCATTGACTATGCCAATTCAAAAATTAAAGGTAAGAACTTTATTACATATCTTAGTAATCTAAAATATGAAAATTTGAATATTGATTTCACAGATATTGCTTACGATGAAAAAAGTGATTTGATTTGCGAATTTATTAAACACAATTCAACATGCCATATTGAACAATTAGAAGCAGCAGTTCTTAAATCTTTATTTTTGTATAAAGGATACGATCTATCTTTAGTTGATAAATCAGAAGATGATAAACCTTTTCTTCAAAAAAGTATTTTATCCAATGGTGACATTGCATTATTTGTAGAACAGAATAAAGATTTAATAAAACAGTTGGCTGATTTGCTAGATGGAATTATACTATTAGCGATAAAGAATTTGAATTCGTATCATGAGGTGCATGGCGATTTTATTACAAATAATATTGTAACTGAGAAACAAGAAGTTGGAAAAACTTTTGTAAATATCTTACTAAATGAAGCATTTAATTTCCATTACTATGGTTCATTACCAAAGTTTGACGATTTAAAATATTTTGATTTCTATTTTGATAGACCAATATATTCTGGTAAAACATTAACCTATTATCTGTCTTCTAAAACATGTTTGTTTTTCCCAATTTTAAAAATTATTTTAGACGCTAAATTTACCCCACAACAATTAAATTCAATGATCAAAGAAGCCGATGCTACACTTATTTAATTCTTGTTATGTTTATCCTGTAGAATTATTTGATCCAACAAAACAATATTTGGTGGTAGGAAAAGACCACACCAATACTCCTGTAGTAACTAATAGTTTTTATTATAACAATTCTAGTCCAAAAGATGCCTTTCAAAGATTTTCTTGTTTTGAACATTTTGCTTCTAGCGGAATACTAGAATTAGTTTTAAGTAATAAACAAGCGTTTGTGATATACGCTGATAACGATAGTTTTGTAAAATTCTTTACTGCTAAATTAAAAACTCAAGTTACAAATTTAAGTAAAGAGTTTTTCTTAGATGCTGCCAAACTTTTTGCACTTCGTTTAAATACAAGAGCAAAGTTAATGCAATCTCAAACAAGCAGAGCTAATATAAAAGTTCTTTCTGATATGTTTATGTCATTAGAAGACATTCCTGAAGATGATCCATTTAAACTATCAGAAACTTGGGTTAAACAAAACGCAGGTGTTGAATGGAAAGTGGCTTCTGGAGATTATAGCACTATTGATAATATTGTTAATCGATATGTGTATTCTTTCTACCCAGAAGCGAAAGCCAAATACTTATCAAGAAAAGAACCGAATAATTCTTGGGTTAGTGATTATAGAAATGCTTCATTTGACACAGTAGTTTCTATGAAAGATTTGTATATGGAAATGCGAAAAGAATTTAATACATTCACAGATCCTACTATTTTAAAATACTACAGCATTAATAACATTTCAGAGATGATAAAAGATCCACTGTTTTTACTGTTGTTATCGGCAAACAAAAATATGGGCGATAAGATTGACATTTGGTTATTACGATGGTTATTAAAAATGCCAAAGCATGAAATTCAACAAATGGGTATCTTAGTATGATATTTCTATTCGACAACTGCTATCTCTCAACTACAAATAATATTGTAGAAACTGCTAAACATGTATGGCTTGGTGATCATAAAAATATTGATGATCCTCAAATAAACAATTGTTTTGATATCTACAAAATTTATAAGACTGTAACACCTGTTATACTAGATCAATTATTTGCAGATATTCATGAAGACTTCTCAAATGTAAAAACTATCATATATTGTGATGATGAAACATTTCAGTATGTATATTCTTTTTTCTTTGGTGCTGTACTAAACGAAACTGCTCTTAACGAAATGTATTCTTATGATAGGTTAAAAGAAAACTATGGTCTTGGAAGTTATAACTATGGACTACAAGTTACTGGATTAAGAGAAGTTACTCGTATTGAATTACCAGAACAATTAAACTTAGCACCAAAGACTTCAGAGTTTGCTGCTTCTCTAGAATATGTTAGAGTAGAAATAGAATATGCCAATGCAATTCAAGGTGACGAACAGTCACTGGATTTTTGTATAGATCGTGTTGATGCGATGTACGATGGATCTCCAGGATTTTGGTTAAAATTTGCTGAACAGACCCTTCCAGCAATTATGACTAATGATGAATATACTATCGCAAACTTAACAAACGCAGAGTATATTGATTCTTATCTAACCAAATTTGATATCAATGAATTAATGCCAGTTGATGGCATCCATAATACTATCAAAGAAGTTTATGGATATGATTATGGCAACCACTTCTTTAGCGTAGTGAATAATACACAAGAATATGGCGACATCGTTAATTCTATTAAGGGATTATCGAAAAGGGAGTTGGTTGCAGATTACATTTTAGATCCAGTCTTTGCTTCACAACACCAATTGGTATTCCCAAATCTTTCCAACTTTGATTCTGTAAATCCAATTTTTTGGAACGCAATTCTACAGAACAAAGATAATACAGAATGGCTTAGTAAATATAAAGTGACGCATGGAACTGATAATCAAACCAACGGAACTATGTAATTTTAAGTGTACCTTTTGTTCATCCACTAAACTTGTAGAAGACAAAACCAGCACACTTGATTTACAGCATGTATTCGATTTTTTAAAAAGATTTCCAAACACAAATACGATTATTGTTAATGGTGGTGATCCATTAATGGTAAAGCCAGAGTATTATTTTGAGATTCTTGATTATATCGAAGAACACAAACTTATAACAACTTTAGGATTGACTACTAATCTTTGGGCATTCTACAAGAAACCAGAGATGTGGACACCTTTGTTCAAACATCCAAGAGTCGGAGTCACCACAAGTTTTCAATATGGATTTGGTCGTAAGATTAACGAGAACCGAGTCTATACTGAAAAAGACTTTTGGAATGTCAGTAATTTGTTTCTAAAAGAGATTGGTTATCGCCCAGGATTTATTGCTGTTATCTCTGAAGAGAATGAGAAACATGCAATTAAACATGTAGAGTTAGCCAAGAAGATGGATGTTCAATGTAAGTTAAACTATGCCATGGCTTCTGGTGAACAGGATAAACCTTATCGCCTAAGTAAGATATACGAAGCGTACATAGAGATATACGAGAAAGATCTTTGGCATTGGGAGTTTAATACAAAACAGATGATGACTCGTCTGAATAATATTGCCAATGTTTGTCCTCAAGCAAGAAATTGTGATGATCATATAAGAGCATTGAATCCAGAGGGAGATTATTATTCTTGTGGAGCGATGGGTGATGATAAAGAATACCCTATTAACTTTGTAAAGGAAGTTAAAGAAGGTGGATTTATTACACCACTACAAGATGCTCCAGAACTATATTCGTTAAAGGATGAGTGTATCGGTTGCCCAATGTTTGCAATTTGTAATGGGTGCAAGAAAACAATTAAAGATTTAAAACACCATGATATGGTTGAAGAGCACTGTGTTCATATGAAACAGTTGGCTCCAAGAATTATTAAAATAAACAGTGAAACAGATTATGTTGAAGCCACCCAGAAAATCCATAAAAATCTCATACTTAACAGTTGAACTAAGATCACCTGTTATTAGGTTACCGATCCATTGGTTAAACTTCAAGAACTACTATACTAAAAATGGTAAGTATTCGTCAAATGTAATTTGGCAAGAACCAGTTTTAGATGTTGAAGGAATGAGTTTCGATGATATCGTAAACTATTACGATAAACAAGATTCTGACATCTATTTGTTTTCTAGTTATGTATGGAGCCATATGGCAATTATGGCAATTGCGAAAGAGATTAAAAATAGAAACCCGAAACGAATTATTGTAATTGGTGGACCACACTTAGGTATAACTCACAATAAACTAGACTGGTTCTTTAGTCATAAATTTGTAGATGCTATCTGTGAACCTACTAGTTATGGTGAGTGGTTTATTGAGGATATGTTAAATCAATATGCTGAAGGTGATATTGATTGGAAACAGGTAAGGTTTTCTATCTTTAGAACTGGTCGTGGACCAACTCCAAATAAAGTTACATTTCAATTTCCTCAGGCAATGATCCCAGGAAATGAAGATATTATTTACAAGTGCAAAGATTTGGCAATGGAAGCCAATGTTCCACTTGTTCTTCCAATAGAATTATCTAGAGGATGCCCCTATGCTTGCGTGTTTTGCGAGTGGGGTGGTGGTATCGGTGGAAAGGTTATTCGTAAACCACTGGATATGATTAAACAAGATCTAGATTATATCCCACAGTTTGGTATTGAGGGTGTTCAAATTGTTGACGCAAACTATGGAATATTCAAAGAAGATGTTGATGTTTCAAATTATATCGAGCAGTCTAAGAACATATATGGGTTGCCAACTCAAGTTGAACTATTTGGTATAACGAAATCTAAACAAGAAGCAAGATGGGCTGTTATTGAACCATTGGCAAGATGTGGCGCAGTTAATCGTTACAAAATTAGTTTACAGTCTATTAGTCAAAAAGTTTTACGAAACATTAAAAGAACTGATGTACCAAGAGAAAAAGATTTTGAGTTTGCCAGATACTTGGAAAAGACATATGATGTTCGTTCAGATATTGAATTCATTCTTGGACTTCCAGGATACACGAAGGAAGATTTTTACGATGAGATAGATCTTCAGTACGAACATGGATATCAACTTGAACGATATATTTGGTTACTGCTACCAGACTCTCCTGCCTTTGATCCAGAGTATAAAAAAGAACATGGTATTAAAACTGCAAGGGTTTGTGTTGGTAAGTCTAGATTAAATAGCTATGAATTTAACGATGTAGATGAGTTCTCTAAATATCATATATCCGATGATCCTGTCTATATCTCAGATGTGGAGTTTGTGACTAAAGCCAACGGATACACTGAAGAAGAGTATACTGAGTTTTTCTTTGTGAATTATTGGATCGTCTACAATAGACCATTATTTGATTTCACCAAAATTGTTATCGATGCCAATATTGCATCTGGTAAAATTAGTAGACCATCTATTCTGTTTAGACATCTATACCAAAAGGTTATGTCCGATACTGATAATAAATATCTTTTGGCTATGAGAAACCTTAGCGATCAGATGCAAGAATTAGTTTCAGGTAATAGAAAAGAGATTGTAGATTTTAGAGAATATAATTTACCACACACAAATGTGTCTGCAAATTTAAGTTATATTTTTCAATCTTGTGCTGTAGTGTTTCAGGAAGATTATTTAAAATTCTTAGTAGAATTAGCAGAGCAATTAAATTTAGATGTACCAGAGTCAATATATGAACAATGGGCTGAAAGAGTTAATTCTTTAAAGTTTTCCACTGCTCCAAAGTATGATAAATTTTATCAGATAAGAACCTTTTACGAAAATTTTATTAATGAGAAACATAGCGCAATTAGTTGAACAAGTAAATAGAATTCCTCATCTGCCGTTAAATTTTAAATACGATGCAGAAAGGATTGAGCACGAGATTCGTGAGTGTCCATTTCCGCTAATGCCATACTCAGCTACTATGCAAGAGAATCATGGACACAGTAAAAGTAAGTGGAACAATTTATCATTGTTCAGTTATAATGGTGAAATATTTTGCGATAGATTAGAGGGTGCTGGTCCAGGAGAGTTAGAAAGAATTTGGGGGCAGTTTCAGAAAACTGGTTTGTCTGAATATCTGCCGTATACCTACGAAATTGTTGAACAGTTGGGTGGTGGTAAAGCGTTGGCAAGGATTGAGGAGATTCATCCTGGAACTGTAATGGGTTGGCATAATCATGCTTTTGAATTATATCATCCAGAGACGATGATGATTATTCAGTTACCAATTACGATGCCAGATAAGTTTAAATACTCTGTAATATCAAACAAACAATACAGAATGGTTGATTTTGGCAAGGAACTTCCAAAGGTATACGAAGCTAGTTATATACCGTCAACTCCAGTTGTGTTTAATGCATTCCACTATCACAATGTATTTAATTTTGATGAAGAAGGTGTGAGGCTAACAATTCGTTTCTTTGCAGACCTTAGAGATGACTTAGTTTATGATTTAGTTAAAGATGCAGTGAATTCTTATACTGGAGATTACATTGAATAACCTAAGTCAAATTGCACATCTTCCTTTACCTATTGAGTTTGATGCATCTAAGATTTTATCAGAGATACAAGGTTTAGAGTTTTATCCCTATAATAGTTGGGAAGATATCAAAGCTGGATGTTACATAGAATCTTCTTGGGATTCTATCGCTTTGTATAGCATTAACGGAGATTGCAAATCTGATCCCAAAGAAGCATGGACTGGAGAGTTTAAAGAAACTGATGCTATAAAGAAATGTCCTTATCTCCGAGAACTTCTACTATCTTTAGGTGCTGGTAATTTACTGGCTAGAATAGAAAGAATAAATCCAAATGGTTCTGCAGGCTGGCATAGTCATGTATTAGAATCTAAACAACCAGAATGGATTTCTGTTTGGCAGTTACCTATTCAGATGCCCGAGAATTCAAAATTTAGTGTGCTACACTATATGGATTATAGATGTTCAGATTTTAATAAACCGATCCCAGTTTATGAGGAATCCTACCCTGTGGGGAGAGGATATTGTTTTAATAGCTATCACTATCATAATGCGTTTAATTATGGAGATTCTCCCATGATTATGGTTAGGTTTTATGTAGACTCCAGAAACCCAAATATCCGAAACATTTTGGAGTTTTCTATAAATAATTACGATGGTTCTTATATGGAAATTGCATAAGAATTGCATCCTTATTAGAACTCCTAAATAATAAATATATTGTAAACCCATAGGAACACCAATAAAATGGCTTCAATAACAACTAGAAGTACTGCTGGCAGTGGAGCAACTGTCAAGAATCTTCCATTGTCAAACTCAGAAATTGATAACAATTTCTTAAACCTGAACAGCTTTAAAGTAGAAACTACCGATGCCGTTAGCACAAATACTGCTAATGCTGTAGTTCGTAGAGATGGTTCTGGAGGGTTTCTTTCTGGTTCAATCGGTATTACTGGAACCCTAGATGCTTCTGGTGCAACCACTCTTTCTAGTACACTAGCCGTAACTGGTAATACCACGATAACTGCAGACTTGGCAGTTAATGGTGGTGATATTACTACTACTGCGACCACATTTAATCTAGTTAATGCCACGGCAACCACTCTTAATATTGGCGGTGCTGCAACTACTATTGCTCTTGGTTCAGCCACTGCAGCTTTAACCTATAATGGAACTTCACTAACAGCTTCTGATTCTGTCACTCAAGTTAAATCTCTAGGAGTTGGGCTTGCAGCTTCTGCCACTAGTGGCGAGATTCGTGCAGCTGGTAATATTAGCTCTAACTACTCAGACGAACGATTAAAAGAAAATATTCAAGTTATTGAAAATGCATTAGAAAAAGTATGTTCTTTGCGAGGTGTTACTTATACGGCAAACCAGTTGGCAGAATCTTTTGGCTATACTAGTAAAGAAAGCCAAGTCGGTGTTTTAGCTGGTGAAGTAGAAAAAGTTCTCCCTGAAGTTGTTAAACCTGCACCATTTGATATCATGTTATTTGAAAGTTCAGAGATTTCTCGTTCAGGCGAAAATTACAAAACAGTGCAGTACGAAAAACTAGTCCCTCTTTTAATAGAAGCGATAAAAGAGCTAAATAAAGAGATACAAGAATTAAAAGGAGTTAAATAATGCCAGCAACAGTCTTAGGCGACCAGTATGTTACCATAGGTGTTGGTACTACTGCTCAGCGTCCAGCAAGTCCTGTACAGGGGATGACCAGATACAACACAGATCTGTCCAGTGTAGAAATTTGGGATGGAACTGCTTGGGTTCCAGTTTCAGTTTCTGGATACAATGTTCTTTCAGTAGACAGTAGTGGTAATCTTATACACAATCAAATATTAGGGACTGAAGCAAGCACATCTGTATCTAATATTGAAAATGCGCTGACTGCGTTCTTCTCTAATAAATTAACACTAGCCATTAACTCTTCTGGCCAGTTAACTGCTACATATTAAGGTATAGGAAATGACAATATCAACATTGAGTAAACTAAGATTTAATCCAAGAGGTTCTTGGGTTGCAGCCACATCATACTTGGTAGATGACATCGTTCTTTACAAAAACAAATACTATGCTTGTGAAGTAGCCAATTCATCTTCAACCACTCCAGAATTAAACACTGCGAATTGGGATTTAATGGGTGGTGGTGTGTATCAAGCTGGTGAGTGGTCAAATGCTACTGCTTATGCTGTGGGTGATATTATAACTTATAAAAGAACACTACCTTATAATGATCACCACAATTATCTAGAACAAGATTCATATATCTGTATTCAAACAGGTACAAATCAGAATCCATCAACTCAAACTGCATATTGGAAAAAGATTTCCACTGGGACTATGAGAGATAAATTTGCTTATTTGTTCGGTCCAAACGAAGGTTATTCACCAACACATAAAACTGTTTGGGATGCTTATGCGCTTGCAGTACCTGGAACTAGTTATGTTGGTATGGGCGATAGTTTCGGTGAGTTTAAAACTCCTGGATCTAATCTAGCAGGTAATGGTGCAGTACAGTATGTTAATAGAAGATACGGTTTAATGTCTTATGGTAGAAACTCTAGCTACAATTTAGGTACTGGTGTAGCGTCAGGAACACAACAAACTCCAGGAGAAGCATCGTTCTCTCATTTGAGTTGGTTTGATGGTTCTCTTCCAACTTCTCCAACCACAGCAGCACCAAAACTTATTCAAATTGAAAGCGATGGCGGATTTGATGGTACTCTAGTACTATTTGACAATGGCGAAGTACACTCTGCAGGATATAATGTTCAAGGTGCTTGTGGACATGGCCAAACTACACAGTATACCAATTTTACACAGTGTGGATACGCTGGTATTAATAAAACTAGTCCAACAACAATTCTTCGCACTAAGAAAGCCATTCGTATTGCTTCTTCTTCTGACGGTAATATTTCTACAAGATCTTGCTACGCTTTAATTCGTAACTCAGATGATACTCGTGAATTATATGCGTGGGGTTATAATGGTTATGGACAATTGGGACAAGGTAATGCAACAGATTACTACCAACCAACTTTAGTTTCTTTTGACCAAACAACCAATGGTAAAATTATTGAGATCTGGGCAACTGGTGGTAACTATGGATCTTTCTGGTTCTTGACTGATCAAGGAAAGATGTATGCAATAGGATACAATGGTAACGGACAATTAGGTGTTGGTGATACTACAAATCGTTCTTCACCAACATTTGTTAAAACATGGGGTACAACTTCTACAACTGGTATTAAGAAATTTAATACTAGTGGTGGAAATTCATCTGGTTCTACTGTATCACTGTTAGTTATTAGAAGAGATAATACTCTTTGGACTTGGGGTTATAATGGTTATGGACAACTTGCACATAACCACACTTATAATGTGTGTCTACCTCTAGAAGTTTATACTGGAGGGTATAATGGTGTTACAGCTGCCGTGACGACAGCAGCCCCACAAAATACTTCTCCGAGTGGAACAAAGTTAACAGATGTGTGGAATGCTTGGCACTACGGTGGTCAATACGGATCTATGATGGTCACAAGAGGATCATCAGATTCATCCAATACTGCATATACTTGTGGGTATAATGGTTACTATCAACTATCCGTGGCACAAGCATCTACTACAAACTACTCAACTTTACAAGCTACTCAATTTAGAAGTGGAACTGCTTTAACCAATGTGGTTGATATGGCATCAAATTGTGGTGCTTCTTCGTATACTAATATGTCAGTTAAGAGAAGTGATGGTGATTGGTATTTCTGCGGGTATTCAAACAATGGTGGTGCTTGGGCTTCTGGAAATACAGATACATACAATGAGAGACAAGACAGAGATCCAGATAATATTTCTGCAAACTATCGACTAAAGAATAATCTATTGTATCCACATGCTCAGATTAGTACATATCGTTCTTACTGGAAATACTACCCAACTGGCCACTCAAGTAATAAGTTCGGTTTCTATGTAGATTTAACTACAGGTCGATGCTATAATACTGGATACTCAAATGACTATACTATTAGTGGAACGCACTATAGAGGTTCTTATTGGAATGTCATGACTAAACTAAAGAACCAATAAGATTAAGGGAAAATAACAAATGACTACATTAACATTAGGTAAGATTAAATTTGTAAACAGAGGAGCCTGGAGTTCTACTGCTACATATACACAAGGTGATGTTGTTCAGTATAACGGACAATCTTACATCTATAAGAATGAAACTTCCAAATCTTATACATCTTTATTATTTGGTCCATTAAGTGGATTCCCAATGACAGGAAACATTAGTGGAATGACATTTGGTACTGATACTTTCACTGTAACATGGGATACTACTTTACCAAATATTGCAGATTCTAGAATCGTTGCAAATGCTGATTTATTTGCATATGCTAGTTTCTTAGAACCAGATTGTAGAATTATTTCTATCACTAATATATCAACAACACAATCAACTATTCAAGTTAGCAAACGAAATACTCTTACTACTGGATCTATTAGTGGAGTGGTTGCTATTGGTCCAAGAAGAATGGCCAATACCTATGAAGTCGCTCTAAACAAAACCGATTGGGATTTGTTAAGTGAAGGTATGACATATTCTGGTGAGTGGTCAAGAACTGCTAATTATACAGATGGTCAGATAGTTGTAAGAAATGGTAATTCTTATTTCTGTACTAATGGTCATACTAATGTGGATCCACTTTTTGATTATGTTGGTGTCTGGGAACCATTCCTTATTGGTCACGATGCTTTACCTCACGAAAGAATCGTATGCGGTGTCAATAAAAATCCATTTAATTGGGCAGGACATCCGTATGTTAAGAAACCAACCTTCTCAAACGCAACTACAATAGGTGCGACTGCAATGATTGCAGGTACTACTTACACTATTGTAACTGTTGGTACAAGCACCTTTACTAGTTTCGGTGCAGCATATAATACTGTTGGAACTGAATTCGTAGCAACTGCCACAGGTACAGGTACTGGTACAGTAGCTTGTACATATTCTGGTATTCCTTGGAACATTCCTGCATCTCATAAAGACCCAGCAACGAACTCATTGGCTGCATGGGCATGGGCATGGAATACACCACATATGCCAGCGCAGATGAAGTATCGTGGATCTCTTTCTGTTGGTGCTGATGGTCGTGGACACAGAATTGGTAAGGGACATATCTACTATGGTCAGGGTGGTCCAGGACAGTTAGATAGTTACCGTCTAAGTGCTGGTGAAGAAGCTGCTCAGTATTTTAATGATTACTATACAGATGCAAACCCGCACTTTGGTAATAAATCTTTTGCTGAAAACTTTAGAAAGAGTCAAGCACCACGACTAATGCAAAACAATGCGCAGTGGACAACTAATGCTTCGCTAACATCCAATGGTACTGTTATTGTTGGTGGTACTTCTAGCGGTTCTTCTTTGGGTACTGGTGAAGATGCAGATTATTCATCTGCATATATTCAGTTGGACAAGTCAAGATTTGGTAATCGTGCCATCGTTAAACTAGCAGGTGGTAATTCAAATTCTAGAAACTCCAGTGTTTGGTACGCTGCACTAGATGAATTTGGTGAGTTGTGGACATGGGGTTACAATGGTTACGGACAGTGCGGTATTGGTCCAGAAAACCATCTTTCCACTGGTTATCGTATAGCTAATAGAACAGATAATGTCCGAACACCAATGTGTTTACCGAAAGAAATTTTCTTTGAAAATAATAGAATTGTTGATGTGTTTACTCAGGAAAACTCTATTCATGTGCTAGATGAAGCAGGAAACCTATGGGGTTGGGGTAGAAATAACTACGGACAACTAGGATATTCAACTGCATCTTTTGCAAGCGCAAGTCAATCTGCTGCACCATATAAAGTGCCTGTTACATGGTCTACATACGGTGGTATCCAAAAGGTTATGACTCCTTCTGCGGAAAATGCTGAGTGGCTCATGGTTCTTGATGGACAAGGTCATGTATGGACACAAGGATATAATGATGTTGGGCAACTAGGAACTAATAACACTACTAGTGATAGTAATTCTACTGGTACGCTAAGAAGAACTTCTTCTACTGCTGGTTGGTCTATTGGTGGTGGTATTAAGAATATTTGGGCAACAACAGGTGGTTGCCAGTTATCATTCTTCTTAGATACAAGTTTACAACTATGGGGATGCGGTAATGCTGGTAATTACAACTTTGGATCTGCGTCTACTTCGAGCAGATTAACACCAGCACAGATGTTTGGACCAAAGGGAGCGATGACTGATATTGTTTGTATGTCAGGTAGTGGTCGCTCTGGTGCTAATACCCAAGTATGTTTAGATAAAGATGGTATCACATATGGTTCTGGATGGAATCAGTATGGAGAAGCTGGTGTTGGTCATCAGAATGTGGTAGGTAATAACTACACATATCATCAACAGAATGGAACCAGCAGCACTAATGCTGGATGGGCTCGTTGTTTTATGGCTAGTAACTACTATGAACCAGGAAATCGTGTTGTTGATATTTGGGGTTATGGTGATTATGATGGTCCTGCTGGACATGTAACTTCCAACTTCTGGTTGACAGAACGAGGAGAAATTCTATTGTGCGGCAGAGACTATAATTACAGTATCAATGGTCAAGGTGAGCCTCAGAATACTCCACATCCAGTACCTAATTTTGTTTAAGGGATAAAAATGGCAACGAGCAAGATAACTACTAGAAAAATAGTATCGCAAACAGATGACACTACTACAGCATTTCCTTCTTTAGGATTTGATCTTCATAAAATTCTTGAAGAAGATACAGAAATTAATGGTGTTACGCAATTTAAGGGTGACCGAGATCCTCGTTACCCAACTGAATGGGATGCGGAAAATATTTACTTAATTACTATTGGTAACAAAAGATATGATTCTGTTCATAAAGACATGACAGAAGAAATGTTGACACCTACTGATGATAATGACTTTAATATTGAAACAAAACTAGATGGCAACTTTACAAAAACTGTATTGTTATACAATGGTTCTATTGCAAATAAATACAAGGAAGATCCAGAGTATCTAAACAAATTGGGTTTACCTGCATATGATGTTGCTGTTCATAAAAAAGATTTAATTTCTTTGTATAATATTCCTGAGGTTGTATTAGAACAGGCTCAAAAGAATGCGGATGAAGAAGAAGCAAGAATGGCAGCTAGGTTAGAAAGAATAAAATCTTCTGAAAGTGAACCAGAAGTAGATTTAGAAGCTATGGCTAAAGCATTTGCAGAAGAAGCTGTGAGACTAGCTACAGCCTCAGCAGGAAAAGTATTTACAGAAGAACAAGCATAATAGCATAATAGGAAAAAGGTAAATTAAATGCCACTATCAAGATCTTTAGCGGGTGACTTAGATTACACCCAATTAAAACAAAATTGGATGGGAAGCTGGGATGAAGGAACCATTTATAAAATAAATGATACAGTTCGTATTAATGGTAAAGCCTATGTGATGAATAGCAACTACCATGTAGAAAACAATCTATTTGGTCATGAAGTAAAACCAGGAATTGATACGACTAACTGGACTCTAGTAATAAGTGGTTCTGTCTATAAAGGTGACTGGGCATTTAAAGATCAACATTATGTTGGCGACATTGTTCGTTACAATGGTGACTTTTTCCAGTGTGTTACTGATAATTTTGGTGGACATCCAATTTATGAGAATGGTGCAGTTACAACTAAGTGGACTAAAATTGCAGAATGTTCTAGACTAGATAGATCGAAAAATCAACTACAATTTGCGCTATATCCTCCAATGGGTTGGACTCGCAATATGTGCGAAGATAATAATATGGCTAACCAGACAGGATATATTAATATCATGACAATTAATGGTAACTATGAGTTATCTTTCTTGGGTCGTGATTATGGTGATATTGGACACGGACTAGGTGAAAGAACTACTTGGATGGCTTCTAATAATGTGAATGCCAGTGGTACATTTAATTACACTAAAAATGCTGGTTTTGATTTCTATGATTATATCGATGGATATAGACCATCAATTACTGGTGGTGCTCCAAAATTAATCCAACTTACAGGAACAGATGCCTTTACATTTGCTTTATTTGATAATGGCGAATTATATAAATGTGGTTACGCTGGGCATGGACAAAATGGTGATGCAACTACTACTAACAGACAATATTTCCGAAGAGTTGGAAGATCTGGTGCTAGAGGAACTGGTGTACTAAGAGATGTATTTGTTATTAAAGCTGGTCACTCTGCAAAGGGTGTATATTCAAATGATACTGATACTCACTCTTGCTATGCATTAGATAATACAGGTCGTGTGTGGACATGGGGATATAATGGCTACGGACAATTAGGACACGGTAATACATCTAACTACTCAACACCAACAGTAATACCACAAAATTATTTTCATGGTAAAGCTATTGTAGATATGTGGATGTCTGGATATGATTACCAATCTTCATACGCATTAACTCAAGATGGTGATTTATATTCTTGGGGTTATAATGGTTACGGGCAACTAGGACAAGGTAACTATGGTAATCTTTATCGTCCAGAAAGAATTAAATATAACTGGGCAAGATTTGGTGGTATTAAGAAAGTTATGTTCCAAGGACAAGGATCCTATGGTAATGGAGTTGTTTTAACCAACGACGGAACTTTGCACTATGTTGGTTACTACGGTGCAAGTGGTGCGTCTATTTATGGTATGGGCAATACAAACCAAACATATATTGGCGTCTTTACTCCAGCTGCTCAATTATTTAATTACCGTAGAAATTCTAAAGGCATTGGTAATAAAATGTCTGAGATAGGTAATCTTAATGATGTCATGAGAAACTGTGAAGAGTTCTGGCTAATCAATCGAAGTAACATGACCCATGGTATAGTTATCAAAGAAAAGGGTACTGGTGCTATGTTTCTAATTGGTGATAACGGACAAGGTTCTATTCCAACATATAGAAAACATCTAAACTATGATGAGTGTGTTTCTGATAATGCCTACAATAACCCAAACACTCAGACTCCAGTTCCTATTCATATGGGTAATATGACTGATATTAAGTATATTCATACAGCTAAGGCAAATGCAAACTTAAAAGTTATTTTCCAAAACTCAGACGGAAGAACATGGTCAAACGGAACGAATGGAACTGCTTGGTCTCGTGGTGTTGGTCAAAACGGAGGTGCTGATCCTACTGCTCAACATAATCGTGGTGGTAACAGATTACCATGGGAACATTTCCAAAGAGGAGCATATCATCCAATGCAACCAAGATTCCATGAACCTGCTTATATGATTGGTGCTGTGGGTGAAGATGCAGAATCTGGTTTCTGTCTCATTACCACTAATAATAGATTCGTTCTTTCTACTGGTTCTATGGCTTGGTACTACGGATGGGATGGCTCAAACAACCCATCACAACATGGTTGGGGTCAGGCAAACTTTACAAGAACTGATTTGTAAGAAAGCAAATCCCTTAGTTTATAAATAAGATGTAAACTGGGGATTAAATAAAAATGGCTACTATTAGCAACCTTTTTGTAGATGCTGGAAGCACTTATAGTAATATAATTACTGTGACTGCTTCTAATGGTCAAGCACTAGATTTGACTGGGTATACTGTAGCTTCACAAATTAGAAAATCATACAGTTCTAGTACTGTGTATAACTTTAATGCCAGCATCTATAATGCAGCTACTGGTAAGATAAGATTACAATTATCAAACACTCAATCAGAGGCTATCCCTTCTGGCAGATGGCTTTATGATGTAGAAATAACTTCTCCTGCTACGACTAAAACTAGAGTGGTTGAAGGTATTGTAACAGTAACACCACAAATTACTCAGATATAATATGGCAGATACAATAGCGGTAGTTTCACCTGATGAAGCATTAACAGTTGCAGTATCCGAAGGGGTATTGACTCTTTCATCATCAACTGTTACTAATCCAGCAGTGGTAGAATCATTGAGTGCGATTGCAGATGTCGATACAACTACTAAGATTAATGGATCAGTTTTAGTATACAGAACAACAACAAATAAGTGGACATCCACCACCACCCTCGATGCTCAGAACATGGAAGGTGGAGAATTTTAACGGAGAAATAAAAGATGGCATCTATTATTCGCATAAAGCGTTCGTCAGTAACAGGTAATCCAGCAACGCTGGGTGCTGGCGAATTAGCGTATTCAGCATTAACCGACAATGGTTCTAATGGTGGTGATCGCCTATACATTGGTTTTGGTACAGAAACATCAGGTAATGCAGCAAACCACTTTGTCATCGGTGGTAAATACTTTACCGACATGTTGGATCATACTCCAGGTACGCTAACTGCGTCATCTGCGATTGTTCTTGATGCCAGCAGTAAAATTAATAACCTTAATGTTGGTAATCTAACTCTTACTGGTAGCACTAATACTATCAGTTCAACTGATACCAATGGTAACATTGTTCTTACTCCAAACGGTACTGGTAAAACAGTTCTTAATAATGTATACATTAATGGAACTTCAGATAGTCTTGCCGAGTTCATCTTTGATACAGTTGGTGGTGCAGTAACTGGTACTGCTGGTCAGATTCTTGTTACCAACTCTGATGGTTCTAATACTTCTACTCTTTCTCTAATTAACACTGCAGTAACTGCAGGTAGTTACGGATCTGCCACTGCAATCCCAGTATTTACTGTTGATGCTCAAGGTCGTTTGACTGCAGCTTCTACTGCTTCAATTACCACTACTCTTAGTATTGCTGGTGACACTGGTACTGACTCTGTTGCTCTTGCCACTGATACTGTTACCTTCGTTGGTGGTACTGGTATTACTTCTACAGTTGCTGCAGTTGGTACAGCCACTAGCGTTACATTCGATATCGATTCGACTGTTGCTACGCTAACTGGCACTCAGACTCTTACTAATAAGACACTAACTAGCCCAACAATCAATGGTGCAACCATTGGTTCTACAGGTGCTACATTTAATGGATCTACTTCAGGTACAATTACTGTACTTGCTTCTGCTGTTGCTGGGTCAAATTCATTAACTCTGCCAGCAGCAACAGATATGCTAGTTGGTCGTGCTACTACTGATACACTTACTAACAAGACAATTAGTTTCGGTTCAAACACCGTAACTATGACTTCTGCTCAATTGGCAACTGCGGTTTCCGATGAGACTGGTTCTGGTGCTCTAGTATTTGCTACTAGTCCAACTCTAGTAACACCAACTCTTGGTGTTGCTTCTGCCACAAGTATTAATAAAGTTACTCTTACTGCTCCTGCGACTGGTTCTACTTTAACTATCGCTGATGGTAAAACTCTCACTGCAAGTAATACCCTAACATTCACTGGTACAGATACTGCTTCTGTGGCATTCGGTGCTGGTGGTACTGTTGCTTATGTAGCAAACAAATTAAGTGTTTTTGCTGCAACTACTTCTGCTGAACTTGCTGGTGTTATCTCCGATGAGACTGGTTCTGGTGCTTTAGTATTCGCATCTAGCCCAACTCTAGTAACACCAACTCTTGGTGCTGCTTTAGCAACTAGCATTACTGCCACTTCTGGTAATATGACTGTTAATGCTGCAGCTGGTAACAACAGTGTTAACTTGGTACCAACTGGTACTGGTACTGTTGATGTTGCTAACAAGCGTATTACTTCTGTTGCTGAACCTACTCAGTCTACTGACGCTGCAACTAAGAACTATGTTGACGCTGTTAAAACTGGTCTAAAGGTTAAAGATGCAGTTCGTGCAGCAACTACTGCAAACTTAACTGCAACATATGCTAACGGATCTTCTGGTGTTGGTGCTACATTAACTAACTCTGGATCTCAAGCTGCCTTTACAATTGATTCGATCGTCTTAACAGCTGGACAGCGTGTTCTTGTTAAAGATCAATCAACTGCTTTCCAAAATGGTATCTATACAGTAACCACTGTTGGTACTGTTTCTACAAACTGGGTGCTTACTCGTGCAATCGATAATGATGACAATTCCACTGTTTTAGAGATTGAAGGTGGAGATTTCTGTTTTGTTCAAGAAGGTACAGTTAACGCTGATAATGGTTTTGTTGTAACTACTAATGGTGCTATTACAATTGGTACTACTGGAATTGACTATGTTCAGTTCTCTGGTGCTGGGCAAGTTGTTGCTGGTGATGGTTTAACAAAGACTGGTAACACTTTAAATGTTGTTGGTACTGCAGGTAGAATTACTATTAGTGCAGATGCAGTAGATATTGCATCAACTTATGTTGGTCAATCAACTATTACTACTCTTGGTACTATCGCTACTGGTACTTGGCAAGGTACTATCGTTGGTCCAACTTATGGTGGTACTGGTGTAAACAACGGATCAAATACATTAACTCTAGCAGGTAATGTATCTCATGCTGGTGCGTTTGCTCAGACATTTACTGCAACTGCAAACACCTCATTAACACTACCTGTTACTGGTACTCTTGCTACTCTAGCTGGATCTGAAGCACTAAGCAATAAGACAATTACTGCTTCTTCTTTCAGTGGTACTACTATTGCTGGTTCTGGTTTAATTACTTTCACTAACACTACTGAAGCTGGTCCACTTGGAACTGCTGGTGTTGTTATGTCTGGTGGTTTATCAGTTGCTAAGAAAATTTATGTTGGAACTGATATTATCGGTGCAGGTGCTGCTACTTCATTATTGGATGGATTCCAGATTGATGGTGGCACTTATTAAAATTCGCTAAATACATGAGTGGGGTGTAATTCCCACTACCAGTATATACTGGTTTTTTTGTTTTAAATTCTATATAGAATAGGTTATTATAATGCCATCTGCAGGAGGCGGTAGCCCACCACTTACCTTAAACTCAAACATCGTTATTTTAAAACGAAGTGCAGTTCCAGGTAAAATCCCTCTCACCACCGATATTGCGCTGGGTGAGATTGCGATTAATACCTACAATGGTAACCTATTTTTCAAAAAAGACGATGGAATAACAGAGTCTATCGTTGCAGTTTCCACATCAGATGGAACACAAACCCTTTCCAATAAAACTCTATCAGCAGCAACCCTAACAGGAACACTAACAGCTGGTGGTGGAGTAGGCACAAATGGGCAAGTTTTAACATCTACTGGAACAGGTGTTCAGTGGAGTACACCAGCTGGTGATGTTACATTAACTGGCACACAAACCCTAACAAACAAAACTCTAAGTGGTGTAACCCTAACTGGTGCAGTTACTGCAGGTGGTAACACTGGTGCCAATGGTTATATTTTAACATCTACTGGAACTGGTGTTCAGTGGGTTTCAAACTCAGCAGCATCATTAGATGGTTTAACTGATGTTACTATCACATCACCAACTGCCCAGCAAGTTTTAAAATATAACGGATCGATCTGGCAAAATTCTAATCCAGATGCTGTAATAGCCTCTGCAGTTTTTGCCACTAATGCTCAGTCGGATCTTGGTTTAGTCACTGATGGTGTAGTGACAATTACAGAAGATCTAGGATTAGTAACTGCAGTTTCTGAGTACATTTATAACATGGGTACTCTTGTTGTTGATGGTATCGTTTCATTGAATAATATCGATCAGTCTATTAAGGCTGACTATATTGCTTACTCTATTATTTTTGGTTTCTAAAGGAAAAACATGGCTCGCCAACTAGTTGAAAAATATATTTTTACTCCAGGTATTGCAAATGCTGGAACTATTAAGTTCCCTGGAAAGTGTGATGCGACTCAACTATTGATTGTTGCGAATAAATCTATTCAAGAAAACATTTATGCGATTGGTGATCCAACTCGTAGTGGTACAGTATCATTCGACCCTAGTGATAGTAATACTTTTTATTCCGAACAAGATGGTGCTACTACTGTAACATTTAGTAAAGATACTTCGGCAATGTCAGCCAATGACAAAATTGCCATTTATACTGATGCGCCTAAACAAGTTGGTAACATTGTTCGTCCATATGCATTCGGTGTTGATGCAATTGAAAGAATGCGTATCGCACAACCACAATCACTAATTGATGCTGACTTTGAATATGGTCTTCAACCAACAAAGTGGCAGAACTATACTGACATTCGTAATGTTCCAGGAATTTTTGAAAAGCCTGGACTAGATTTGTTTATTACTTCTATCACTACTGATGGTAATTCTCCATCAATGATCACTGTAACTACTTCTGTTTCTCATGGTCTTACTGTTAATAACCCAGTTATTATTTTTGGATTAACCAACACTGCAAACTACGCAAGAGCAGAAGGTGCTTTTGTAATTAACTCTGTTCCAACTAGCACTACATTTACATACTATGCTAAAGGTATTGTTGGAACAAATGGTTTATCAATTTTTGGTAGTTCCACTTATGGTCGTCGTGGTGGTTTTTATGCTGGTTCACAATTACCTGTTTCATCTGTTACATCAAACGGAGCGAATCCATCAGTTATTACTGTTACTTGTTCTGCCAACCATGGTTTAGTTCCAGGTGCTCCTGTCGTTGGTGTTGCCAGTTCTGTTGGGACAAACCACGCACTATTAACTGGTAACTTTTTTGCAGAATCAGTTCCATCTCCAACTACATTTACATTTACTGCTCGTGTCGGTGGTGCGGTGGCTTCCGCTGCTATTACTATGGTTATTCATACAAGATCAGATGCGTTTGTTATGCATCGACCATTTGATGGTGGTGTGACTCTTGGAACTTTTGTTGCCTCACATGGTGCGTCTGTTTCTCGTCAAACTAAAAAGTATATGCGTTACCAATCTGGTAAAGGTGTTCTTTGGACTTCAGGTGTTTTATTTAATCCAGTTCTTAACCTTGACCAAATCTCAGCTGCAAATACTACTGTTGGCTCAACAATTACTGTCACAACAGAATCTGACCATGGTTTACAAATTGGTGCGTCAGTTCTAATTTCTGGTGTTGTTACCAGTGGATACAACGGAACATATGGTGTTGCTGGTATTACCAGTGAAAATATTTTTACAGTTTCTGCACAGGGTACACTAGGTTCTACTAGTGCAGTTATTACAAACCTTCCTCGTGTCACAGTTAAAAACTGGCATGGGGCTTCTGTTCGTGTTGGACCATTCGATGATCAAAATGGATTATTCTGGGAATTTGACGGATCAGAAATGGCAGTTGTTAAAAGATCAGGTACATATCAATTATCTGGTTTTGTGGCAGTAAATGCTGGATCACAATTAATATCTGGCACAAATTGTCGTTTCACTCAACAATTAAAAGCTGGTGATAGAATTGTTATTCGTGGTATGACTTACATGGTTGGTTCCATTACTGATGATAATACAATGACAGTTAACCCAGAGTATAGAGGTGTCTCAAATTCTACTGGGGTTAAAATTTCAGTTGTTATAGATCAAAGAATTCCTCAATCTCAATTTAATATTGATAAAGTTGATGGTACTGGTATTTCTGGATACAATTTAAACCTTAACAAAATGCAAATGTTGGGTATTTCATTCTCTTGGTATGGTGCTGGTTTTATCGACTTTATGTGTCGTGGTGGTGATGGTAATATGGTTCTTGTTCACCGTATGAAACAGAATAACTTAAACGATGAAGCATACATGCGATCTGGTAACAGCGCAGTTCGTTATCAAGCTATCAATGAATCTGTTATTGGAAGATTAGCCACAACTATTAGTAATTCAGCAACATCAATTGAGTTAGTAGATGCGCAGCGTTTCCCATCTAGCGGAACTGTAATGATAGAAAATGAGTGTATTAATTATAGTAGTAAAGCAGGTAATATTTTAAATGGTTGCACCAGAGGTGCTTCCTTCCAACAATTTGCTGGCGGATCTCAGAAAACATTTAGTGGTGGTGCAGCTGCATCCCATGTAGTTGGTAATGGTTTTAATTCAGTTATTCTTATTAGTTGTACAGCATCACCAGTTATTAATCACTGGGGTTCATCTTATATTATGGATGGTGGATTTGATACTGATCGTGGATACTTTTTTAACTATGCATCATTAAATAATAATATTCCAGCAGACTCATCAGAAACAGCTTTCTTCTTAAGATTAGCTCCATCTGTATCAAACTCTATATCTGGAACTTTAGGTGAACGAGATTTAATTAATAGATCTCAGTTATTGCTACAAAAACTACAGATGACATCAACACAAAATATTCAAGTTTACGGTATTTTGAATCCAGGTAATATTGATGCGTCTTCATTAACATGGAATTCTGTTAATACTAGCGCATTAGGATCCCAACCATCATTTGCGCAAATTTCAACAAGCGTTACTACTACTGCAACTCCAGGTGAACAAGTGTTTGCGACGCTTGCGCAGGTTAATGGTTTTGCTGAAATCGACTTGGGTCAGTTAAAAGAATTAACTAATTCTGCTATTGGTGGATATAGTAATTATCCAGATGGTCCAGATGTCTTGGCAGTTGTTATTAAAAACTTATCTGCTTCTTCGTGCACCACAAACATCAACTTATTCTGGTCAGAAGCCCAAGCATAAATATATCGAAAGAGGAATAATAAATGGCAACGCAAGTACAATTTAGAAGAGGAACTACTACCCAGAACAATGCATTCACAGGTGCTATTGGTGAGATTACCTATGACACTGAAGTAAAAACATTTAGACTTCATGATGGTACAACTCCAGGTGGTGGGTCAATTTTAATTAATAATACTTTTGCACAAACACTAACCAATAAAACCATGTCCACAAACTGTGTTTGGAATGGTCAGCCAATCGGTTTAGGATACGGTGGTACTGGTGCTTCTCTGTCAGCAGCTTCTGGTGCAGTTGCTTATTCTACAAATAGTAGTATTGGATTTACTGGTGTTGGTTCTTCTGGTCAGCTGTTAGTTTCTTCTGGATCTGGTGTGCCTGCTTGGGTTTCTCCAGCTTCAATTACTGCAGGTACTTCTAGCACTGCCGTTACTGCCACTAACATTGCTGGCGGATCAGCTGGTTACCTACCTTACCAAGCAGATACTGGAACAACTTCCTTTATTGCTCCAGGTGCTTCAGGAACTTTCCTTATTTCTACTGGTGCTTCTTCTGCTCCATCTTGGGCAGCTGGACAAATTACTGTTGGTTCTACTGCAATTTCTTTGGGTAGCACTAGTGCTTCTTTAGCTGGATTAGATATTCTTACTGCCACGGGTTCAAGCAACTGGAAAATCCCAGTTGGTAGTACTGGTCAAAGACCAGTAACTCCTGCCACTGGTATGATCCGCTATAATAGTACTCTTTCTTCTTTTGAAGGATATGCTGCAGCAGCATGGGCATCTCTGGGCGGTGTAAAATCAGTTGATGGATTTACTTTTATTATTGCAGAAACATCTGCAAGTGCATCAAATGGTGACTTAGATTTTTATGCTGAGGATGGTGCAGGAACTGCATCAACTCAAGTTGGTCAATGGAATAGAACTAATCTTAAAGATTACACTGGTACGCTAGTTGGAACACAAACTACTCAGAATGTGTTCAATGTAACTGCCACTACTGTTAATGCCTTTGGTGCAGCAACTGCATTAACAATTGGTGCTACTACTGGTACATCTACAGTTCGCAATAATTTAACTGTTACTGGTAATTTAACTGTAAATGGTACTACTACTACTGTAAATTCAACTACTGTTGAAATTCAAAATGCCTTTGTGTTTGAAGGTGCTACTGCTGATGGTTTTGAAACAACATTATCCACAGTAGATCCTACTGCAGACAGAACAATACTTTTACCTAATGCTAGCGATACGCTAGTTGGTAAAGCAACTACTGATACTCTTACTAATAAGTCTATCGATTTAACAAATAATACATTAACTGCTACTTCTGCTCAGTTGGCGACAGCCATTACTGACGAAACTGGTACAGGTGTTATAGTGTTTGGTACTAGTCCGACATTGACTACTAGCGTTGTTGCTGGTAGTGCATCGATGGATATTTTCAATACAACAGCCACTACTGTTAATGCTTTTGGTGCAGCTACCTCTCTTAATATTGGTAATGCTACTAGTGCTACATTAACACTTCGTCCAGGTACTGTTGTTGGTTCAAATACTACTCAGAACTTATACAATACAGTAGCCACTACTCTTAATATTGGTGGAGCAGCTACCACAGTTTCTATCGGTGCATCGACTGGTACATTAACATTAAATAATGCCAATACAGTTATCACTGGTAACTTAACTATTAATGGTACAACTACCACAGTTAATTCTAGCACTGTTAATTTAGATAATACTATTTTACAATTAGGTGGCGACACTGTTCCAACAGTCGATGATAATCAAGATCGTGGTGTGGCTTTCCGTTGGTTTAGCGGATCTGCTAAAAATGGTTTCTTTGGCTTTGATGACAGCACTGGATTCTTTACCTTTATTCCAGACACTACAATTACTACTGGTGTTGCTTCTGGGACAGTAGGTGTTATTGATGCTCTTCGTATTACTGGTTCTGCAGCCACTCTAACTACTGCACGAAATATTAACGGAACTGCATTTGATGGTTCTGCAGCAATTACTACTGCATCATGGGGTACTGCTAGAACTATCACTCTTGGTGGTACTGGTAAATCTGTTGATGGTTCTGTTGCAGTTACTTGGACTATCCCAGAAATTATTCCAACTAATACTAGTATACAGTTAGGTTCAATTGGAGTTGGAACTGCTGCTTCTGGTACTGCTGGTGAGATCCGTGCAACTGGAACTATTACTGGTTACTATTCTGATGATCGTCTTAAGACTCGTACTGGCAATATCGAAAATGCTTTGGAGAAAGTTCTTTCTCTTGATGGTTTCCACTATTATGCAAATGAAACTGCTGCATCATTAGGATACGATTCTTCTAAACAAGAAGTAGGTTTGTCTGCTCAACAAGTTCAGGCAGTTCTACCAGAGATCGTTGTTCCTGCTCCAATCGATGCAACATACTTAACTATTCATTATGAAAGAATGATTCCATTATTAGTTGAAGCTATTAAAGAACAGCAAAAACAAATCGAAGAACTAAAAGCAAAGTTAGGAAACTAAAATGGCTGTTTCTACAAGAGATGGGTTAAAACAATATGCGCTAAGAGCACTGGGTGCTCCCGTGCTTGAAATAAATGTGGACGATGATCAATTAGAAGATCGTCTTGATGAAGCATTAGATTATTGGAAAATATATCACTACGAAGGTATTGAGCAGATTTATCTTAAGCAACAAATTCGTGCTTCTGAAATTACATTATCTGCATCAGTTGCAGGTACATTTAATCTTGCTGAAAAAATTACTGGAGCAACTTCTGGTGCTACTGCTGAAGTTTGCCAAGAATCCAGCAGAACTTCTTCTGGAACACTATTACTAGTTAAAAATATTGTTGGAACTTTTACTGCTGGCGAAACGATTAATGGTTCAGCAGGGCATAATGCAACTCTGTCTTCTATTATAATCCGTGAATACGATAATCGTTATATTGAAATTCCAGACTATGTTTGGGGTGTCACTCAAATTATATCTGCTGGACAAGCATCTTCATCAAAGAACATTTTCGACTTGCAGTATCAATTAAGATTAAATGACTTGTATGATTTAACATCTACTTCTTTAATCTACTACAAAACAGTTATGTCGCATTTGGCTCTATTAGATTTAGAGTTAAATGGTCATCAAAGATTTAGGTTCAATCGTTTAAATGGTCGTTTATACCTAGACGCTAATTGGGCAACAGATTTTATTCTTGGTGATTATATTATTGTTCAGTCTTATCGTGCAATGGATCCGACCACATGGAGTAAAGTTTACAACGAACAGTGGTTAAAACACTATGTTATTGCATTGTTTAAAAAACAGTGGGCAACCAACATTAAAAAATTCTCTGGCATTCAACTTCCAGGTGGTGTAACTCTGGATGGTGATAAACTATATGACGAAGCCACTACAGAAATTAAAGACCTAGAAGACGAATTACAAAATAAATCAGCACCTCTTGATTTCTTTTTAGGATAACATGTCAACAACTAATGTTTATTTTTCTCATGGTACTAGAAATGAGCAGTACCTAGTTGAAGATCTCATTATCGAATCTCTTAAGATTTACGGTAATGAGTTCATGTACATTCCAAGAACATTAGTTTCTAAAGACGAGATTCTTGGTGAAGATCGTCTATCAAAATTTACCTCTTCATTTCCAATTGAAATGTATTTTGAGAATGTAGATTCTCTTGGTGGACAAGGTGCGTTCATTCAGAAGTTTGGTCTTATGATGGAACAGTCAGCTACATTGGTAGTTGCTCGTCGTCGCTGGGAACAGATGGTTGGTCGCTATGGTCAAACCATTCTACCAAATAGACCATGCGAAGGTGATTTAATTTACTTTCCATTAACTAAAGGTTTGTTTGAAATTAAATTTGTTGCCCATCAAGATCCATTTTATCAGCTTGGTAAACTATATGTTTACAAACTACAAGTTGAATTGTTCCAGTATGCTTCTGAAAGAATAGATACTGGCATTGCACCGATTGATGCCTTTGAAACTCTCAAGACATTTACCACTAATACAACTAGATCTCCTACAGGTGAAGTTACTAAGATTACAATGACTACTCAAGGATCAGGATACACTTCAGTTCCAACAGTATCCTTCACAAGCGCAACTGGTTCTGGTGCTACGGCAACTGCTGTTCGTGGAACAGGTACTACTGCAAATAAAATTATTCGCATTGATGTAACAAATCCAGGTAGTGGATACCAAACTGCTCCAGTAGTTTCTATAACTGGCGGTGGCGGATCTGGTGCGGTAGCAACTGCTTCTATTGATATTAATATTGATAAGCCAGAATCCTTCGGTGATAATAATAAGTTTAAAACACAAGCACAGGATGTATTGTTTAGCGTATCAAATCCATTCGGTGAAATTGACAGAGACAATAACCCATAATGTTAAACAGTAATGTATACTACCACGGAATAATCCGCAAGTGCATTGTAGGATTTGGTTCGCTATTCAGTGACATCTATATCGATCGTCGTGAAGGTGATTCTGTAACTGGTACGGTAATTCAAAGATTACAGATTCCACTGGCTTATGCACCAAAGGAAAAGTGGATTGTTCGTTTGGAACAAGATCCAACTTTGGAAAATCATGTTTATACAACTCTACCAAGAATGTCTTTTGAAATTATTGGTTATAACTATGATCCATCTCGTAAAGTAAATCGCATGCAACAGATAAAATGTGGTGATGGTACTGGTTCAGTATCTACTATGTATACTCCTGTTCCATACAATATTGATTTATCATTATACATTCTAACAAAAACTCAAGAAGATGGTCTACAAATTATAGAACAAATTCTTCCTACTTTTACACCTGAGTATACATTGACTCTTAATGCAGTTCCAGATATGAATGTTAAACTTGATGTTCCTATCGTGTTAAATAGTGTATCGGTTCAAGATGATTATGATGGAGATTTCCAAACTCGTAGGTTTGTTACTCATACTCTTAGCTTTCAAATGAAAATGAATTTATTTGGACCAATTTCTGGTCAAAGTATTATCGATACTGTTAATGCTAATGTTGGTCAGAACGAAAACTTTAGTGACCCAAATAGAATTTATACGGCAGAAGGTGATGTAACTACTGCAACAGTTGATAATGAGAGTTGGACATTTAACTTCTAATGGCACAAATTTATAATTCAAACTCCAATTTAAAAGCAGCTGGAGTTACCGTTGATTTTACACCTGAAGATGTAAAAGAGTACATGAAGTGTGCAGCAGATCCGATATATTTTATCGAGACCTACTGCTATATTGTTACACTGGATCATGGCTTACAGTTGTTTAAACTGTATGATTGCCAGAAAAACAAAGTAAATGTAATCCATACTAATCGTCGTGTGATTCTTATGGAAGGTCGTCAGCAAGGTAAGACAACTACCTCTGCAGCCTACATTCTTTGGTATACGATTTTCCAAGCCAACAAAACTGTGGCTATCCTTGCGAACAAAGCAACTGCTGCTCGTGAGGTTTTAGATCGTTATCAAACAATGTATGAGTTGCTGCCAAAGTGGATGCAGCAAGGTGTTACTACTTGGAACAAAGGTGATATTGAATTAGAGAATGGATCAAAAGTATTCACTGCTGCAACAGGTAAGTCTGGTATTCGTGGTAAATCAGTAAACATGTTGTATGTTGACGAGGCAGCGATTATTCCAAACAATGTGGCAGAAGAATTCTTTACTTCAGTCTATCCTACGATTTCAGCTGGTCAGACTACTAAGATTCTATTGTCTTCAACTCCTTTAGGATATAATCATTTCTGGAAGTTTTGGACAGATGCTGAAAAGGGTAGAAATGGATTCGTTAATCTATTCATACCATACTGGGAAATTCCAGGTCGTGATGAAGCATGGGCTGCAGAACAAAAAGCACAGCTTGGTGAACTTAAATTTACTCAAGAGGTTCTTTGTAACTTCTTAGGTTCTTCTCTTACTCTAGTTAGAGCAGATGCTATTTCTAGAATGAGTCCAGATACTATCGTCTATCAGAAAGATGGGTTAGATGTATATGTAAACCCACAGGCTGGTCATAGTTATTGTATGGTTTGCGATATAGCAAAAGGTGTTGGTGGGGATTATTCAGCATTCCAAGTTATTGATATTACAGAGGTTCCTTACAGAATCGTTGCAAAGTATCGTAATAATGAAATTAGTCCGTTGCTCTATCCAAATGTCATTTATAAAGTTGGATCAGACTACAACCAAGCATGGGTATTATTGGAAATTAACATCTCGGAACAGGTTGCTCACATCCTATATTCTGAGATGGAATACGAAAATATATTGATGGTTACAAGACACGCTATGGGGCAGACTGTCTCAGGTGGTTTTGGTGGTGGTAAAACACAATTGGGTGTTAATACCGATAAAAAGATTAAACGAATTGGGTGTCATAACTTTAAAGCACTCGTTGAGGAAAACAAACTTATTATAAATGATGCGGATACAATCTCTGAAATCTCGACTTTTATCGAGAAGAAGGGTTCATATGAAGCTGATGAAGGTTACCATGATGACTTAGTAATGCCTCTAGTTCTGTTTGGGTGGCTCACTACTAACAGTTATTTTAAAGACCTAAATAATGTTAATCTACGAAATATAATGTACGCTAAGCAAATGCAAGCGATCGAAGAAGAATTAACACCATTCGGTTTCTATGAAGATGGAAAGCCAGAGAAGGCTCCATTAAACTTCTAGAAATCGTGTAAAAACTAAATAAAATGTAGACATGAAATTGTCTAGGTAAACTTATTAACAAGGAGAAATACAATGCCGTTTCAACTATCTCCAGGCGTTGCAGTCGTAGAAAAAGATTTCACTTCTATCGTTCCAGCCGTATCATCATCTATTGGTGCTTTTGCTGGGGTGTTTCCATGGGGTCCAGTAATGGAACCTAGCACAGTTAGTTCTGAGAATGAACTAGTCCGTCGCTTCGGTAAACCAAATGATAGCAATTTTCAATCTTTTTTCACTGCTGCAAACTTCCTATCATACACAAATAATCTATTACTAGTCCGTGCTGACACTGGGGCTTTGAATGCGGTTGCCACTCAAACTGGTGGGGTAGCTACTATTGCTATTACTTCTGGTGGTTCTGGATACTCATCTACTGGTGCTGCTCCAACAGTAACATTCTCTGCTCCTACTGATGCTGGTGGTATTACTGCTACTGGAACTGCGGTTCTATCAGGTGGTGGTATTAGTGCGATTGCAGTTGCATCTGGTGGCTCTGGATATACCAGCGCAACTGTTACTATTACTCCTGCTGCTGGTGATTCTGGTACTGGTGCAGTAGGTACTGCTACTTTCTCTGGTGGTTTAGTGACTGGTATTACTATCACTACTGCAGGAACTGGTTACAAAGCTGCCCCAACAGTTTCTATTACTGGTAATGGTTCTGGTGCAGCACTTGGTGCTGTAACTCTAACAACTTCTACAGTTTCTAGTATTAATATTGTCACAGCTGGTAGCGGTTATACTACAGCACCTACTATTACAATCGCTGGTACTGCGACTGCGACTTGTACTATTTCTACTGCTGGTCTAAAAGTTACCAATGGTGAATATTACAATACATACCTAGCAAATGGTGCTGGTGTTGTTGGTGCATGGGCTGCAAAATATCCAGGAACTACTGGAAACTCATTACTAGTTTCTATGGCGGATTCTGCTACCTTTACTTCATGGGCTTATGCAGATCAGTTTGATGCTGCTCCAGGAACTTCTACTTACGCAAAAGATGTAATGGTTGCTCCAGCTGCTGTTGACGAAATGCATATTATCGTTATCGATGAAGATGGTCTTGTTACTGGCACCCCAGGATTTGTTCTAGAAAAATTCGCTTTTGTTTCTAAAGCGAACGATGCGAAGAAATCAGATGGTACTAATAACTACTACAAAGATGTTATTAACTCTCGTTCTGAATACATCTGGTGGATGGATCATCCTACTGCATTAACTTCAGTTGCTGGAACCAAAGATTTTGGCACAACATTAGCCAATGCTGCAGTATATAAGAGTTTGACTTCTGCTCAAACTGTTTCACTATCTGGTGGTACTGATGATTTTGCTGCAACAGACGCAGAATTAAATTCTGCTTATGCTCTATTCGCAAATGCAGAACTATATGATATTAGTTTGGTTCTTGCTGGTAAAGCATCTACTACAGTAGCAAATTACATTATCAGTAACATCTGCGAAACTCGTCTTGATTGCGTAGCCTTTGTTTCTCCACAAAACACTTCTACTGGTGATGTTATCATTGGTAGCACTTCAACTGAATCTACTGCTATGGTTGCTTACCGTAATGCTTTACCAAGCACTTCATACGCTGTCCTAGATTCTGGATACAAATACCAGTATGATCGTTATGCAGACAAATATCGTTATGTTCCACTAAATGCCGATGTTGCTGGTCTGTGTGCTCGTACTGATTACACTAATGATCCTTGGTTCTCTCCAGGTGGTCTAAATCGTGGACAAATTAAAAATGTTGTTCGTTTAGCGTTCAACCCTTCTAAGACTTTGAGAGACAATCTCTACAAAGCTGGTATTAACCCAGTGGTTACATTCCCAGGAGAAGGTACTGTTCTGTTCGGTGACAAAACTCTATTGGCTAAGCCAAGCGCATTTGATCGTATCAATGTGCGTCGTCTATTCATCGTTATGGAGAAAGCAATCGCAACAGCTGCTAAATTCCAGTTGTTCGAATTCAATGATGGTTTCACTCGTGCGCAATTCCGTAACTTAGTAGAGCCATTCCTCCGTGATGTACAAGGTCGTCGTGGTATTACTGATTTCGTTGTTAAGTGCGATGAGTCTAACAACACAGGTGAAGTTATTGATCGCAACGAGTTCGTTGCTGATATCTTCGTTAAACCAAATCGTTCTATCAACTTTATTACTCTTAACTTTGTTGCTGCTCGCTCTGCGATTAACTTCAGCGAAGTTGGTGCGTAATTTAAAGATAAATAAGAAAGAACAAGGAGAGAATTAAATGGCAAACATTGCTGATTTTAAAGCGCAGATGATTGGTGGTGGTGCTCGCCCTAATCAATTCCGTGTTGAATTAACATTCCCATCTTATGTTACTCTAGGTGTGGTAGCTGGACAGCGTGCACAATTTTTGTGTAAAGCTGCTCAGTTGCCTGCATCCACTATCGAGACTTTACCAGTCTTGTATCGTGGTCGCCCAGTTAACTTTGCTGGTGAACGAACATTCCAACCATGGACTGTGACGATTTACAACGACACCACATTTGGTATCCGTAATGCTCTAGAGCAGTGGCAATCAGGTATTCAGAATTATAATACTACTAATGGTCGTATTAATCCTACTGAGTATCAAGTTGACTTATCTGTTCACCAACTAGATCGTAATGGTGCAACTATTAAGTCTTACAAATTTGTTGATGCATTCCCGACAACAATTTCCGCAATCGGTTTAGATTACGAGCAACAAAATGCAATTGAACAGTTTGATGTAGAGTTCCAATACAACTTCTTTACTTCAAATACTGGTGCAGCATCTGGCTTTGGTGTCAATGTTTCTATTGATACTCCAGTTGGTAGCTTCCCACTTTAATAATTAACTGAAGGTTATTACATAATGCAGATTTTTGGATTTGAGATAAAACGCAAGGATGAGGAGCAATTACCAAGTGTAGTTCCTCCTAGTCCGAATGAGACTGGAGCAACCGTAGTAAACACTGGTGTAAATGCTGGTGGGTACTACGGTATGGTCATGGATCTCGAAGGTGTTATTAAGAACGAAAATGATTTGATCCGTCGCTACCGTGAAGTAGCACAGTATAGTGATTGTGATGGTGCGATTGAAGATATTGTTAATGAAGCCATTGTGGCTGATGAAACTCATAAATCCGTTGAGATTGTTCTTGACGAAGTTAAAGTATCAGACAATATTAAAACTAGAATTCGTGAAGAATTTGATAATGTACTCCGTATATTAAAGTTCGATGAAAGAGCGCATGAAACTTTCCGTGCATGGTATATTGACGGAAGGTTATATTATCAAATTCTTATCGATGAATCGAGAATGAAAGATGGTATCCAAGAATTAAGATACATCGATCCTCGTAAGATTCGTCGTATTAAGAATATTAAAAAGGAAAGAACACCACAAGGTGTTGAAGTTGTAAAAGAAGTAGAAGAATACTATCTTTATAACGACAAAGGGATTACAGAGCAAACAACACATGGTGTTAAATTGGCTCTTGATTCAGTGGTCTATGTCCCATCAGGTTATGTAGATCCAAATACTGGTATGGCAATGTCTTATCTTCATAAGGCAATTAAACCAGTAAATCAATTAAAGATGATCGAGGACTCCCTTGTCATCTATCGTATCAGCCGTGCGCCTGAACGAAGAATTTTTTATGTTGATGTGGGTAATTTACCTAAGTTGAAAGCAGAGCAGTATGTTACGGACATTATGAATAAGTTCCGTAACAAGATTGTTTATGATGCAACAACTGGCGAAACTCGTGACGATCGTAAACATCTTTCAATGATGGAAGATTTTTGGATGCCTCGTCGTGAAGGTGGTAAAGGTACTGAGATTACTACACTTCCAGGTGGACAAAATTTAGGTGAGATTCAAGATATTGAATACTTCCAAGGTAAATTATTTCATGCGTTAAATGTTCCAGCTAGCCGACTACAACAGTCTTCAGGTTTTAGTATTGGTCGTGCTCAAGAAATTACTCGTGATGAAGTTAAGTTTAATAAATTTATTATTAGACTTCGTAAGAAATTTAATGCATTGTTTAACCAAGCACTTCGTGTTCAGTTAATATGCAAAGGTATTATCCGTCCAGATGAATGGGATGATCTTCGTGTTGGAATTAAATACGATTACATCGAAGATAATAACTACGCTGAACTGCGTGACAGTGAAATTATGCAAGCCAGAATGGGCTTACTACAAATTGTAGACCCATTTGTTGGTAAGTATTATTCACAAGACTGGGTTAAGAAAAACATTCTTCGTTTGGATGATAAAGAAATTAAAGACATCCAGAAAGAAATGAATAAAGAACAAGACATTATGATTCAGCAAGCAACTGTTCAAGGAGAACTTCAACAGGCAATGCAGCAACCAGCGATGGATGCACAGGCTGAACAGCAACAACAAATGCAACAACAAGCTGCACAACCTCAGCAAGATCAAGGTGCTCAAGATCAAGAAGCTGATGCTGAAGCAGAACAAGATACACAACAGAGCAAAGGTAAAGTTACCAAATTAAAAACTGGTACTTGGCCAAATTAATAGGAGAATCTTATGAATGAAACAGTACAAAATTTAGTCCAAGCAATCAGAGCAGGTGATGCACTAGAAACAGAAAATGCATTTACAATGGCCATGCAAGAAAAGTTATCTGCTAAGTTAGATGACATGCGTCAGTCTGTTGCTCAAGGTATGTTCAATCAAGAAGTTGTTACTGAAGAATTAAGCGAAGCAACAGTACCATCCCTTGCACATTTAGCAGCTGATCATTATAATCATGTTAGTAGTAGTAGTGAGCATAACGATGAGGCTACTCCTAGACAACAAAGCTACCATAGAAGCAAAGCAAAAGAAATTCTTAAAAAAGTAGAACAACATCACGGTGCTGAAGCTGCAAAACATGTAAAAAGCCACTCAGAAGATGCAGTTGACCATGATAATATGAGTGCTGGTGGTTCACCTGGATCACATAAGGAATTTGCTGATAAGCATTTAGGTGGTAAAGGTTCACCACAACATAAAGAATACATAAAAAGATTAGATTACCATGGCTATGAAACTCGTCCTGATAGCGGTATGCATCACAACGATTAATAATGAAATATTCAGAATTTACAAAATCTTTAAAGCGATCTGATATCGTTGAGAGTATCAGATCTTATCTTCAGTTAATCGAAAGAACTGAAGAAGGAAAGGTTTTGATAAATGGTATTGAAACAGAATTTACAAGTTTAGAAGAAGCAAGACAATACATTAAACAAGACTACATTTCGCAACAATTAGAAGAACAAGTATCAAAAGACCTATACGAAGAACTATCAGAACATACAGTTGCTAATATTATTAAAGAATATCACGACATTAAAGTTACCGATACATTAATCGAAAATTATATCAAACTTGCTTCTTCTCACATGTTTAGTGTAGACCCAGTTGTTCAAGGCATTCGTTCTCTTAATAAACTGGACAGATTGGTTGAGGGTAAATTGCATTATGTTCTTAATGATGAGTCGATTGTAACTATTGACGAGCGTACTCAATTACGCCTAAATAACTTATTACATAAGCAAACAGAAATTATTGAGTATATGAGAGAGTCGAAAGAGAACTTCTTTCATGTGCTTACAAAATTAGAGGAACAATAAGATGGCAATGACTATCACAACCCTTAAAAATACAAACCAGGAAACTGTGATTCATTTCGCATCTTCTTTGGCAGAGTCTGGCACTATTACTATTGCCAACTTAACTGCTGGTACTCAAGCAAGAAATGCTGATACTCCTGCAGTCAATATAGTTAAGTGGCAAGTAACAGGTGAGTTGGCTTCAAAGGTTAATATTGTGCGCAATAGCAAAAATGTTATTTCTTGCGCACCTGAAAATGCTCCTTATGCAGAATTAAATGCGTGGGGTATTCCACTTTCTAATGATAACACTTTTGATATCGTTATTACTAATGCTGCTGCAAAAGATATTACTGGTATTTTAGTTCTCCGTAAAGTTGCTGGCTGGTCTACTAAAGTTGAAGACGCTACTTTTGGTGCTTACGATAACCCAGCAGTTGTAGGGAGTTAATCATGAGACTAATTAGAGAAGTTTTAGATACCACAAACCTTATTGTTGAGTCAAAACTCGGCAAAGGAAAAGAATATTTTATTGAAGGAATTTTTCTTCAATCTGAACTGAAGAATCGTAATGGTCGTATGTATCCAGAATCAATTATGGATAATGAAGTAGGTCGTTACATTAAAGAATCTGTCGACAAAAATCGTGCCTATGGCGAACTTGGTCATCCAGACACTCCTTCCATTAATTTGGATCGTGTATCTCACATGATTGTTAGTTTGCGCAAAGAAGGTACTAACTACATCGGCAAAGCAAAGATTCTAGAAACACCGATGGGACAAATTGCACGAGGTCTTTTAGATGGTGGTGCAAACCTTGGAGTTTCTAGCAGAGCACTTGGTTCCCTTCAAACAAATAACGAAGGTGTTCAAATTGTTCAAGACGATTTTATGCTGTCCACTGCAGCTGACATCGTTGCCGATCCGTCTGCTCCAGATGCGTTCGTAAGAGGTATTATGGAGTCAAAAGAGTGGGTCTTTGTTGATGGAAAGTTTGTGGAACAACATATTGAGGAAGCACAGCGTTCTATTCGCAAGGCTTCTTCACGCAATCTAGAGGAAGCGAAGATTATTGCTTTCCAAAGGTTTCTGAGTAAAATCAGATAAATTATAAATAATTTAATAGAACTATCCAGTTACAGGAGAAAACGATGTCAATCGAACAAAAAATCGCTGAAATTTTGGCTGAGTCTAAGAAACTAGACGAATTCAAAGTACACGGCACAGAAGGTGGTACAGATTCAGGTAAAGATGGAGCACAAGCAGGCAATCAAGCTGTTATTCGTGATGCATCAAACAATGTACCGAATGGTGGTGAAACACCTAACCCAGATAATTCTCGCAACAATGTTGATGACGAGAAAGAAGCTGAGGGTGGTACATCTAAGAAATCAAATCCTGCTACATCCAGCGCAGTTGCTGGTGACCAAGCAGTTATTCGTACAGGTACTAGCGTTAAAGAAGATGTTGACGCATTGATGGCTGGCGAAGAACTTTCTGAAGAGTTCCGTCAGAAAGCAGAAACTATTTTTGAAGCAGCAGTTCTTAATCGTGTTAAGAACGAAGTTGCTCGTATTGAAGAAGAATTCGAAAGCAAACTAGCGGAAGCTGTTGCGAAGAATACAGAGGGAATTGTTGAGCAAGTTGATGGATACCTCGGTTATATTGCCGAGCAGTGGATGACACAGAATGAAATTGCCCTAGAGCGTGGTATGAAATCAGATATTCTTGAAGGTTTCATTGGCGGTCTGAAGAATTTATTTGAAGAGCACTATATTGATATTCCTGAAGAGAAATTCGATGTGCTTGGTGAAATGGAATCTAAGATCGATGAATTGGAAGCAAAACTTAACGAACAAGTTGCAGCTAACATTGAACTAAGCAAGACTCTTGCTGAAAGCAATCGTGCTGAAATCGTTAAGACTGTAAGTGAAGGTTTGACTGATACAGAAACTGAAAAGTTTATGTCTCTTGTTGAAGAACTCTCTTATGAAGACCAAACTAGTTTTGAAACCAAAGTAAAGACTATTCGTGAAAATTATTTCACAACTAAAGGTTCTACAGAAATTAAGTCTGTAGTTACTGATGCTCCAGTGGAAGCATTGACTGAAGAAGTTTCTAAGAAATTAGATCCAGCTATGTCTGCTTATGCTGCTCAGCTTAACAAATTAAAATAAACAAGGAAATCCAAAATGCAATCTCGTCAAGATTTAGTAAAAAAATGGGCTCCGATTCTTGAGCACGAAAGTGCTCCAAAGATTCGTGACAACTATCGTAAAGAAGTAACTGCGGTTCTTCTAGAAAACCAAGAGCGTGAAATGGCTAAACAGCGTGAAGCGTTGTTTGAAGCTGCACCAGCTAACGCTGTTGGCTCTTATGGCGACACTGGCGGTTTCGCTAAGTTTGATCCAGTAATGATCAGCTTGGTTCGTCGTGCAATGCCACAAATGATCGCTTATGATGTTTGCGGTGTACAACCAATGACTCAACCAACTGGTCTAATCTTCGCAATGAAGTCTCGTTACAGCACTCAAGGTGGTGACGAAGCATTGTTCAACGAAGCTGATACAGACTTCTCTGGTACTGGTACTCACTCTGGTGCGTATGACTTTGCTGGTTCTGAAACTACTGGTTCTGGTCTAGCAACTGCCGATGGCGAGCGTCTAGGTCAAGGTGGTGTTGGTGATGGTTCTTTCGGTGCTATGGCTTTCTCTATCGAAAAGACTTCTGTAACTGCAAAGACTCGTGCTTTGAAGGCAGAATACTCTATCGAATTAGCACAAGACATGAAGTCTGTTCATGGTCTTGACGCTGAAGGCGAACTAAGCAACATTCTCTCTACAGAGATCCTTGCTGAAATCAACCGTGAAGTTATCCGTACTGTGTACACTACTGCTAAAGCAGGTGCTCAAGTTGGTACTACTACTGCTGGTACTTTCGACTTAGATACTGACTCAAATGGTCGTTGGTCTGTTGAGAAGTTCAAAGGTCTAATGTTCCAAATCGAGCGTGAAGCCAATGCTATTGGTCAACAAACTCGTCGTGGTCGTGGTAATGTTATCATCACTTCAGCTGATGTGGCT